>ENA-ORSO01001221-ORSO01001221.1-human-gut-metagenome-genome-assembly--contig:-NODE-1221-length-16629-cov-18.112164_pt1 | contig 16629 bp, 14 predicted proteins | sample MGYA00241902_ERZ509168 | MGnify/ENA primary metagenome ERZ509168 (study PRJEB26280, sample SAMEA2338806) | human gut metagenome | biome: human gut; feature: human-associated habitat; material: faeces... | reverse complement strand
TTTTCAGATATTCCACCGTAGCAGCCTTGCTCGTTGGATATGCCAAACGGGCTTTAACTAGCTTGCGGAACACTTCATCGTCAATACGATTGAAACCAATCCTATCAAAAGTGCGGTCCAATATCAAGTCGCAACCGTTGAGAAGGATATTGCTGACATTGGACAGAACACGACGTACTTCTTCTCGCTCACGATCACACGCTTCACGCTCCTCACCATACAAATCGAGTTGCGGATGGCGTCGGGATTCTTCCTTGGAAATCCATTCACGTCCATCATTTACTAGACTATCAATATCGTTAGCATCTTTGGCAATACCTATGGTAACCAACTCTTTATAATTGCCTTTTGTCTTTTCCGCAACTACAATACTTGTTGTTCCGGAGCGATTCTTCTTTTTTTTGATAAACATAGTTAAAAAACCTTTTGCGTACCCCAAAACAAGGGTACGCAAAGATACAAAATATTGTTTATCAACCAGTTATAAAATACGTATTTTTTGAGTGACGAAGTCAGGAAGTACTATATGAAGCAGTCAATATCTGCCGAGAAATCCCCGAAGCAGATGCGATGGCAGAGGACACATTCATTGATGACCGTAACAATTTCCGTTGGAAGGATGTGCTAAGCACAGGTCTGAGAGTCTTCATTGCCGGAATAGATGGCGCGACTGGCGTAGCCCAGGTGTCAGGCGGTGGCGGCACGTCAAACGATATGCCATGGCGAGATAAGGATGAAGACTTTCTCGATTGGGCTCGCCGTGCTATGCAATATGCCCATGCCAAACATTATCCAGGCAATAGGCTCAAACGATCGCTGAGCAAATAGTCCTAGTGCGCATACATATATATAATAATGAGCAGGTGTTTCCAAATTGGAGATGCCTGCTTTTGATTGACCATTTGTCCGAGGATATTCAAATTTTTCTAATAGTGTCGGACAAAAGGGATACATCATGTCATTCTCATCAAATTAAGGTGTTCGGAATTACCGAACAAGTTTAGCCCCAGTATTGGTGTCAAGTTGATGAATACTGATATTATGAGCATTTGTCCGAAGCTTACAAAATTTTTTGGATAGTGTCGGACAAATGGTATTTCGCTTTCTTGTGGCCAATTCTTTCAAAGTGCAAAAAATGCACTTTGAATTGCACTTAGGGAACTCTTACCAAAAGCAGAGACAATGATTCTTAACTATTATTACCGTCCAACAACATCAATCCTTTTAACGCCAACAAATAACGTTGACGGGGATGATGGGGATTGGCAGGATACTTCATACACACAAATCCTTCTCTTATTGCTGGTGTGAGAGAATAATCCATAAAGTTCGGACGGTTCTTCAAACCTACAGCCTCCATCATGTTCTTCACACTCATTTCTTCTTTACCGATTGCCAATACCAAACGCGTCACATTCTCAGAAGAAGGTTGTATGTCGATTGAATTTGTACGGGTACTTGTATGGGTACTTGTATGGGTGTCGTTCTCATCATCCTTATACCCAATCAGCATATATCGATTCTTCAGTTCGTTGTTTTCACCGAGCAGCAAATTACGGAAGAACTTTACGAGGAAGGACTTGTCTTGCTGTATGCCTTTCTGGGGATTACTATAATTGGCACGAACAAGGGCATTACTGAAGTACCAGGAATTATCAGCGAACAATTCGTTATTTACATTGAAACCACAAGAGCGGAGATATTTGATAACGAAAACAGCCGTTGTTCACGTGTTTCCTTCACGGAACGGATGGTTCTGCCATAATAAAGTCACGAAGTCCACAACATGTTTTAATGCTTCATGAATGTCTGCTGCACGACCATATACAACTGTATCACCTTGTAATACCCATTTCTTTTTACTGATGTCATAGGGACGAATCTCACCAGCATGCTTAAAGACACCCTCAAATAGATGACGATGGATATTCAAAAACTCTAAAGAAGTCAATGAAAAAGACTTTTCATTCAGCAACTTCGTGATATTTGCTGCAACGCGGTCAGCCTCTTCCTTTTCGGCATCGTCAGCATCATGCGTAGTCTTATTCACATAATAAGATTGTAGCTGTTCTCTCACCTCATCGATGGTGATGTCACCCTCAATGTGCTTTACTGCTATTTCCTTTAGATAGTCAGACACACGAAGCCCATCTACGTCTTGAAGTCCTATTGCAGTACGCCAAGCCGAAACCCACTCACGTTTATGTGGCTCTGACACACGTTCGTAAGCCTCAAAGTCAATGTATTTCTGTTCTTCGTTCATATTCTTTATTTTTTTGTCTTGATATATCCCTCCTGGTCATATCCTTTGTGGTGCAAGTGGATGCTGTCTAATAGAGGTTGTACTCTTTTGTCTTCAATCTTCATTTTACCGTATTGAGGCAACTGAACATTATAGCGTTCTGTATTCCCATTCGAAATCCTTTGATCAAAATCATCTGGTATGAATAATGATGATTTATTTCCCAAGTGGTGGTAATACTCACTCTCATAAATGGCGATACCGGCCAAATCTAAATCTCCAAAATGGACGTATTGATTAGGTATGGACTGTAGCCATTTTATAAGATCTTTATTTTGGTTTTGAGGATAACGGGATACGAAAAGTACGCGTCCATATCGCGCAAAGAGATGTTTCTGTAATGCGACATATCGGAAATTCTCTGCGTTCTCCACTCCAACTACGACAACATCCTGCGGAATGGTGAAATGCTGATAGTCGGCAATGAACATGAAACAGCCTTCTGTGGGATGAATTATTATCTCTTGTCCGTTGAGGACAGCAGTAACAGGCTGATAGCTATTTACAAGAAACCCAGTGAAAGTTCTACGTGAAAGGAACTTACTGTCGCCAGTGACAGCCACCAAAGAGGCTCTGCTGGCATCTTCATCAGAGAAGGCTTTCTGTGTTTGTTCCAGGTCGTAGATGTCGTACTGACTAGCAACATACTGGCGGAGAGACATTCCGTCTATTGCCCTCAGACTCTTGCGGCTACCGTGTGTTGTAGCCAGAAGGATGCCGTCTTCCTGCATCTGTTCAAACCAGTCGCCCTTCAGGCTGCTGGCTGGCAGGACGTCGCCATTGGCCAGCCGAATCAGTTTCTCTATGAGTATGGTAGTCTTTTTCATCTTATTGTCAGCAGCGTTTTAACTACGGTGTTGCTCTTCTCGTCTTTGCTGAGAGAATAGGTGTATTTATACGCCTGAGCATTGTAGGTGGTGGGCGAGGAGTTGATGAGATTGATGTTGCGTACATTGGCAAATTTCAGAATACCTTCCACATTATTGGGGTGCAGTTTGCCTATCTCATCCATCATGCAGTGGAGCTTAAAGTCGCCAAATTTGCGGGATATTTTACGCTTGAAGACGTTGATGAGCATGATGTTCACCATCGCTTTGACCAAGATGTCCGTACCGTCAGATCCCACGTTTGAAAGCTTCTCCACCCAGTTGGTGTCATTGTCATTTTCCTTGACTTTAAATTCCAGTTTGAAGGTGTCAGCCAACGTTATCTGATCGCGTTTCTGCTCAGCGTCCATCATTTCTATTAGTGTCATCAGGAGTCTGACGGTTTGCTCATTGGTGCGGTTCAGGTTGTCTTCATCGGTAAAGAGGTTCAGCTGCCCGATGTCATAGCCGTGTTCATCGTCAAAATGCTTGATGTTCAGCAGTTGCTGCATCAGCCGGTCATTGCTCTCCACCGCCCTCAGTTCAATCTCTTTGATGACACCAGCAAAATTGTTCTCACGGAAATCGCGGTTGATGTCGAGGATGGTCCTTTCAATGTCCGACTTATGCTGGCTCAGGTCGCTGACATCCTTGGCTATACGTTTGATGATTGTGGCATACTGCCGGCTGGTGCGCATCCGGTATTGCTCTATCTTGTTGTTGCTGATAAACTCATTCAGTTCGGCAGCAAATTCTGTATAGTCGGCATCGGTGTTGAACTCTGTCCGGAAATAGAAGGTGTTCTGAGGCGAGAAGTTGCCCTTGAAGCGTACGACAGCTTCCTTGAAATCCTCAAACTTTCGTTGTTTGGAGGCAATTTGGTCGCGCAACTCTTCCAGTATGTCAGCCAATGGATTCACGGTTTCCAGCTCTTCTGCTGCAGAGACTTCCGGAGGATAGGAAGGACTGTTCAAGAAAGCCTGCACCTTCGTAATGGCCTCAGTCAGTTTCTCTTGTTATTTTCTTAAGGCCGAAACCTCATCCGTCAGCTGCTTAATTTTCTCGTCATACTGCTGTTTGCGCTTCAGGTATTTATCCTGCAAGTCGTCTATTTTCTGGCGCATCTGCTTGCGCTCCTCTTTTTTCTGCTGTTCATGCTCGAAATAATCACGAATGTCGTTTTGCCAGGAAATGTATTCTGCGCGATGTTCGTCAATGTATTTCAGATTGTCGACAACTTGCTGAAGCTGACGTCGGATGTCTGCCAACTGGTCCACGTCCACGCCAAGTCCTTTCAGCTCTGCATCCATCTTTGCCTGGAGTTCCACCTTTCGCTGTACTGCAGCTTGTTCTTTCTTTTTCAGTTCTACGTTTACTTCCGCCTTTTGTTGGTCACTATTGGTCTTCAGTTCTTTCTTCTGTTTGTTGTACGAACTTTGTAGGGAAGCTATTTCTTTTTCTCGCAGAGCTGTCAGACTATCTTTCTGTTTGTCAAGTGTCTCAATCTCCTTCCCTGTCTCTCCAAGCTTCTTCTGTAGCTTCTCCAACTCGTCTTCACGCCATTTCTTCAAACGTTCCTCAGCTGCTTCCTTCTCTTTCTGAACGATTTCTATGCGACGAGGTATCTGGTTGTACTCAGCGTCAATAGTCATTTTCTCCATACGCAGCTGTTTCAACCTAACGCCCGGCTTGCGCTCCAGTTCGGCAATGTCGGTCTCCAGTCGCTGTTTTCGCAGCGCAATTCTTTTGTTCTGCTCCTCAGCCTTTTGCTCCAACAACGTTTTCTGAGCCTTCAGTTCATCAGGTGTCTTGACCGTCTTCTCTATATTGTCGACATCAATCCTAATGCCATATATGCTATCAGAAGGGGTAGACATCTGAGGATTGAGGGCGGTGTTATAAAGTACGGCATCCTCATCGAGCACTTTCCCGACATTGCTTTCCCATCCCGGCTTGTTCAGAGTAAGCCATTCTATCAAAGACCCCTTCTGTCGGCTCAGCATATCGTCGAACCTGGCTATGTCGGCAGAAATAAGTTTGATGTCATTCTCGATGTCGGCAATCTCCCGATCACATACTGTCTCCAAATCTTTGCGCTGTATGGCCACATCGCTGGTGATGCGGTCTATCTCCTTTTGTTTTTCAGTAGACGCTTTCAACAAATCTAACAGCTTGTTGCTCAGTCCCTTTATCTTCCGCTCCAGTTCGTCTGTCTCTTCCTTGTAGGGATTGGACTGCCTTACACGTTGCTCCTGAAGTGTCAGGTCGTTTTTGGTTTGCCGGGCATCGTCCAACAATCTCTGATGCTCTTTTAGCTTCCGTTCATATTGGCTGCGGACAGCATCAGCCTTCTCATTCCATTCCGTTTGCAATCTGCCTTCCGATTCTATTCGCTGCCTATCCGATTCGTTCAGTTGCTTCTGGCATTGCAAGCCAAACGCTGCTAGATTGTTGTCAACCTCCTGTATGAGGGTGTCATATTTCGACTTGACACTCAGGTTCTTGTTGGTCAAGGTCTCTTCCTGATTGGTGAGACTGAGCTGTTGGATCTTCAGTTCGCCCTCCTTACCTATGCGTACTGCTGTTTTTTCAATGTCAATCTCCTTATAGTGCTGGCGCTTCTCATTGATTTTTTTCAAGAAATCGTTGATGATGGCTTCGCTTCCTTTCAAGCTGTCACGCTCTTTAGTGAACTTCTCGTTTTCTTCACCCAACAACCTTCGCTGACGTGACAGTTCCGTGCTGCTAGCGGATTCCTGCTCTGACAGAACCGGCAGTCGGCTGGTATCACGGCCTAAGGCGTAGTTCAACTGTCCGCAAAGCTCTGAGATAAGTTTGCGCACATACTCGTAATTGGTGTATCTCTCAATGACCGCATCGGCATCCGTCTTCACCTTCACCTTGCCATTCCTTTCAACTTTATACCATTTCCAAATGTCCTCATATTGTTGACGGAAGTTTTTCACCTCATCGCGATAGCGGTTCAAGTCAATCTCGTCGCCAGCAAAGTCCATCGAGTCGATGATGGTGTCCTTGATGACACGCGATTCCAGGCTTTGGTTCAGGAAGATGTTCTGTATGGTCAGCGGAACCTGACGGTATTTCGCACTCTCCATCAGCGAGAACCTGCGATGTTCCTTCGCTACCTGCTGGCTGTTGCCATAGATGATGTCGCGGAATTCCTCATAACCGCGAATGATGTTGCTTTTATACACCCTTGCACCTATTTGTTCACTGATGCGCCCCCATTCATAACGAACGCTACCATCTTCTTCCAAAAAGAACCGCTTGTTGTAGGCACAATCCACAATTCGGAAGGCGGTACGTCCATGTGACAAGAAGGTCATAACGAAGAACTTTCCAGTCTCGCGACACACTTCATAAATGATGTACGAATTCTGGTGAGGCAAATAGAATTCATCGTAGCCTTTCTGACCAGCTTGCGTTTTGATGCCCAGCTTGCTCTTGTCCACATTGTAGAAGAACAAGATTGCACGAAGCAGAGTGGATTTACCCACACCCTGTGTACCGATGAAATGTACGTTGCCATCGAGTTTGATCTCTGCGTATGGCACGTGGGCACTATTGATGAATATGATCTTATTGAGGTATCTCATCTTTTACGTCTTCGTCTATGTTAATACAAAGAATGATTTGTTCAATGTAATGGAAAGCATTGGTCACCTGATAGGTAGCATCTGCCTCATTTACTAGTTCTGCAAAGCCCATGTTCTCCAGGGCTCCAGCAAGTGCCTCCAGTTTTTGGCGGTTCGACGTTTTGTCTGGAAACATCTGTGTCAATTTCTCTTTCAACCCCGGTATGGTGGCAAGTCTCACCTCCATCTGTACAAGACTAAACTGGGTACCAGCATCAAATGCTGTATCGTATGTCTTCAGAAAGTCCAAATAGCCAATCCACGAGAATAGCGCCTGTAGCTTGTTTTCAATTATTACCTTGGCTTCCTTGCGGCTGAAATAGTAGAAACCGTCACCACAGCTGAGTTGAAAGTCTATTTTGCCGAAATAGTCTTCATACTCCTGCTGGTTCTCTTCAATATCGTTGTAGATGGCACGAGTATCAGCATCGATGCTATTGCTCGATATGAACTGCCCTCGACTGAGGCGCTGGAAAATTTCACTTGTATATTTCATCGCGGATATATTATGGGGTATTCTATATTCTCAATTGTCTTTGTCTCTGTTGTGAAACGCATTTGTTCTGGATACTGAGATGCCATCTGAAGGAATAGCACTAAGCGCAGTTCTTTATCTGGTGTTTCCGTGAATGAGTAGTTCCAAAGGTAGTAGAACAAGTCGCTGCTTTGTGCTAGGAAACCATTCAGCAGTTCCTGATGATTGAAGGCTCTTGCCGTTTCTGTTTGTTCTTCCAGATAACTCTCGTCAATCTTTTCCGCAAGCCTCGACTTGATGTTTGCCTTCTTCGACAGGCGCTTTCTGATGTTGTCCAGTATCTCAAGGGCGGCATCTTCATTGCGAAGGAAATCCAGAGACACTCGGGTAACATACTTGGGCTTGCTCTCCATCCAGACGGTATTGGTCTGCGCCATTACCTCCTTCACGTTGGTTGCTTGCTCTATCATGAACTGGTCGCGCAGGTATTTCAGCTGTCGCACACGCTTCACCAGTCGGCTCTGATATTCTATGCGGTTCAGGTATTCTATAATCTGAGCGGTGATGGCTATCAATCCGTGAGCAGACTCACGCAAACCATCACGAACCTCGCTGACAGTCTGTTTCAGCCCATAGTCGGATACACTCGAAAAGAAAATGGTCTGCTCGTCTATCACGTGCTCCGTCTGGCGTATCAGTTCGCCTATCAAGCGCGCTTTCTCGTCAAAATCCTTCAAACGCAGTTCCTTGATTTTAAAGTTGGGCTCCTGCTTGTAGGTATCATCGACGATGCGTTTCAGGTCAATCACATTTCTTCGGGTGGCATTGTCGATGCTCTTGAATGTATGGCGAATTTCTCTCATGAAACTCTCACGGCGGACATTGTTCTCTGCTGCAAGATAAGAACTGATACCAAGGTTCAGTTTGTCGATGTACATCTTGACCGATGAAATGTTGATGTCCTCGTTCACTGCCAAGACCTCCTCGAAAAATCGCTGGTAGGCATCGTCCAGTTCCAGAGAGTCGCCCGTCTGCACAATTACCCCAAAGGTGATAAGGTGTTTCAGCTTATTCTCGTCTCCATCCAGGGTATCAAGTGCATCATCATACTTCACGGCAATCGTCTTGCGCTGCAAGAACATATTGCTCAGCAGTTTTGTGCCTTGCTGAAGTGCACGTGTCAGTTCTTTTATCGACCTAAATGTTGCCATTTTCTTTTAAGTTTGAATTTACTTCTCGTCTTCACCCTCTTGATCAGAACGGAATTCAAAAACGAGTTCGGATGCAGGGATATTACACTCCTCAAACATGCCATGAAGAATATTAATCTTGGTGGCAGTACTATTGTCAGTCCATACGTACATACCTGGTGCAAGTTCGCGTCTCCACTCTTCAGGAGTCGCTGAGAAGCTGCACTTTTCATTTGCACAGAGCCATTCTATAGTTGAACGTTTTTCTATAAGAATGTGTCCACATACCTGAATGAGCATTTCCTTCCATGTATTGACCGTATATCTAACCCCATGAAGTATGTACGCTTGAAGCTTCTTGCCTGTGAACTCATAATCCTCATCGTCAAGTGATGCAGATTCCACCTCACGGCTCAACGGTTTAAATGATGTTGTAGGCATAGGCCAAAGCCGCATAAACACATCCTGTAGTTCTTTCTGACGCGCTTTTAGTTCCGTTTCGGTCCATTGTTCGCACGATTTCACAGAGTTGTTCAACCGGAACGCACTGTCTTTGAAACCTTTTTCCATGTCTCTTTTCTCAATAAAGGTAAGATTGCTGTATTGAGAATTATATCCAGTGAGGGTAAGGTTTGCCATTGTATGAAGATATTGCTCATGAATTCTTTCCCAATCATCGCCCAATGCGGTTTTCCACTTGTCAGACAATGTTTGTGGCATGATATGCTCAATCGTGATATTCTTTTCCGTCAGTTCCTTCACCACATCATGACGTTCGTTATTGTCTTGGTTCTCCATACGTTCTAGGATAAACATACGGGCATTGACAGGCATCTTATATACCTGACGTGTTTTGAAGTCGCCCTTCACCTCCTCGTCTGATGGAAACACCGAAGAGCGTCCCTTCTTTAGCAGTACGTATTTCAGTACGTCAATATATGAAGGTGTAGTCTCGTCATTCGACCTGTTGACGTGATTCAACACATCTCTGTGAAGTGTGGCAAAAACCTTATTCAAAGCATTCGATGGAAGATTGCAAATGATTCTGCGTGCCCAGTAGGCTTCTATGACATCAAGAACTTGGTAGATTTCTGTTTCTGCTAATCCTACTTTAGTTGCATAGTCGAAGAATGCCATAAAGAAAGGATAAGCAATAGTAGAATCCAACGTCCGAAGCTGATTCAACTTTCTATTTAGCTTGGCTGTACCTACTTCTGCATTGTCAACTTGGCTGTAAATCTTAGCATAGTGATGCATGTCTTCCAAGAGTGTTGCCCTATCAATGTCTGCAGTCTCTGCATACTCTTTGAATATAAAGTAGATTTTATCAATACGACCAATCTTACCCTGCTTCATAGTAAGATAATCACGTACAAAAGAGGATGGGTCGTACTTGGTAAATTCTTCTATTGGATTCCAGAACCGAGTATAAAGATCGTCCTGTTCTGCAGGTGCGAGTGACATCAAGAGATAGTTGCGTATCTTATCTGCTTCGCTCAGATCAAGACCTGTAGAGTTCAGACTTTCAAAAATCAACTGTGGGTCATCATCTTCGTCAAGACGTATGTTGATAACTTCAAGTTTCTTTATGGTCTCAAAGAGCTCGTCGAGGGTTAGACCAACACTAGTTATCTTGTTATAGAAGAAGTCGTAATTGCGAGTCACGTTTGATTCCTTGATATATTGGTCTTTTGGCTTATATAGCAACGCATCAAATGCCTGCATATCTTTCTTGATGGGCTTAAGTTTCACCTTACGTTCATCCTCCTGATATTCATCCACAAGATAACGCTTGAAGATTTTCTCAACAAGCTTTGCATCAGTAGCCTCTATCAGTCCTTCTTTCTTGGCATTGACCATAGCTATAAGTAGCAACGAAACGGTTGTTATTCGCTGCTGACCATCAATGATGAATCTGTCTTCAGTTCCCGACTGAATGCTGGATACGATACTACCAAAGAAGTGACTCTTACGATCACTATTATGGAGCTTCATCAAGTCTTGAAACAACTGCTCACAGTTTTCCTCCTTCCAGTCGTAGTTGCGCTGATACAGAGGTATGATGAATCGCTTGTCAGATCCATCAAAGAATTTTATCAGTGGTTGTGCGTCGCCTTTCATATATTAAACTAAAATCATTTGTTCAACTTCTTTTTTTGCATTCTCAAGGATAGATTCTCCTTCTTCTTGCAGTTGTTTTGCTTGCTGGCGCATTGCATAGATGTGGTTCGCAATCTCCTTTTGTTTGACAATAGGTGGAAGAGGAATGGGCATACTTCGATATTCTTGTGCATTAATATTTGCTTGTACCGCAGGTCTTTGAATTGTATCAACCCAGTACTTATAAATATTACTATTGCAATAATAAAACAAATAATCCGCATCTATTATATTTTCATTAAGAAAATATCTTATTAAATAGCCTGCAAATATTGCTTGTTCTTCCAAAAACTTGTGAATATAGCAACGTCCAACGGACCCACTTCTAGCAAAAAGAATATCATTTGGTTTCAACAAATAATCATTTTCGATGTTAGATGCAGTTTTCTTGTCTGTCTGTTTTAGGTTTCCATATTCATCTATATCTGTGATTCTTATATACCTTATATCCCCTTTTTTATACTCGACTGCACTTTCATTCGCCCCGTATTGTCCATTATTAAACGTAACATCACGAAGGGTCACCCATGTATATATACCTTTTAGGCTTTTGATAAAAGAATAATTCTTGTTGAATTTTGGATCAAGTCTATCTTCCAAATCACTTCGGTTCACCTTGAATATTCTATTCTTCAAATCTGTCTTGATTTCCGGAATAGTTATCCCAAGTTCATTGAGAATATATGCGTCAACGTTATCCAGAAGCTGTTTTGCTTCGGATTCCTTTTGCTTTTTCTGCAAATATGCAGACTTGATAACATCAACTATTACTTGTTGTCTCTCTATGTTGGGTAGAGGTATTTCAAGAGATTGATATTCTTCTGAATTAATATTGGGTTGGCCACTTGGACGCTGGATTGCATTAACCCACTCTTTGTAAGCGTTTAGTTGTGTGTAAGTGAATATGTATTCTGGAAGCGCCTTATCCGTATTAATGATAAAACGAATGAGATAACCTGCGAAAAAGCAATCATAAAGAGCAGGCTTATGAATGTATGCCTTTCCTACAGTAGCTCCACTTCTTGCGATTAAAATGTCATTCTCACAAAGAATGTATTTATTTTCAATGATTTTAGCTGTTGCACCCAATTCACCATGAGAAATCAATCCATTCTCGTCAATATCTGTAATTCTTATATAACGAGGCTCTTTTATTGAACTTCTTGGGACTCCTGGCTCACTTGCTCCATACTGTGGTTTACATACAAGTACATCCTTCAATTTTACCTTGGGATACAATGAGTCCTGAACTTTACGATTATATAAAGCCATCTTTGGATCAAGACGTCCTTCAATCTCCGACCGTTGAACGATGAAGACTTTGTTGTTATCAATATGTTGAGAAACTTGATAATTCATTATACTATAGTATCTAAATATGCAACAATATTCTTTTTTACTTCAGAAAGAAGTGTTGTACTTTTTGAATTACTCTTATATAAATAATGACGTATGTTTCTAATATCAGAACTTGTTCCAGAATCTATATCACTCTTTACAATTATACAATTCTTTCTCAATGCATGAGCTCTTCCAAGCTCATATAACACATTTGGATTGCTATAAGTGATGTCTGCAATAAAAATATCACAATTTTCAATTTCATCCATAATGTTATCTATCATATCTTCTGATAATCCCGAATCATTCATTATAGGGAACATATGAATAGGTCTTCCCGTATCATTTGTAATGGACTCAAAACATCTTTTATATATCTCTCTGTAATCATTCATCAAAACCTCATCTGGTTCATTTCCGTTTTGCTTTTTAAAATACGGCATTGCAATAAAAACTTTCAAATCCGAATTTATCATTGTATCGAACATTGTCCAAAGAGTCTTGGATGAAATACCTTCCTTATTCTCAAGATGATGTGAATGAATCCATTTTTTAAAGCGGTCATACAATTTATGATTTGCTACTCTAGCCTTTATTAGAGTGTATACGCAGGAACGGGTAAAGTCGGGGGACTCATATAAGAAATATTCATCATTAATATATGAAATTGAAGATGTAATAGCATCTATATTGGGATTTTCAAATTCTCTACAGATATCGTAGCTTAGAGAATAAACACATCCATCAAAAATATTGTTGACAATATGCAGATTTCTTTGTGCTAGTTCTTCTGCACATTTTCCAATTGCTTCGATAACGGTATCCGATTCTATTGAAAGTAATTCTTTTTTTTCACTCTTAGTAAAATGATCAGCCTTAAAAATCGCTTTCAGATTTTCTTCTGTGGTCAATGCCTTTGCCTTGGAATTGATCAAATAGAAATATGCAGATTCAAATTTGTTCGCATCGTTGGATTTGTTCTGGATGATCAGACTGAAAGGAACTATCTGATTACATATTTCGCTGTCGTATATTCCTGTTTCGTCTTTAATTTTATCTACAACGGATAAACGATGATTGCCATCAATGCGATTAAAAATTGTCTCATTGATGGAGTCTGGAATTTCAATTGTAACAACTTTTGTTTTTGGCTCTTCACCCAAAGGCAAACTTTTAAATTTGAATTTTGCCTTTTTAATCTTAATACCATTATTCAAAGAAACACTACTCGTGTTTTCTTCTTCTTTAATAATTCGAATAGCGTCAGGATTATCCAATTGCCAACCTAGAATTAATTCAGGATAGAACACATATGATGAATTTGAGATGTAATCTTTGATTGCATCTATTCTGTCTGGGTCTTTGTCTCTTTGATAACTAGTAGAGGCAGATAACCTTGCTAAAGTTTTTAATGTAGCGTAACCTCGAAAGATTGTTACGCCACGAAATACATCCTCAATAATACCTGTTAGTTTCATATTCTATCCAAACTAATAATGAACTTTTTTAATTCTTCACCAATAATATCCAACTCATTAACCGCAGTTTTCTTGCCTGTTGCATCATAGCCTATCTCTTCTGCTATTGCCATGAAGATAGGATAATCAGGGAGTTCTTTCTGTTTGCGAGCCAGATAGTTATCTATAAGCGTTGACTTTAAATCATCTATTTTAGCAGCATACTCTGCCAATAACTCAGCGTTCCATTCTTTATAAGCTTGAGTTTGCTTTATTGCAGTTGCTGACTTTAAATCGTGCGACTTCAGCGAATCAACCTTTTCTTTCTGCTTCTGCCTAATTTCCCTGTCCCAGAGGCCTCTTTTCGCAATGTAGTCAGCATCTTTCAGAAGCTTCGCCTCAATTGATTTCTTCTTGCTTTCAAGTTCTTCCGTATGATCTTTCGGCCATTTCTTTAGGAATAAAACAGAACTTTTTACTCCTGCTCCATTTGCAGCAAAAGCAGTTTGTGGCATACTCACAACAGCGACGATACGGAACCAGTCTTCCAATTGAGTACGCACATACTGCATACTGCTATTTGTGAGAATTCCATCAGGCAATACAATGGCAAGCATTCCTCCTTCTTTTAGGAACGAATAATCCTGCTCAATGAAAAGAACCTCACTTTGTTGTCCATCACGAGTATTATCACCAGCCTTAGCTTTAACCGCAAGCCAATCTTCTTCCTTTTTGCCTAACTGATAGGTTTTAAGGTATGCCTGTTCTGTCTGCCGAATGTTACTTCCGAAAGGTGGATTAGTAATGATGAAATCAAATGTTCCATACTCGAAGCCTTTATTGCCTGTGCGCTCTTTGATTGCGGCATCAGAGACTAGTCCATCAGATGTTATGACATTTGTATGACCATCATCATGAATAATCATATTCATCTTGGCTGCACGTGAAATCTGCTCATTGATTTCTATTCCATAAAGGTTCTTTTCGGCAAAGTCATGCCAATATGGGAACCACTTGGCATATTGTTTTGCATCATTTTTGTAATTCGGATAATAATCAGTGGCTTCGTTTCGTACTTTATTGAGAGCATAGAGCAAGAATCCGCCACTACCACATGATGTATCCAATACTTTTGAATCATGCGTAATAGGAAGCACGTCAACAATAAATTTAACGATTTCACGAGGTGTAAAGTATTGCCCGAAATTTCCGCGGAAGAATGAACCCATAAAAGTTTCAAACGCACGGCCCTTACTATCAAGATCTGTTTCCCCAAGGTTTACACTTTCAAGATAGCTCACAACGGTCCTAATTTTCTCAGGAGTTAATCGAATGTTGTCACGGAACACTTCTGCATCACGCTTTCGTCCTTCTTCATAAAGAGCTTTTACCCTGTTGTACAGATTGTCATTTTCTTTAAGCCTGCGTTTGTGCTCGTCCTTTTCTTCTTTCTTTGATATTGTTATGATTTGGAAATCGTATGGTTCACCCATCTTTCTTGGCTTGCGTTCATCCCAAATCTTACAAAATATGAGTTTATCAAGTTCATCAAAAGCTTCAGATGGATTCAACTGGCCTCCAGCCCATAATGCTTCATGAGCTTGTTTAAATCGACGAGTCAAATCAGCTTGATCAATAACTGACAAATCAAAGAAACGCTGTTTCCCGTCTTCTTTCGGAAGATGTTCTGCACCATAAACATACTTGTAGTTAGCTATTTCTTGAACACCATATTGTGGTATATCAGGAAGCTGATTACGAGTATTTTGAGTCTTGTCAACTTCAAAATAATCATTCTTAATTCCAGATGTTACCCAAACATATTTTACTTCGTTAGGTAGTGCAAACGCATAACTATATGCCTGGTTGATAGCCTGCTGAAATTCCGCTTCACTTACTTCCTGTTTCTTACATTCAACAAGAATTAAAGGCCTGAGGCACAATTCATCACCATAGACAACAATATCCGCCTCCTTAACTTCGCTTCCCATCGTTACGGGCACAAACAAGCGAATAAGATACACTGGATAATTATAGTCAAGTATCAACTGAAGAAAAGTTAATGCTTGTACCTTTTCTTCGGGATCGTTATAATTGCGCTCTTTCTTTTGCCATATATATTTAATTCGAGACTTATCCTCGTTGAGGGAAATAAGTCCTTTTTCTATTCCTATTTGTATATAATCTTTCATCTTAATCCTAGATTAAATCATTATAAATACTTTGGCTTTTCTATCACCATATACTTAGCACCACTTTTAACAAGTGTACCCCAACCGTATGGACAGTTATCACGCAGGTAGATGGATTGCTCGGTAATGGTTTTATCATTCTTATCATTCTTATCATCGTATGACTCCGAGGCTACACTGACAAGAGTAATGTACTTGCTACCTTGTTCAGAATCTTCTACCCAGTAATTGTCTTCTTCACAGTCGAGCCATTTGTTTGTGATAATCTCCTTTTCAATTTGCTGTGCAAGTGCTAGTCTTTCTTCGGCATCGGGGAGCATCTCTGTCAACTTGCGATTATATTCCTTGCATAGTGCTTTCGCTTTTTTCTTATCCGTCAGTTGTCTGACTTCTGCATTGTATTGGTGCATCAAGCTTTTAGCCTCTTTGAGAAGGTTTCGAGAGATTGGCTTGAAGTTACAGAACTCACCTTCAACAGCAACCATAGGGAATCGACGCTGAGCATTTATTCCCTTTTCGTCAAGCGAATACCACGTTACAATACAGAAATCTTTATTTCCTACGTTCCCTTCCGCCTCGTTTACCTCCATAAAAACGAGAGGGTGCGGAGTGCTTTCTACAAAAGCATCGCCTTTCTTGAAACGTGATATTGGTTTTGATGTTATCTTATCCATGCTTTCTTTACATTTTTCCCACTTAAAGGTATAAATCCCCCTACATTTTTATGCGATTACTTGCTTTTCTCTATCCTCAACAATTCGTTTATATCGACTTCGAGGAGTTCTGCTATCTTGACGAATGTCTCCATCGGTGGCTGGCTGACATTGGTACACCATTTACTCACGGTAGTCGGTGCACACTCCAACTGCTCGGATAACCACTTGTTTGTTCTCTTCTTATCCGCAAGAACTACTTTGATTCTATTTTCCATTCTTCGTAAGCGTATCCGCGATGCAGCCTTTTTTTTAATCATTATGCTTGTTACCTTTG
>ENA-ORSO01001212-ORSO01001212.1-human-gut-metagenome-genome-assembly--contig:-NODE-1212-length-16736-cov-32.142737_pt1 | contig 16736 bp, 12 predicted proteins | sample MGYA00241902_ERZ509168 | MGnify/ENA primary metagenome ERZ509168 (study PRJEB26280, sample SAMEA2338806) | human gut metagenome | biome: human gut; feature: human-associated habitat; material: faeces... | reverse complement strand
CCAACCACATGCCCGCGAGATAAGGAAACGACTTTCTTTAGAGAAAACTTGAGTTAATATATCTGTGCTGACTGGTGATTGTTGCAACTTCCGGACACTTGCACGATGATTCAGCCCGTCATTATCGGCTGCGTCTCAGCAATTCAAGCAAGCTTGATTGCATTCAACTTGCACGGTAATTCAGCCCGCCCTTGCTAAATACGAAAGTTAAGTAATTTTTTTGCTCTTGCTATACGAAACGAGTAAATGCTGCGTTATTATAGACAAAGTAAGGATAATACAAGGTGAACGCAGAGTTGTGAGTTTACTCACGATCCATGCTGATCCGAAACTTATCTTCTATGTCAATATGCAAACAGACGTAAGCCTATGAATCATTCTACTCTTGAAAAGAGCAACAGACCGAGTGCAGAAAGCTTGCTCTTTCTCAGCGCTTTTGCTCGCCTCTACTCCCCGACTCTACACAACGAAGCAGCGGCTCGCATAACCGCACATGAATTGGCTCGCAAGAGCATCAATAATTGCTAAAGGGCGGTTCTACATAAAGGACAACGATTTAGCAACGAAACAAAAGATGGTTTGAACAGAGGGACTTAGCAAAACGCTAAGTTCCTCTATTTTTCTAAGAGAAGCATCCCCATTTTCGACTTAAAAAGTGTAACTTTGCAGATACTTAACATACTAATCTATCTTCAAAATGAAAAAGATTTTGCTTCTTGGCTCAGGAGAGCTAGGAAAAGAGTTTACCATTGCCGCCCAACGTTTGGGACAGCACGTCATTGCTTGTGATTCTTATGCTGGAGCTCCCGCCATGCAAGTGGCCGACGAGTTTGAAGTATTTTCCATGCTCGACGGCGAAGCACTTGAACGGGTAGTCGAGAAGCATCACCCCGACCTCATCGTGCCCGAGATTGAAGCCATCCGCACCGAACGCCTTTATGAGTTTGAAGAGGAAGGCATCCAAGTAGTTCCCTCAGCTCGCGCCGTCAATTATACAATGAACCGCAAGGCCATTCGCGACCTCGCAGCCAAGGAATTGGGACTAAAAACGGCGAAATACTTCTACGCCACTTCTTATGCTCAACTCGTGGAACACTCCAAAGAGATAGGCTTTCCCTGTGTGGTAAAACCGCTCATGTCGTCGTCGGGCAAGGGACAATCGCTTGTGCGCAACACGGATGATTTGCAACACGCTTGGGAGTATGCCATGGAAGGCAGCCGAGGCGACATTCATGAGGTTATCATTGAAGAGTTTATCCACTTCGACAGCGAAATCACACTCCTCACGGTGACACAGAAGAATGGTCCTACGCTATTCTGCCCTCCCATAGGGCACGTACAGAAAGGCGGTGATTATAGAGAAAGTTTCCAACCCGCTCACATTGCTCCCGAACATCTGGCCGAAGCCGAGCGCATGGCAGAGAAAGTAACACGTGCACTGACAGGTGCTGGCATTTGGGGCGTAGAGTTCTTCCTTAGCCATAAGGATGGTGTCTATTTCTCTGAACTTTCTCCGCGTCCACACGACACGGGTATGGTCACACTCGCTGGCACGCAAAACTTCAACGAATTTGAACTTCATGCTCGCGCTGTATTGGGACTTCCCATCCCTTGCATCAAGCAAATGCGCATCGGAGCGAGTGCCGTAATCCTCTCGCCCATTGCAAGCAATGAAGAGCCCCAGTATAAAGGCATTGAGCGCACCTGCGAGGAAGATGCCGACATTCGCATCTTTGGCAAACCCACCACACGCATCAATCGACGTATGGGAGTGGTCGTATGCAATGGACCGCTCGATGGCAATCTCGACGAAATACGCGACAAGGCCAAGCGCTTGGCAAGCTATGTAACGGTGGAATAAGTCGCCATGAGCAAAAAGCAACTATCACTGCATAAGGAGACTATTGAAACGACATACGCTCGAAGAGTCGCCATGTCATAAATCATCTACGGAAAGAGGCAGAATGTGCTACAAATGAAAGCATGTTCTGCCTTTTTTGTTTACTTTTGAATCCACTTATAAGGCAAAACAACAATGGAAAATCTCGAAGTGATGGTGATATTGTTCATCATCGTTGTTTTAGGCTACGTTCTTTGCAAGCTGGGCTACATGGGCGCGAAATTTGATCAAAAACTTTCGTCAATCGTTATTGACATTACTTGTCCAGCACTAATTCTTTCTTCTGTCATGGGCGATGAAATGCCAGACCGCACGCTCATACTTCCCCTTCTGGGCATCGGTTTTCTCACTTATTTCATCTTGCTTATATTTGGCTTTTGGGTACCCCGTCTCATCAGCAAAAATCACGATTACCAAGGCATGATAGGCTTTGCACTGATGTTTGCCAACGTGGGATTTATAGGCTACCCTATCGTATCGTCAATCTTTGGACCAAAAGCCATATTCTATGCGGCACTGCTCAATATGCCTAACACTTTCTTTATATTCACCGCTGGCGTGATGCTCGTAAAGGGCGAATATAGTATCAAGAATCGCCATCCGAAAGTTTTGTTCTCCCCCGCAATGATAGCAGCTTTTGCTGCTGCACTCATTGTTGCGCTGGGCATTCACATGCCGAGCCTCATCGCACGCCCCATGACGATGGTGGGCAATATTACTGTGCCCGCAGCACTTATGATTATAGGGTCGTCTATGGCTCGATTGCCGCTGAAGGAGATTATTGGTTCGCCTGTGGTATACGTATCCTCTGTGATACGCCTCGGCGTAGTGCCGTTGGCAATTTATTTTCTATTTAAGGTGTGCGGTGTGAACGATGTTATCAACAATATCAATACGGTGGTAATCGCTATGCCTGTTGCCTCATTCGGCACCATGTTTTGCATGAAGTATGGGCGTGACCCTTCGCTCATGACCGAGATTACGTTTATCACCACCATCGGATCTATCATTACCATTCCACTGATAACGATGTTATTTGAGTAAGCGTTGGCTAGGAGAGTTGTTGATGAGTTGACAGGGTAACAGACTAATGAGTGCCCCGTCAACTCATCAACCAATTCTCACTAAAGGTGCGCTTTGAGGAAGCGCTCCATGGCTCGATAGAAATCGAATCGATTTTCCTGATTGTGGAAGCCATGACCTTCATCGTCCTTCACCATATACTCCACCTCTACCCCACGCTTGCGAAGGGCCTCAACCATTTGGTCGCTCTCCGCCTTGTTGACACGCGGATCGTTAGCTCCCTGAGCTATGAGAAGAGGCACACATATCTGGTCGGCATGCAAGGCTGGCGAGGTAGCAGCAAGTTGTTCGCGATCGGTCTCAGGATTGCCCACTTGTTCATACATCATCTCGAGCATAGGTCGCCAATAGGGCGGGATGGTCTGCATAAAGGTGAAGAGATTGCTTACGCCCACATAGTCGATGCCACAAGCATAGAGATGGGGCGTGAAGGTAAGTCCGGCAAGCGTGGCATAACCACCATAGCTTCCACCATAGATGGCCACACGCTTGGGATCAGCTATTCCCTCGGCAATGAGCCAACGCACACCATCGGTAATGTCGTCTTGCATTTTCAGTCCCCACTGCTTGTAACTCGCTTCGAGGAAACGGCGGCCATAGCCCGTAGAGCCACGGAAATTCATTTGAAATACGGCATAACCTCTGTTACATAGAAACTGTACTTCAGAGGAATAGCCCCAGCAATCGCGAGCCCACGGACCTCCATGCGGATTGACCACCACAGGCAATTGGTGAGCAGTAGCGGGCGTAAGTCCATCGGGCAGAGAGAGATAGGCTTCTATCTCTAGTCCGTCACGAGTGGTGTAAGTCACGGCATGCATTGCATTCATCTCTTCTGCATGAATCCAAGGAGCGAGGTCGGCTATCTTTTCAGCCTTATCAGTCTCTGCATGATACATCCAGTAAGCGCCTCGCGTACAGTCGCCACCCACATATATCAAGTAGTGAAGTTCGGCTTTGTCGGTATCGGCTATGCCAAAGCGTTGTCCTGGAAAATGTGCTTGAATGCGGGCACGAAGGGCTTCTTCCTCTGCATCGAAGAAGTGTCGGACAGGCTCCTTATGTCCTGTGCAATAGACACTGAGCAACTTCTTACGCTTACGCGAATAACTAATACTTGAGATGTCGTAGCGTGAGTTTTCATAGAGGAGTTCCAATTCCTTACAATCATGCGGATCCATGCGCACGAGCACGGTTTTGTCGCGATTGAGGTTTGTGGCAGCATACACTTCGCGATTATCGGGCGTGAACTCCATAAAACTTACCACATCCTTAAAGTTGGTGGTGAGCACGGGAACGAAGGGCTCTTTTTCTGAGTCACGATAGAGCACTTGCGTGTTCACTCCGTCTACAATGGCTGTGGCCACACGGAGGTGTCCCTCATGGTCGGTCATCCAACCTTGAATGTTTCCAGGATTTTCGGCTAGGAGTACGAGTTCACCCGTTTCAAGATTGAGACGATAGGGATCAAACACCTCAGGGTTGCGCTTATTCATACCAATAAGCACAAAGCCCGGCACTTCCTCGAGGTCGTCGATTAGGCTCGTACGCACTCCCTTGAAAGCTGTATAGGCTCTTTCGTCAGAGCCATCACGACGTACTCCATAAAGCTGATAATTCTCATCGCCTGCCGTATCCTTCATATAGAGCAAACGCTGATTGTCAGCCCACATATAGCCCGCCACGCTTCGCTCTGTTTCGCTCGTGACGCGAACGGCCTGTTCATCGCTTTCCGTAGTGCGACGCACAAACACGTTGAGCCTGTCTTTGTAGGGAGCCATATAAGAGATGTGTGTTCCGTCGGGCGAGAGTTGATAGCCCGTACGTTCGGAGTTGCGGAAGAAGTCTTCCAAGGGTATGTTTCGCATGAATGAAAGTATTTTTCGAGATAGAAATTAAGTGCAAAAGTAGGCTTTTAGGGCGAAATGGCGAGCAATTTCATGATATATTCGTACTTTTGCACCATTATAGGTGGACTTTCGCAACGAATCCACCCCTTATCATAACACAGAATATATGCCCTTAATATCTCCTTCCCTTTTATCGGCCGACTTCGGCAACTTGCAGCGCGACCTTGAAATGATGAATCATAGTGAATGCGATTGGTATCACCTCGATGTGATGGATGGCGTGTTCGTACCTAATATCTCATTTGGTTTTCCCGTAATGGAAGCCATGGCAAAACATGCTACCAAGCCACTTGATGTTCATCTCATGATAGAACGTCCTGAAAAGTTCATCAAAGAAGTAAAAGCTCTCAACGCTAAGGTGATGAACGTACACTACGAAGCATGCACTCACCTACACCGCGTGATACAACAAATCAAGAGCGAGGGCATGATGGCCGGCGTTACACTCAATCCGCATACCCCCGTGAGTTTGCTCGAAGAAATCATTGGCGACCTCGACCTCGTAATGCTCATGTCAGTAAATCCTGGCTTTGGCGGACAGAAGTTTATAGAGCATTCGCTTGATAAGACACGACGCTTGCGCGAACTCATTGACCGCACAGGATCAAAAGCCCTGATAGAGATAGATGGTGGAGTGAATCGCGTTACGGGCAAGCAACTCGTTGAGGCAGGTGCCGATGTGCTCGTGGCAGGTTCGGCAGTGTTTAAGGCTGCCGACCCCGTGGAGGAAGTTCGCATTTTAAAGAATCTCTAAATCGCTCATCTGCCGTTATGCTCAACCCCATACTCACCAACACGGAGCTATTTTCCCTGATGCAGACCATTCAGCAAAGCCGTCGCATCGTAGTGTGTGCTCATCGCGGTCCAGATGGCGACGCCGTCGGTTCGTGCTTGGCTTGGAGCGAATACCTCAAGTCGCTTGGCAAGCAGGTAAGCATCGTCCTGCCCAATCCTTTTCCCGACTTTCTGCGCTGGATGCCTAATTCTCATCTTATCCAGTTCTATGCTCGTCATGAGGCCGAAGCCACACGCACGATCAATGAAGCCGACCTCATCTTCTGCCTCGACTTTAATGGTCTACCCCGTCTGCAGGAAATGCAAGGAGCGGTGGCTCGTGCTAAAGCCGATAAGGTGATTATCGACCACCATCTTGACCCCGATCATTCGGTGGCCAAGCAAGTTATCTCCTTCCCCACGATGTGCTCTACGTGTGAACTTGTGTTTCGCCTCATCTTGCAGCTAGGCGGCTTTGAAGATATGACACAGACCACGGCCATCTGTATCTATGCAGGTATGATGACAGACACTGGCGGATTTACTTACAACTCTAGCAATCCCGAAATCTACGAAATCATATCCATGCTGCTCACGAAGGGCTTTGATAAGGACAAGATTTATCGCAACGTGTTCAACGTCTACTCCGTAGATCGCATCCGCCTCACGGGATATATTCTCCATGAGAAATTGCAATTCTATTCGCGCAATCGAGCCTCTATCTTCACCCTTACACGTGAGGAGATGAAGCGCTTCAACTTCATCCGCGGCGATGCCGAAGGCTTGGTCAATATGCCACTGCAGGTAAAAGGTATGCGCTTGAGCATTTCTATGCGCGAAGACACTGAGCGTGACGTCGTGCGCATTTCCCTCCGTTCGGTTGATGATTTTCCATGCAACAAAATGGCGGAAGAGTTCTTCAATGGTGGAGGTCATCTCAATGCCTCGGGCGGTGAACTTCCCTTCCCGCTTTCTGAAGCTATCAAAACGGCGGAGAGGGCGATTGAGGCATACGAAGCTTTGCTCTAAAATAGTTGATTGACAACGTATTTATTACAGAAGTTACTAGAAATGACGAAAGGTTACGAAGTAAAGAAGTTTGAAGGAGCGACCAAACGCTATTGTCAGACACTTGACTTAAAAGATAATCCCGATTTGATTGCCGCTTACCGCAAACTGCACTCTCAAAATGGCATATGGCCTGAGATTCTTGAGGGAATTAAAAAGGCTGGGGTTCTTGAAATGGAGATTTACCTATTAGGCACTCGACTGTTTATGATTGTAGAATTGCCAGCCGAGGCTGACTGGGACGAAGTGATGCGCCGAATGGGCAATTATCCTCGCCAAGCAGAATGGGAAGCACTCACAGCCAAATATCAAAAGGCTGATTCTAATGCCAGTTCCACAGAGAAGTGGAAGCTAATGGAGCGCATCTTTCATCTCTATGATACAGAAGATTGAGAATACTAGAATGACGAATTAAGAAGCTACACATCTTATAGCATAACAGAAAATAGGAGTTTAGAAGTTAAGAGGTTCTTCGCGTCCTGAATTCGTCAATGCGCAAATATAGGGAGGGAGACGAAGCTTCCTTACAGATTCAGCAGGCAAGAGGTAAGTTCATAGATAGTGGGGGCGAAGCGTCTCGCTTCGGAAAGGCTTGCGAAGGCTCGATGTCGAGCAAGACTTAAAGTGAAAGAACTTATAGGAGTTTTCTACGTCATTTCGGAGCATCGAGCTCCTTACTGACGTACCGAAGCGAGACGCTTCGCCCCCACTTCCTATGAGTAGGCTCCTTGTCTGAATTCGACTTATTCGAGTATTGGCTGAAATCTTACGTTCCTGCTCAGAACCTAATCATTAACAACACAAAAAAGTGAAAAAGGGCTGAAACCTCACGAGAGAAGTTTCAGCCCTGTTTTTTTTCGTAAGAAGTTTTACATGAAAGCAATAAACTTTTTCTTGTAAAAAACGAACGTTTTACTTCACCACGACCTTTCGTACCGATCCATCACTCATCTGCAAAAGGTTGATGCCCGATTGCGGATGGTTGATGCGGCGACCATCGATGGTATAGCGAGCCACAATGGTAGCAGCAGACTCATTTGCTTCGACAGCACCAATGCCTGTATATTCTGGATTGAGTTCCACAGAAACAGCCTTATCCGTCACTTCAAATGAGACAGGACCGAAAGGTACTTCTTCGTATGAGTCTTTATCACCCATGAATAAGATACCAGAAACCTGGTATTTACCAGAGTACAATTGCATACGATTCATCGTCCAAGGATTGTAGCGTGCACCATCCAAGAATCCTATGCGTACATGGTTTGGTTCGTAAAAAAGATTGAAACCATTATGGCCTACGCATTTGGTTGATATGGACTCTCCATTATAATAGAATTCCACTCTTTTTCTAGTCTCACCATAAGGAAAGACCAATAAGGTATCATTATCCGATGGCAAGATATCAAATAGCTGCACACCTGTTATTCCTCCAGTATATGCAGCAAGCAACATGCCTTGTCCTTGCGGTAGATGTATGCGACGTTCTTTCAAAGAAGAACGTACGGCATTATCTGGGATTGACAGATTTGCATAATACGATTCAACTTCCTCTCCTATATAACGAGTGGCTGGCCACAGAGTCAAATCCTTAGCTTTCGTAAGCTTCACTTCACGATAGTTCCGCGTATAGTCATTAAATCCAGGCTGAAGAGGAATTGTCACGGGATAGCTGAAATACACGTGTTGTTCTGAAGCACCCTCTGCGCCCGTAGGTTCGAGCTGCACAATGGGAGAGGATTCATACTTATAGTTCTCACTTCCATCGGTCACATTGATAAGGTGCTCGCCATCGGCATCGCTTACACGAAGGAGCGAATAGTTGGTGGCGAAAGGTTCAATGAGCAAATCGTCTCGAGAGGTCAAATCTAAGTTGTCCTTGCGAGAGATCGTTTCCTCATCTGCCATTACGGAATAATCGATTGTTCCCTCGGGAAGCAAGAACGTGAGTGTATCGTTGGGAATAAAGGGAGCCTCATTGAGGATACTCTTGCTGCAACCAGCGTGGTGCGTACCAGTGGCAAGCGAGAGATTATTATTAAATAATGCCACTCGTGCGCTAGCGTTTTCCTTCAAATAAGGACATGGGATGACAAACTTCACCGGATGAACCTTTCCGAAGTCCAATCCATCAAAGAGAGGATTCGCTGCCGAGAAGTCCTTACCCGTGAGCGAGAGGTTCTGGTGGTTCCATTCATTGCCAGCCCAATGAGCTTCAATCGCAGTCGAGATGGTATCACTCGCTTCAGAGAAGTTGTAGGACAAGGAAGCTTGCACCTTGTTGCAAGCACCATTGATGCGATAACTCAATTTGAGATCGTTGCCCACAGCCTTACGCTCTACAGGCGCACTTTGCAACCGAACAAAATAGTCCTCCTCGGGATAGAGGTAAGAGGCTTTGAATTTCAAGCAAGCAGACTGTGCAAAACGTGCGGCGCCCTTGATAAGCGCGCTTATCGTCACGGGATTGCTCGTAGCCAATGTTACATCTTGCACCCTTGTACCCCTTCCCACAGTCACTTCGGACACAAGCCAGTTGCTCCATGAGCTATAAGGCATTAGAAAATCGGGATCTGAGGTGTCAACCTGTGGGTTGCCCACCTCAAAGAGCTGACGACCAGGGAGGGCATAGTATACATAAGTCGTTCCATCGCTTGCTTCACTAATTTGATTTCCATACGTGCCATAACCATAGGAGCCAGCTCCCTTGGGCTGACAATAATAAGTGGTCTTTGGGATACCCGACGTGATGGGACAATTGTTGCCCTTCGTATCTTTGATATATAGACTGCACTTCACAGCATCACGATAGTCGGTGTTGACCACGGCATCTTCCGATCCCATGGTGAGAGAATCGACATGCAGAGAGCAGTTGGTGCCTTGCGGCATGACCACGTAGCGCACTTTCTCGCCCACTGGGGCAAACACGGAATAGCTATCTTCATCGAGATCTACCACATTGACAAGAGTATGTGTGCTCGCCCCCACCGAACCTGCATACATATCGGGAGCTAAGACAGCACGAACCACGTTTCCATCACGTCCAATCACAGGATTAAACGTCACGCGCTTGTAGTCGGCCATCTGCGTGATGCTGATCCTTTGATAGCCCGCCTGGTCGGGAGCTATCACGGCACTGCCCTTAATGGGCTTGATGAAACGAGGGTCGTAGAAGCGGTAGTAGAGCGTGCTCCCTGCCTCAAGGCCCAAGTTTCGCTGCACATCAACAGCTTGTGCGCGGACTGACATTCCCCAGCCACCATCTTGATAAAGGCTGCGTTTGAGAGACACAGAAAGTACTTTGCCATCCTTCACCACGGGAGCGACCGACCAATCATTTGTTCGAGCAATGTATTCAGTATCATCGAGCAACGAGGCATTATTGGAAATGTACAATACCTGCTCCCGCGAAGCAACTTCTTGATCTGTCATACCTTTCGGTGCTGCCACATCGAAGAGCACCTTGATCTGAGCATCCACCTGCGAGGGAAGGGCTGCTGACATCATTCCTATTAGGAAGAATTTAGATAAGTAATGTTTTTTCATAACATAAAGGTTTTTAGAATTTAGCATGCAAATAATCATATTGCAAATATAGGCTATTCAATCGTTTTTCTTCTCATTAAAAATAATGATTTTTCGTCTAGATTAGCAAGAATATTCCGAAAGGGTAATGTACGCAGCATCTTAGAGATTTTATCATTCCTGATAACCATCATGAAAGCATTTGGCTATCAATATAATAATAATTCAACAAAGTGTAGGCAGTGTAAGCAAAAACATAGGGAATAACTTATTAATGCGTGCGCACGTGAAAGACCATAGATAATGTGCGAAAGTTGGGAGCAAGAATTGTAGGTTATTCGATTTTTTCTTACCTTTGTCATAGTTTAGATTATTAGGATGTTTTTTTCAGAAAAGACGTCTATTACCCTCAAAAGTCTCCAAGCCATGATTACAGAGAAAGACAAAGAGCTATTGCACCAAAAGGGCATTAGTGAAGAGAAATTAAATCAGCAACTCGCTTGCTTTGCCAAGGGTTTTCCTTTCTTGAAACTCGCCGCTGCTGCTAGCACAGAGAAGGGAATTTTCTGCCCGGATGAAGTTCAGGTCCAAGAATATCTAAAGGCTTGGGAAGATTATACCGACGATTCTAACCACAAAATCGTAAAGTTCGTTCCCGCATCGGGCGCAGCCAGCCGTATGTTTAAGAATATGTTTGCGTTCGCTGACGCACCCTACGATGTGCCCACGACCGACTTTGAGAAGCATTTCTTCGACAGCATTCACCACGCTGCCTTCTACGCCGACCTCGACGCAGCTTGCCAGAAGCTCCACGGCAAAGGCATCGATACACTAATGGAAGAAGGACATTACAAGGATGTGGTTCGCACCATGCTTGGCCACGAAGGTCTTAATTATGGTGCACTTCCCAAGGGCTTGCTCAAATTCCATCAATATGCCGAAGGCGCACGCACGCCACTCGAAGAACATCTCGTAGAAGGTGCTCTTTACGCACGCGAAAAAGATGGTACGGTGAATGTACATTTCACTGTTTCGCCCGAACATCGTAATCTATTCGAAGCATTGGTAAAGAAGGTCGTGCCGACGTATGAAGAAAAGTTTGGTGTAAAGTACCACGTAAGTTTCTCTGAACAGAAACCAAGTACCGACACCGTTGCAGCTAATCCCGACAATACACCCTTCCGCACTCAAGATGGTTCGCTATTGTTCCGTCCGGGTGGCCACGGAGCACTGATAGAAAACCTCAACGACATCGATGCCGACGTGGTATTTATCAAGAACATCGACAATGTGGTGCCCGACCGCCTCAAACCCGACACCGTGCGTTACAAGAAACTCTTGGCTGGCGTATTGGTGAGCCTACAGAAGCAAGCTTTCGATTATCTGAATAAGCTCGATAGCGGAAAGTATACCATGGACGAACTGCGCGAGATGCTTCAATTCGTACAAAAGAAACTTTGCACGAAAAATCCCGAAACAAAGATGCTCGAAGACACGGAGTTGGCCATCTATCTGCGCAAGAAGCTCAACCGACCAATGCGCGTATGCGGCATGGTACGCAATGTGGGCGAACCTGGTGGAGGTCCGTTCTTGGCTTACAATGCCGACGGCACTATTTCACCGCAAATTCTCGAGAGTTCTCAGATCGATATGAACGATGCGGAGAAGAAGGCCATGTTTGAGAAAGGTACACACTTCAATCCCGTAGACCTCGTATGTGCCACCAAAAACTATAAGGGAGAGGCTTTCCATCTGCCCGACTTCGTAGATCCACAAACAGGATTCATCTCTCACAAGAGCAAGGACGGTAAGGAACTCAAGGCTTTGGAACTCCCAGGACTATGGAATGGTGCCATGAGTAACTGGAATACCGTGTTCGTGGAAGTACCCCTCAGTACATTCAATCCTGTAAAAACGGTGAACGACCTTTATCGAGATCAGCATCAGTAAACCTATATTTCAATCTGGAGACGGCACGTTCTTTCCTCGGCATGTAAAAAAGATTTGAAGCTATAAGAATACCGCCAACCTTGAACGTGCTGTCTCCACAACAACTTTAAGAACTAAGGATCTATCCGACCTGTACTGTGGGCGATGCGTTTCCACATCGGTATCACCCGAGATATCTGAAGTGCCCCCATAGGAAGTACTGAGGAATGTCTTACTTCGAGGCTTCGAAGCTCGAAGCGGTATAAAAACAGCTTAGGAGCATTGCTTCTAATAGTATAGACTGAACCCCATTCACAAAAACTAAATTCCTACCCCACTTTGCCACTCAATTTTCTAACAATATTAATCACCTTCTTGCAAGCTGGCGGACTGACCATTGGCGATGGATATGCTACCATCTCGCCACTGCGACGTGCACTTGTAAAGAAAAATGGCTGGATAAGCGAAGACGACTTTTCTCGACATCTCGCTGTGGTGAATGCCATGCCCGGCATATTCAATGTCAACATGGCCGCCTATATGGGACAACGACTCATGGGGTGGCGAGGTAGCGCAGCAGCTCTCTTAGGCATGACGCTCCCCCCACTGCTTATCTTCATTCTCTTTGCCACCTTCTATACCGACATGTGTCAGTGGCCTTGGCTATCCAAACTCTTACGAGGAATGCGACCCGCCATCGTAGCGTTAGTGGCCTTGCCATGCTTGCAGATGTGGCGCAAATCGCAAATTACGCTCAGCACGATATGGATTCCTGTAGGTGCTGCCATAGCCATCGGACTTTGCGGCATTTCTCCCACATATATCATCCTAGGCCTAACGCTCCTCGCCGCTCTTTACGCCATCTTTGTCAGCAGTTCGAGCGACGATGAATAACCTACTCAGCAGCATATCGTCACCTAGACTTAGGGTTAAGACCCGCTTAAACTTATAAAACAGCGCCTCAACGCTTTGCTATGCCCATTTACATATTCCTCATACTCAGTTTCTTACAAATCGGTCTCCTTGGCATTGGCAGTTCCCCCAGTGCACAGGCTCTCATAGAGCACGAAGTAGTAACTCTACACCATTGGCTAACACCCGAACAAATGGCCGACCTCATGGTGTTCTGTCGTATACTGCCAGGCGGCACAGGACTCAATACAGCGTCGCTCACAGGAGCAATGACTGCCGCAGCACAATTTGGATTCTGGGGTAGCGTATTGGCAAGCGTACTCTCTGTAACAAGCCTCATCATTCCCGCTGCATTGTGGACTTCCGTAATTGCCCGATTTGAAAAAAACAGACAGTGCCATGATTTCCTCAATTGTAGCATGGTGGTACTACGTCCGCTCATTCCCGGCCTCGTAGCCGCGGCCGCCATTCTCCTTATGCGTGCCGACAATTTTGGTTCATTCACCGAATCTCCGTGGGACTTCTGGATGAGTACATTCCTTTTCCTTAGCACCCTCATCGGTGTGGGATATTATCGGTTCAATTCGCTCTTTATCGTATTGCTGTGCGGATTGGCAGGACTGATTATTTACTGACAAAGACTCTGAAAGAGTGGCTTCGAATAGTCAAATTCCTCATCAAGAATAATGATTTTTTAGTACAAAAGAGTATATTTTATTATTTATGGGGCTATTTCTCACAAGATAGCGCTATTTTTGTGTCTATTCGACAGATATAATATTCCGAATTACTCACCTCAAAACTAGGATATCATGAACATTCATTCCATCAAATCCTTACTTCTCAGCGCAACACTTTCATTGACAGCACTCGCTACATCTGCGCAAGAAAGCCAACCCTTTGTCATGTTTGTAAACGTACCCATCGTCACAAGGATGATACAGATCAACACCGAAGGTGTCAATCTTCGAAGGCTTCCCAATACTACTTCTGGCAAAATAATGACGTGGAATTCTGATGGCGGATCGATCGACACCTATACGAAACTATTCTACAGCGACACAGAAGCTTCGCGCTATCGAGCTAATCGCAACACAGGGGCTTACGTTGAAGCTTATCATCCACAGAACGGAGAAATACTCATGGTCAATCCAGATCAGAGCCAGCCTAAGAACGGATGGTATCAAGTATTGGCACAATCAGAGGAATATGCTGGAAACTCAGGAAATTCTAACGCGAAATTGGGCTGGGTAAAACAAGACTTCTGCAAAGTGATCGATATAGCAAATAGCACACCCGAGGAATTACTCAGCATAAAGGTTCCATTTACATTCTCCAATCCCAACAACCCCGAAGAAGAAAAAGAAGCAGACATTACATTAAAGGGAATTCTCCAACATAGAAAGACAGGAAGGTTTGACGACTTTTACTTCACCTTGAGCGCCTACAACTTTGACTGTGTCAAAATCATATATCCTCAGATTGAAGAGAATCTCATGTATGTTTGCGAAGCTGACGTACCAGTCGAATATGACCCTAATCAAACAGAAGCTATCAAAGTAGAAAAGATAGAAGAAGAAAACGATATAGGCGACATCGACGAATACGTAAAGATTACTCTTAAAGGAAATAGAAATAAGGATACTATGTACAAACTGTACGATGCGCTCAACAACATACCCGATAGCAAGTTTGAACTCATCGTCAACATGATTGCTCCCGAAGGCAATCTTCCAAGCAACCGCGTATTCTTCCGTGGAACTGATGGTAAGGCATACGAGTTTAGCTACAACAGTGGTGCTTTAATAAAAGACATGGTTTCACAAAGCTACAAGTCTCTCCAAACGAAGCAGTAACTTTTTTTCTCCATCACCCCAATGCGCATATTGCTACATTAACGTAACAGTATGCGCATTTGCATTTCAAAAAACAAAAACTCTGCTATCTTTTTAGACCATTTTAAGCGACATACGGAATACAAGGCGTAACTTTGTGGAAAGTTAGCAAATTCTTAACACGAAAACATAGATACATGAGCTTTAACCTTCCTAAGACAGAAAAGAAAAGAGTGGTAATCGTAGGCGGCGGCTTCGGCGGACTGAAGCTGGCCAACAAATTGCGCAATAGCAACTTTCAAGTGGTGCTGATTGATCGCAACAACTACCACCAGTTTCCACCCCTGATTTACCAAATTGCTTCGGCAGGTATCGAACCGAGCTCTATCTCTTTCCCCTTCCGCAAGATTTTCCAAAAGAAGAAAGACTTCTTCTTCCGCATGGCCGAAGTGCGCTCTATCTTCCCCGAACACAAGATTATACAAACTTCCATCGGTAAGGTACACTACGACTACCTCGTACTGGCCGCAGGTGCAACAACCAACTTCTTTGGCAATCAAAACGTGGCCGAAGAAGCCATGCCAATGAAGAACGTGAGTGAAGCTATGGGACTGCGCAACGCTCTGCTCGACAACTTTGAGCGTGCACTCACTTGTGCCACTGAAAAAGAACGTCAAGAATTGCTCAACATCGTCATCGTGGGTGGTGGTGCAACAGGTGTAGAGATCGCTGGTGCTCTGAGCGAAATGAAGAATTTCGTACTTCCTAAGGACTACCCCGATTTGCCCACCTCGCTAATGCACATCTACCTTATCGAAGCAGGTCCACGTCTCCTCCCCGCCATGAGCAAAGAATCTAGCCAAAAGGTAGAGAAATACCTGCGCAGCATGGGCGTAAACGTATTGCTCAACAAAATGGTGACCGACTATAAAGGACACAACGTGATGCTTAAAGATGGTAGCAGCATTGCTACACGCACCTTCATCTGGGTGAGCGGTGTAGCTGCACAGCCTGTTGGCAACCTTGCTCCCTCGCACTTGGGACGCGGCAGACGCATCATCGTAGACGCATTCAACCAAGTGCCTGGACTTGACGGCGTGTTCTGCATTGGCGACCAATGTATCATGCCCGAGGGCGACGACAACTGGAAGGGAGGACACCCGCAGCTGGCTCAGGTGGCTATTCAGCAAGGCAACAACCTAGCCAAGAACTTGAAGCGACTCGAAGCAGGCAAAGAACTGAAGCCTTTCCATTATAAGAACCTCGGCACCATGGCTACCGTGGGCCGAAACCGCGCCGTAGCAGAATTTAGCAAGATGAAGTTTGGCGGATTCTTCGCTTGGGTGCTTTGGCTCGTAGTCCACCTCCGCTCTATCCTCGGCGTGCGTAACAAGATGATTGTGCTATTTAATTGGCTTTGGAACTACGTATCTTATTCACAGTCGCTCCGCATGATTATCTACGCAAAGAAAGCCAAGGAAGTAGTAGAACGAGAAAAGCGACTTGCATCTACCCACTGGGGAACTGACTTGTTGAGCGAAGGATCCGATGATCCCAATTTAGAGAAAGAAGAGGAAAAGAAGTAGACTTCGTTAGAAAAAGTTTCGCCTAGAAACTAATTTACCTCTTTATACTCTACCCTCTCCTCTTATAGACAACGAGGCGCGCCGAGCATGTAATCTCTCATACATGCTCGGCGCGCCTCAACCTTTTCCAGAACATCTAACAACAAAACCTTGTACACAAGTTATTAGGCGTATTAGTCAAAACGGGTGCTGAAACAACATGTAATGCATTGATTCT
>ENA-ORSO01001210-ORSO01001210.1-human-gut-metagenome-genome-assembly--contig:-NODE-1210-length-16768-cov-5.248489_pt1 | contig 16768 bp, 8 predicted proteins | sample MGYA00241902_ERZ509168 | MGnify/ENA primary metagenome ERZ509168 (study PRJEB26280, sample SAMEA2338806) | human gut metagenome | biome: human gut; feature: human-associated habitat; material: faeces... | reverse complement strand
CCTGGCCATCGCACGTGTCAGCGTGAAAGGAAGCGGATTTGCCGACCCGGCAGGCGTGTTCATCCTCAACGAAGGAAACATGACCACCGAAAACGGATCGCTCATCTACATTGACAAGGAAGGCAAAGTACTGGACTACGCCTACCGCACCATGAACGGTACGGAGCTGGGCAACGTGACGCAAGACATCTACATCTTTAACAAAAAGATGTACATCATTTCGCAGAACGGAAAGACCAATGCCGTAGGAACCGGGTTCGATAACGACGGCATGCTCGTGGTGGCCAATAGCGAGACCTTGGTCAAGGAAGCCACTTTCAATGAAGAACTTTCGGCCCTGAATTGGCCCACACACATCGCCGTGCTTGATGAGAAAAACATCTTTATCCGCGATAACTACGGCGTGCACCTCTTTGACAGCGAGGCAGGTATCGAAACCCTCATCGAAGGCTCCAAAGGGGCAGGCAAGCTGACCATGGCCGTAGCCGATGGAAAGGTGTTTGCTATCGCAGGCAGCAAGTTGCTCGTATTGGAAAAGGGAAAGACCACCGTTGGCAAGACCATTGACATGGGACAGCGGATTGCGGCTGTAGCCAAGGCCAACGACGGCAACCTTTGGGTAAGCATGCAAGGAAGCCCCGCGAAGATTGCCAAGGTGAACAGTAAGACCGGCGAAAGCATCAAGACAAACCTTGTGACTGAGATTAACCTTAGTGCTGGCTCAGCTGCCGGATGCGCCATTGCAGCCTATCATAACAAGCTGTACTACAGCGGGCTGGGCAGTAAGATATACCGTCACGACTTTGAAACGGGCACAACCACGATGCTGGGTGATGTCAAGGTATTCAATTCTGAAATGACCATGACCTACAACCCCATCGCTGTACACCCCATAACCGGGCACATCTACATGAACCGAATCAAGGGATTTGGCTGGAACTTCCTCATCAATTCCATCTTTGAACTGGAAGACACCGGAAACGGACTGAATGTAGTGAATGAGTATCGCGACCACACCCACTTTCCAGCCGGTATCTTCTTCTCGGCCAGCTTCCCGCAAGCGGCAGGAGAATAATAAAACATGAGCAGCCATAGATTCTCTCTGCTATAGATTATGCTGTTCCGCCGTCCGCTCGGGTAGAATCCGAGCGGACGGTTTTATTTGTTCAATGCTTCGATAAATTTTTATCGATAAATTTAATTAAACACTAAAGTGAAGGTGTATCGTAATAGTTCTCATTTTGATACATTTTTGTTAATAAATTTCTAAGAAGAGATGAGGTTGTGTCAAAACGTTGGCACAACCTCTTTTATATTTTACAGTTCTGCTATATTTTCTTTTGGCTATGCTGCTTTTTCCTCATGCATTTGGCAACAAGTTGCTATATTCCAATTATATCGGGTTATAAATAGTCCCATAAACATATATTTGGCAACTGTAATGAGCCCCTTTCCTTCTTTTATCAGTTTAGCACACATTTTTTTGATATTAAAGGCTATAGCAAAGAAAGCAAAGTCCATTGTAACCTTGTCTTCTCCCACATGCCGGAATCTTCTGTATGCCATGTTGTATTTCATTTGTCCAAACACAGCTTCTGGTTCTATACACCTCCTGCCTCTATGCTTGATACCTTCTTCTGAGAGCAATCTTTCCCGTGCCTGCCGTTTGTATTGATTTAATCGGTGGTTGACTTCTATAATACGGTTCCCCCGAGCTTTAAAACAACTGCCACGCAAAGGGCAACCTTCGCATCTTTTTGCTTTATACCGGGCACTTTCGGTGATGTATCCACTCGCTGTCTTGTCACGTTTGGTTCCTATACGGTTCATGTGCTGTCCCATAGGACAAACGTAATAATCCTCCCCCTCATTGTAATGGAGACTTTCGGCATGGAACGGGTTGGGAGTATAACGGGGACGCTGTTTTTTATGGAAGTAATTGTACTTGATGAAGGCTTCTATCCCATTCTCCTGCATGAACCGGTAATTTTCTTCCGAACCGTAACCGGAGTCTGCCACGCAGATATTCGGTAAACGGTTATAGCGGTACTGGAAAGAGTGGAAAAAAGGTATGAGGGTCAGTGTATCGGTAGGGTTGGGAAACAGACAGAAGTCTGTGATAAATTGGTTTTCAGTACCTATTTGCAGATTATATCCGGGTTTGGTCTGCCCGTTCTTCATGGCATCTTCTTTCATGCGCATGAATGTGGCACCAGGATCGGTCTTGGAATAGGAGTTACGTTCTCCAAGGGTATCAAGGTGATTGTCATATTCTATCAGCTTGTCACGATACCCTTCAAGTTCCCTGACCTGCTTCTTCTTTTTGCGCAGAGCTTTCTTTTCTTCCTTATCCTTTGTTGCAGGCTGGCGTTCCAGGGCTTCTTTAAGTTCATCCACTATGTCAGAGAGCTTGCAGGAAGTAAACTCCACGGATGTGTCTTTTATAGAGTTCTCCTGTGCAATGGTTTCATCCACCTGCTCCAAGAGAATACGGATTTTATCCATTAGTCTCGTACGGTTCCGTTCGACTGTCTTGCGCCAGACAAAAGTATATTTGTTGGCTTTGGATTCAATCTTAGTACCGTCGATATACTCCACATCAAGGCTGATGAAGCCTTTATCGGCAAGGACAAGAACCAACTGGGTAAATACATTATTTATTTCCTCCTTTACACGGTTACGAAAACGGTTGATCGTGATAAAATCCGGATGCTCATTACCGGCAAGCCAAATATAATGAATGTCACGAAGGAGGTGCTTCTCTATTTTACGGCAAGAATAGATATTATTCATGTAGGCGTAGATTATCACCTTAAGCATCATTTTAGGATGATAAGGACAACGGCCCGTTTCCTTATAAAGCTTCTTGAAACTCTCAAGATTGAGGTTGTCAATAACAGCATTCACGATGCGAACCGGGTCGTTCGCAGCTATGTTTTCATCAATTCTTTGTGGAAAAAGAACGGTTTGGTTGGGAATGTAAGGACGAAAATGTAACTTTGCCATAACGAAAAACTTTATGCCTAAAGATACGAAAACTTTGGGTAATAACAAAGCCCGGGCTTGAGAAAGTCTGGGCTTTGCGCATAAAAAAAGGCTGTGTCAGCATTTTGACACAACCTCTTTTTTATATCCATTACAATACTTATCTCCCTATTCTGATACTCATTTCTTCTTATAATAGGCGGTGATTGAATGATGGCAATAAAATAAAAGCGCAATTCAGATTGCTAATGAGTTGTGCTTTTATTATTTTTGTCTTTGGTATCTTAGTGTTAAACGAATAACTACATACGCACTATGAAACAGATATTATTTTTATTACTAATAACCCTATGTTCTTGCCATTCCACTACTTCTAAGAAAGGGCAAGAAAATGAAGCAGACAGCATCCTATTACAAGAAGAGTTGTATCCAGACAGTATTTTTAAATTTAAACCTATTCCAACGAAAGAAGAACAAGAACAACCATCGGAAACAACCTCCTTTGTCCTGCAACCTATTCCGCGTGATATTCCTACGGGAGAAGCTGTCAGCCCTACTTCACTTTCCATGCAGACAGAATACGATTATTATCCACTGTCAACTACAGAAGTGAAACTAACCGTTACCAATTATTCCCAACAAGAGTATATGTGTGGAAACGATTACAGACTTACCTATTACAATAATGATAAACGACAATGGGAAACATTGCCAACCGACCCGATTATTGAAGATATAGCTTGGATATTAGACCCTGAATATCCTTCGGTAGAACAGACAATCAAGCTTTATACTTCCGAAGTTCCTAATCGTGCTGGCAAATATCGTATCTACAAAACTTTCAACAGAAACGCCCAAGTTGCTTATGCAGAGTTTGAATTAGTTGATGAAGCCGGAGCCAAACGGCTGAGAAAACAGATGGATGCCGCCTCTTGGAATGGCAAGACAATTTCATCACAGAATATTTATGGCTCTGGTATGCGCGGTGATTCAATCTTTGTGGATCTGATTAATAATTCCATTCATTTTCAAAAATTATTCAGAAAGGAGATGCTTAACTATTCTGCCATTAACTATGGAGCAGTACGCAAACCTTCCCCCTTTACACAAAGAGCATATACCGACACACTGCAAATAAGCATGAAAACCGAGAAACCTGTTTACCCGATTGGAACAGAAAGTGTAAATGTAATACTAACCAACAAGAACTTGAGCCAACAAAATTTATTCTTTGGCGAATATTATTTTGTAGCACGCAAACAGGGAGAACAATGGATACCATTACATGACAACAGTTTGGTGCACGACATTGGCATTATATTGAAACCTGACGGTGATTACCATTTCAAAGCCAAACTCTATCCATTGTTCAATGACAATACTTCCGGTCAATATCGGGTTTACAAGGAAGTGGAATTTAACGGTATAAATAAGAAGTGGTATATGGCAGCAGAATTCAAGATTGAATAAAAATGATACAAATAAAATCATGCATAATTTCCGATTCATATTATTAATAGCATTGTCCATCCATACAACCTTTTTATTCTCACAGAGCAACATCAAAGGAATGGTTTGTGATGCGGACGGAATGGCAATACTTAATGCCAATGTTGTATTGTGGCATGATAATTCTATCGTCGCACAAAGTATTAACTCAGAACATGGATTCTTACTGAAAAATATACCCGCTGATTGCTATATATTGAACATTAGTCATATAGGTTATCAAATCAAGCAAATAACATTAGATGTAAAAACAGTATTGATTTAGGAACCATTCAGCTTCCATCCGGCTATGAGTTGGACGAAGTCGTGGTAAAGTCTGCCCGTAAGGTAACTTCCTACAAAAACAATCTCCTGCACATCAATGTCAAAGAGACATATCTTTCGGAACTTCCTAATGTGGAAAGCCTGCTGAGCAATATTCCCGGTGTACTCCGTACGAATAACAAATTGACGTACTTCGGTAAAGGTCAGATACTGCTTCTTATTAATGGAAGGGAAGCGAAAAGCTCTGAGGAAGTGAATGCTTTGCAACCCTCACAGATTACAGAAATTGTAGTGGACAATATGCCTGGAGCAAAATACGACTCTCGTTATTCTTCCATATTAAATATTAAGACCACATTGGAAAAGCCAGCCTTAATGATTTATAATACGGATGCTTGGGGACGTCACTATTCAGGTGCAGCAGGTTTCACCTCTCAGCGAAAAATTAAAAATACGCTAATAGATTATGCTTATAGTTTCAGAAAGCGAAAAAACACACTATACTCAAAGCAAATAGAAGAAAATTTTCAGACCGGAAATGCTTTTGAAAGAGTTTTCATGGATATAACTTTTTCTAACCGATGCTCCCATGATTGGCATATAGGAACTCAAAGTAAGTTAAAGACCGGTACACTCAATATGAAATATTCTGGTTACTGTTCATCGAATAAACCTGAATATTTATCTTCCATGCAATATACCTCTATCAGTCGGGAAAATTTTGACATCCAGAGAACAGGCAAATATGAAGAACAACAACATGTAGCGACATTAGACTATCTGGTTGATTTATCTATAAAAAACACTCTTCGGATAACGGCAGATTACCTGAATCAATATAACAAAGACAATGGTAATGCAACAGAAAGCTCTATAAATTCCGAGAAACGAACTATTTTGAATTTCCAAGGGAGATACAACATCTATTCACTTCTGACGGAATATGAACACCGCTTCAGCAACTTCGTCAAACTGTCGGTGGGAGCACGTTATAGCCACGTGTACAATAAAAACAATTCAAAAGAAAATGATATATCCACTTTTTACAACCTTCGCGAGAACCGATACGCGCTCTATGCAGAGGGTAATTTTCAATGGCAGAAAATAGTCATACTACTTGGTTTGCGCAGCGAAAGATTCGATAAAAGATACCATTGTACAGCACAAGATGTAACCAACTATAAGGATTTATTCTTCTTGCCTTCATTTTCATTATCCTACCAACTGTCAGAAAACCTGCAAATCTCCCTTTCGGGAAATAATAAGGTTTTTCTTCCTTCATTCAGCGAGTTGACGCCTATCACGACTTATCTCAATCAGTACTCCTACATGATAGGAAATCCTCTATTGAAACCAACTGTCAGATATGATTTCGGCATCGGAATGGTTTGGCTGAACAAACTCAATGTAAAGTTGGAATACAATTTGATAAAGAATGACCGGATAGCATTTAGTGTTCCGGATGAAAGAAATGCACAAGTATTGAAGTATACCTATACCAATATAGATAGGTCCAGACAATTCACGGGAATGCTGACATTCTCAGACCACTTATTCAACCGCCACGCCATCAATCTGAGTGCAGGAATCCTTATACCCAACTCAAGGATTCCTTATATGGACCAACATTTACACCGTACCACACCTTCATACTTTGCACAACTGTACTGCAACTGGCAACTGGGGCGGATGATTAATTTCTCATTTAACTATACATTTCAGTCAAAATCCTACGATAAGGCTGACATATATCGCGCAACCCATAATTTGGGATGTAATATGTCTATTGTACCTATAAAGAACAAACTATCTTTTAATATACAGGTAAATGATATCCTCAAGAAGGCAACCGGAAACTGGGAAACGAACTACGGATATATCCGTACCCAACAATTCAATAATGCGGACAGCAGAAACATAACCTTGTCGTTACGCTACATTTTTAACTCATTTAAATCTATAAAACAAGGTAGCAGCAACAGTGAAGAAATAGAACGTTTATAAATTATGTACATTCTGAAATGTAAAAACCAGCCTTTTTACAGAATAATTCATCAAGTAATTATTTTTTATCAAAAAGTTGTCTTAAGCTTATCTTGAAATAACCTATATTCTATAAGATAACTTCTGACAATATCGGCACAACGGACAATCAAGGCATCTTTATTTGTTTGTGCCATCTATTAACTCATCCGACCATTTCACTTTTATAGAAAAATTTATGAATGTAAACAGATTATCTCAAAAGCTTCACCCCCAAAAAAGCCATTCAAAAGGCTGTATTGTACTAAAACAAACCTTTTATGAACAATTTTACCACAAGAACCTATAACAAACACATACATTTGCACACATTAATTAACAATAAAATTAATCTTAAATTTTTAATCTTCAAAATCGTTTACTATGAACAAACAAACGAGACTAAAAAGATGCAAGCGTTGCATCAGCACATTGATGCTGTTATGTTGCTCACTCCTATCGTGGGCACAAACCACTGTTACTGGTATAGTGTTTGACGAAACCAATCTGGAAGTAATTGGTGCGAATGTAAAAGAAAAAGGTACCACTAATGGTGCCATTACAAATCTTGACGGAGCATTCAGTTTTCAAGTATCAGATCCCCAAAAAGCTGTACTCGAAATCTCTTTCATCGGCTACGAATCACAAGAAGTGGCTCTGAACGGACGTACCAACATCAAAGTAGTATTGAAAGAAATGGCCAACGAACTACAGGAAGTAACTGTAGTAGCTTACGGTGTACAAAAGAAGGAAACACTGACTGGCGCCATTTCAGCTATAAATAATGAAGCATTGGTTCGCTCACCAAATGCTAATGTGGCCAATAGTTTGGCCGGCCAAATTACAGGTTTGTCATCAGTTGCTAGTAGTGGTCAGCCCGGTGCTGAAGATACCAAGGTGTTTATCCGTGGCTTAGGCTCATTAAATGAATCTGCATCTACTCCGTTAATCTTGGTGGATGGTGTAGAACGTTCTTTTTACCAGCTAGATCCGAACGAAATTGAAAGTGTTACCGTACTGAAAGATGCATCTGCCACTGCCGTATTTGGTGTACGCGGTGCGAATGGTGTAATCATCGTAACCACTCGCCGCGGTACTGAAGGAAAAACCAAGATTTCCGTAAACTCTTCCGTAGGTGTGCAAATGCCTACTCGCATATTGAAAATGGCAGACAGCTATACCTATGCTCTATTGAGAAACGAAATTATTAAGAATGACAACCCAAATGCCACTGAAGCAGACATGGTGTTCGATAACTATGCACTGGAACGCTTCCGTCTGAATGATGAACCTATTATGTATCCGAACATCGACTGGAGAAGATATATGTTGAACAAGGCTTCCGTACAAACACAGCACAACGTCAATGTATCCGGCGGTACTAAAGATGTAAAATACTTCATCTCAGTTGGTTTCTTATATCAAGACGGTCTGCTGAAACAGTTCGATGGTATGGACTATAACAACAACTACAAATTCAAACGTTATAACTACCGTGCCAACTTGGATTTTGCCGCTACTAAGACTACAACCATCAAGGTAGGTATCGGCGGTAGAGTAGGTGACAAGAATGAACCCTATGTAAACGATTCTCAGAATTCTATCTGGACCTTAATTAATCAGTCTACTCCATTCTGTAGTCCGGGTATTGTTGACGGAAAACTACTCTTCACACCGGAAGAACGATTCAACAATAAAATCAATCTAGGCAACAGTGTAATCCAGAAAGTATATGGCACAGGATACAAGCGCAGAATCAATAACGTGATGAATCTTGACCTTCTGATCAACCAAAAACTGGACTTCATCACCAAAGGTCTGTCAGCTGAAATTAAAGCTGCCTACAACACTGATTATTATTTCCAAAAAGACCGTAGAGGATACGTGGAAACGTACAAGCCTTTTTATCAGTCTTCACTGGAAAATCCCGGTATGGCCTATAACGATCCTGCTTTCAACAAAAACATCGTCTATAAAATAGAAGGAGAAAACCGCCCCCTTCAATACGATGAATCGAAAGGGCGCGGTCGTGACTGGTACATGGAAATGAGCTTGCGCTATAACCGCAAATTCGGCAATCACAATGTAAGTGGACTCTTCCTTTACAACCAAAGCAAAAAATACTACCCGAGCCAATGGGTAGGTATTCCATCCGCCTATATCGGCTTTGTGGGACGTATGACATACGATTATAAATCACGTTATATGGCCGAGTTCAACTTCGGTTACAATGGTTCCGAGAACTTTGCTCCTGGCAAGCGCTTCGGTGCTTTTCCGGCAGGTTCTGTGGGCTACATTATCTCAGAAGAGGCTTTCATGAAAAATCAGAAGATAGTGGACTACCTGAAATTGCGTGCTTCTGTGGGACTGGTAGGTAATGACAAATTAGGCAACAACCGTTTCCTCTATCTACCTGATGGATATAATGTCGGTCTAAGCGGTGTAGACGGCTGGAACAATAACAAATACGGCTTCAACTTCGGCTACAATAGCAAAGCCATGGTTCTAGGAGCTTTGGAAAAGAGACTGGCCAACAAGAACGTTACCTGGGAAACTGCTTTAAAACAGAACTATGGTATTGATATGCATTTCTTAGGCAATCGTTTGAAACTGGCAGTAGATTATTTTCGTGAAAACCGCAAGGATATCATTATCAACCGCAAAACAGTCCCCCTGATTTCCGGTCTGACCGCTGACATTATGCCGGCTGTCAACATGGGTAAAGTAAAAAATCAAGGATATGAAATTGAAGTAAAGTGGGACGATAAAATCGGTGAATGGGGCTATAATATCAATGCTAACATGTCGTACAGTAAAAACAAAATCGTGTTCCAAGATGAAGTAGAACCCAACGAACCTTATATGTGGGCTACCGGACGTCCCGTAGGCTCCATCATCGGATACGTAGCTGACGGATTCTATCAGGAAACTGACTTTGATGAACAAGGCAATTTGCTGCCTGGCTATGCCAATCCTAATGTAGCAGTGAAACCGGGTGATGTAAAATACAGAGATTTGAACAATGACAATGTAATTGACTCAGACGACCAAACTATGATTGGGCATTCCAACCGTCCGGCCTATACCTTTGGTTTAAATTATGGAATCAACTACAAGGGATTCTTCCTAACCATGAACTGGACAGGCGCAGCCCAACGTTCACTGCTACTGGATGGCGCATTCAGAGAACCATTTGGCAACGGTAAAATCCGTGGTTTGATGCAGTTTCACGTAGATACCCGCTGGACTCCGGAAACTGCCTACACGGCCACAACACCGAGATTTACGGAAACTAATGCAACGTATAACATGCGTAAATCTTCCTTATGGGTATACGATGGGGCTTATCTGAAACTGAAAAATGTAACCATCGGTTACAACTTCACCGATAAGAAGTTCCTAAAGAAGCTAGGTATTCAACAACTCGGTATCAAACTGACTGGATATAACCTGCTGACATTTGACAAGTTTGATATTATGGACCCGGAATGTAACCCGAACGGCAGTGATGCCTATCCGATTACGAAGATTTACAACTTAGGTGTTAACTTAACTTTTTAATAACAGAATATGAGAATAAATTACAAAAATATAACTACAGGATTCATAATGGGAACCACCTTATTGTTCTCTGCTTGTGAAGATTTGAAATTCGGAGAAAGCTTTCTGGAAAAACCTGTTAGTAATGAACTGAACATTGACTCTGTATTTAACAAAAAGATTTATGCCGAACAGGCATTAGCAGAAGCTTATCACTCACTGCCCGATTTCCTGCCTGCACAGGGACGGCTGGGATATGGAGTATTGGAAATGCTGACCGATTTGGCCGACTGGAACAAGAAAGGAGCACCAAAATTCTACTCCGGCACTGTGGATGGTACCAACCAATATACCGAACATCTGCCATACCGATTGGGAGTAGATAACCGTATGATTGGAGTAGGTCCCATCTACGGTATCCGCCGCGCTTATATCTATATCGAAAATGTAGATCGTGTACCTGATATGACCGATCAGGAAAAGGCCATCGGCAAGGCAGAAGCCAAAGTTATCATTGCCTATCACTACTCTCAAATGCTACGTTACTATGGTGGTATGCCCTGGATAGACCATGCCTATACAGCTGAAGATGAAATGAAATTTCCACGTATGACTGTGGAGCAAACCGTAGAAAAAATTGTTGATCTTTTGGATGAAGCAGCCGACACACTGCCATGGGAGGTGGATGCAGATAATGACGGTCATCTGACCAAGGCTGCGGCCATAGCTCTGAAGTCCAGAGTGCTGCTCTTTGCTGCCAGTCCCCTATTCAATGCCGATGAACCTTATTTGCAGGGCGATGCATCTGCACAATTCATTACCTGGTATGGCAACTACTCAGCAGACAGATGGCAGAAAGCTTTGGATGCCGGCTTACAATTCATGCGTGAAAATAACGGACGATACAAACTGGTGAATACAGGCAATCCGCGTGAAGATTTTGCTGCTGGTTACTTTAACCGTCACAACGGAGAAGTCTTGATTTCTTCCAGACGTTTCACCACATACATGACCGGTAAAACTCCGTTCGCTCAGATCCGCTATGGAGTAGCTTCACCTACGTTAAATTATATTGATATGTTCCAAATGAACGATGGTACAGAGTTTGACTGGAACAATCCGGATCACAAAAAGTATCCGTTTTTTGATAAAAACGGAAAAACACGCCGTGACATCCGCCTGTATGAGACACTGGCCATCAACGAAGACAGATTCCAAGGGAAAAAAGTGGTGGAAATTTATGAAGGCACAAAACAAAACCCTTATAACTCAGGGCAGTACAGTAAAAATGGGGCTGCCATGAGAAAGTTTGTACGTAATTGGGGAGATGAAGTGAACGGTAAGTTCTACTCGTGTCCATTGCTCCGTCTACCGGAAGTTTATCTGAACATGGCAGAAGCCATGAACGAATTGGGCAAAGCTACTACTGCCGATGAATTTGGCAATACGGCATACGACTATCTGAACATGACCCGCAATCGCGCAGGCATGCCCGACATTACCAAAGAAATGGCAAAACCAGGCAATGAGCTCAGAGAAGCCATCCTGCGCGAACGTGCTTTGGAATTCGGCTATGAAGAAGTGCGTTACTTTGACCTGATACGCTGGAAACGCGAAGACTTGATACGCCAACCGCTCTCCCGACTGATTGTAAAGAAAGTAAAGGCTAAACCGGGATTTACCTACACACCGCATCAGGGGATGTTTGAACAACGCCAATACCTGAAAGAAGGAACCTGGAGTAAAAAATATTTTCTGCTACCCCTGCCAGTAGATGAAATCAATAAGAAATATGGTTTAATTCAAAATCCGGGTTGGGAATAACCCATCCGTCATTCATTAAAAATGGAATTATGAAAAAAAGAATCATCATATTGGCTCTTTCCACGGCATGTGCCTGTTTGGGAGAAGCGCAAGAAAACAACATAGAAAACAGAACGGTAGATTTAGGTACGCAGACTACAACTGAATTCAGAAAAACTCAAGCTGTATCTACTATCTACACCAATGAATTGGAAAAGAATGCTACACCTAATCCTTACAATGCCTTATATGGTCTGCTGCCAGGACTTACTACCCTACAAAACACAAGTTGGGAGTCGGAAAAAGCTCGCATGAACATACGGGGACGCGGTTCACTGAATGGAGATACACCTCTGTTCGTGGTAGACGGATTTGTACGTCCTATCGAATACATCAACCTTTCAGAAATAGAATCTGTCTCTGTACTGAAAGACGGTGCAGCCACCGCCATTTGGGGCGGTCGCGGTGCCAATGGTGTGGTACTGATTACCACCAAACGCGGTATCTACGAGAAAAAAGAAATTAAAGTGGACTATAAATTCGGTATGGGGCTTCCCATAAATCAACCCGATTTTGTAGATGCAATCACCTATGCCAAATTGCGCAACGAGGCTTTACGCAATGACGGTCTAATGCCCGATATGGACGAAGCAGGATTTGCATCAGGTATCCACAGCGACCTGTATCCCAACGTGGACTGGCAGAAAGAAGCCTTGCGCAATCACACGACTAATCACCAATTGGATATCAGTTTTCGCGGTGGTGGCAAAAAACTGCGCTACTTCACAGTTCTAAACTATAAGAATGACATGGGATTGCTGAACAATGACTACACCGATTACACAGGTCGCTATAATTCACAGATGAAGAAATATGCATTGAATCTTCGTATGAACCTTGACGTAGATGTATCCGATGCTACTAAACTGAAACTAAGTATGCTGGGTATGTTACGTGAAACTAAACGACCGAATACAAGTGAAGGAACTATCTTCAGTCAAATCTTCAATACACCATCGGCTGTTTTTCCCGTTCGTACCCAAGAAGGCTACTGGGGAAGCAACAATGTACTGAATACCAATCCTATCGCCAGTATTGCTGATGTGGGTTACTACAAACTAAACCAACGCATGCTGCAGGCCGACCTACGTCTGACACAAGATCTTTCGAGCCTAGCTCCTGGATTGAGTGCCGAGCTGGCCGTAGCCTACGACAATAGTGCCACTTACAATGAAACAGGTAAGAAAAGCTTCATGTACCAGACCATCTCCAAAGGAGAAAACGGCGAACCGGTATACAACACTTTCGGCAATGCCCGCGATGAACTGCAAATCAGCAATGGAGGCTACAAGGACCAATTCATTCACGTGAATTTTGAAGCGAAAGTAAACTATAACCGTACTTGGGGAAAACACGACTTCACTTCAAGTGCCTTGTTCAGGCAGGAATCCATGACACTGACAGGAGCTAACAACAGCCGTTTCCGCCAATATATTACGGCTACTGCCGGCTATAACTTCGACAACCGTTACATGGTAGACGTAGTAGCCAACTGCTTCGGTACCAGCGTACTGAAAAAGAATGACAAATATCGCTTCTTCCCGGCTGTAAGTGCAGCTTGGATATTATCCAACGAAACATTTATGCAGAACGTGGATTTCATTGATCAGCTGAAACTTCGTGCCTCTTACGGTCGTTCAGGATATGATATCTATGACTATGATATGGACAAGAAATTCTGGATTGGAAAAGGTTCTTATTACTTTGAAAGCGCCAATAATACAGCTGGTGGAAGTTATACGGAAGGTGTATTGCCCATGGAACAATTGGATTTAGAAGTAGCTGACAAGTACAATATCGGGGTAGACATCAGTCTACTGAAAGGTTTGACTTTTTCTATCGACGGATTCTATGACAAACGCTCCAACATCCTGATTGACGGAACCAACCTAATCTCACAAGCCATCGGTGCAAGTGTACCAAAAATGAATGCCGGAAAAGTGGAAACCAAAGGTATGGAATGGGGTGCTATGTGGCAAAGCAATTTCAAGGAACTGAAATATTACATAGGTGCAAACTTCTCGTATGCCAAGAGCGAAGTCATAGAAAATGGAGAAGGTCCGAAGCCATTCAGCTACCTTTCCAAGAAAGGGTATCCCATCGGACAATGCTTTGGTTGGGAAGCCATCGGCTATTTCAAAGACGAACAGGACATCAAGGAAAGTCCGGTACAGAAGTTCTCGGAAGTGCATCCAGGTGACATCAAATATAAAGACTTGAACGGTGATAAAGTGATTGACGAGAACGACCAAAAAGCCATCGGCTATTCTACAGCTATTCCGGAAATCTATTACGGCATCAATTTGGGATTTGAATACAAAGGGTTCGGCATTGATGCACTGTTTCAAGGGGTAGGTCACTATAGCGTAATGCTGAACACTCCGAGTGTATACTGGCCGTTGCGAAATAATACCAATATTTCCAGCTGGTATGTGAATGACAAAATCCGCTGGACAGAAGAAACTAAAGAAATTGCCAATGCCCCACGTCTGACCACTCAGGACAATGCCAATAACTTCAGAAACAGTACCCAATGGTTGGAAAACGGAAGTTACTTCAAACTCCGTAACTTGAACATCTATTACAACTTGCCTGAAGCATGGGCAAAGAAAATAAAAATGGAGAAAATCCAAGTGTATGCACGTGCCAACAATCTCTTCTCCATCGACCATGTGAAATACATGAACTGTGAAGATTTGAAAGTAAACTACCCCGATATGACTTCCATCTATTTCGGTGTAAATGTAAATTTCTAAAAATATAAGACATCATGAAAAAACAGATAATAATATGCTTAAGTGCCTTGCTAACCGCCTCGAGTTGCAGTATGCTGGAACTCGATGAATCTACCGGCATGAGCAAAGATGAAGTATACGGCTACTTCAAAAATGTTAAAGGACTGGCTACGTATGTATACAGCCAGCTGCCTAATGATTTTGGAACATTCAACGGTGCCTTGAGAGAATCAGCCACAGACAATGCAGTCTATGTATGGAGTGACAGCAATGTACATGACTTCTACAACCATGCCTGGGGACCGAACAATGCTGTGGACAATATGTGGAGTCAATGTTACGGTGCCATTCGCTCGGCAAACTCATTCATGGAAAACTATTCAGCCGAAGCACTGGAACGTTTTCAATGGAACGACAAATATGAAGAAGACATCGAAAAAGCCAACATGTATCGGGAAGAACTACGGGTGCTCCGTGCTTTCTTCTTCTTTGAACTGGCCAAACGGTATGGAGACATTCCCTTGCTGACACGCACTTATAACCAAAATGAAATCAATCAGGTTACGAAAACCCCCTTCGACCAGGTTATCGCCTTTATCTGTAACGAATGCGATGAAGCTGCAAAAGTATTACCCATTAACCAGAAAGATTTCTATGGTGAAACCGGTCGTGTAACCAAAGGAACTGCTTTGGCACTGAAATCGCGTGCATTGCTATATGCTGCCAGCCCGCTTCACAATCTCTCTAACGACAAAGCCAAATGGGAAAAAGCAGCCACTGCTGCCTATGAACTGATAACCAAAGGCTGGTATTCCCTGCCCAAAATAAACAAGGACCCGCTATATGATGCCAACGGAGGAAACGAAGTATTGAATTCTCCACAGTTAATATTCGAACGCAGAAACTCTGCCAGCAACAATTTTGAGGAAAACAACCTGCCCATCAGCTATGAACAAGGCAAAACGGGAAATGTCCCTACCCAAAATTTGGTGGATGCTTTCCAAACCAAAGATGGCAAAGATTTCGACTGGAACTCAGGGGATGACCCTTATGCCAACAGAGATCCACGCTTTTACCGAACGGTTCTTTGCAATGGAGATACCTGGATGAAACAGACCATCGAATCGTATGAAGGCGGAAAAGATGGTGAAGGTACTGAAGGTGCCACCAAAACAGGGTATTACTTGAAAAAGTACATGAACGAAACCGTATCTCTGGATCCTTCCAAGCCAGTAACCAAAGAACATCACTATATCTTGTTCCGTTATGCAGAAGTACTGTTGAATTATGCGGAAGCCATGGCAGAATGGAAAGGGGAATCATACACCGACGATAAGCATACAATGACAGCAACAGCTGCCTTGAATCAGGTAAGAAATGCTGCCAACATGCCCAACATCACAACTACAGGTGATGCATTCAAAGAAAGTGTACGTCGGGAACGCCGAGTAGAACTTGCTTTTGAAGACCATCGCTTTTGGGATATCCGCCGTTGGAAAATCGGTGAGCAGACTCAAAAGATTTATCGCACAAAGATTACCAAACAATCTGACGGAAGCTTTAGGTACGAGAAAGTATTACTGGAAGAAAGAAACTGGGAGAATAAGATGTACCTCTATCCTATTCCACTGTCTGAACAAATCCTAAATAACAATTTGGGACAAAATCCGGGTTGGTAACAGTAATATGAACCCCGAAAGTTAGACAAAAAACTTTCGGGGTTTATATCAAATTTGACACACCTTCATGATGTTCGACAATTCAATTTTTTATTTGTCCGACTTTTGTCCGACCTATAAACTGTAAAAAGCCGCAAGTGATTAACTTACAGCTTTTTTTCGTTGCACGTG
>ENA-ORSO01001206-ORSO01001206.1-human-gut-metagenome-genome-assembly--contig:-NODE-1206-length-16835-cov-2.394458_pt1 | contig 16835 bp, 10 predicted proteins | sample MGYA00241902_ERZ509168 | MGnify/ENA primary metagenome ERZ509168 (study PRJEB26280, sample SAMEA2338806) | human gut metagenome | biome: human gut; feature: human-associated habitat; material: faeces... | reverse complement strand
CAAACGTTTTTTCAATCTCAGCCGAATGATTTTTCGTTTTCAGCCAAACGATTTTTCATTCTTAGCCGAACGAAATGAGGCGTGGCTGAAGGATGCCTGAAGCATCTTTCAGTTTATAATGCCAATGTAATGAGGAGATTATGGTGTAACCTGAAAGATGAAAGGTCTTTTTGCAAAACTCTTGGGGAGGTGTGGGAGATGACGGATTCCCGACAAGTACACAAATTATAAATTTGTTCGACAATTTGCGAATATCAAACAAAATAGGTATCTTTGCCCTCAAACAGGCCAGGCACTATGTTTATAGAATTCGATAAAGACTACCTGCGTGAATTGTTCGAGCAAGGACGCACAAGCGACAAAAAGCACCGCTATCAGCCCGAAGTTATAAAAGGGTATCAAAAGGCGGTCGCGTCTCTTAAACGTGCCATCAATGTTGAAATGCTGTACCGCCTCAATTCGCTTAATTACGAAGTGTTGAAAGGAGACAAAAAAGGCATTTCATCGGTACGGATAAACCAACAATACCGACTTGAATTTACCGTTAGGGACGTAATGAACGAACAAATAATAACCGTGTGCCGATTGTTGGATATTAGCAACCATTACAAGTAATCGATATGGAAACAACAAAGAGAATCTATGCGCCGCACGAGTTGCAACCGTCCACGCCCATACATCCGGGCGAAATACTGAAAGACGAGTTAGAGGCACGAGGGCTTTCACAGCGGAAATTCGCCCAAACGATAGGCGTTTCATATTCCGTGTTTAACGAGGTTGTAAACGGCAAACGCCCCATAACCACCGAATATGCCTTGAAAATTGAGGCGGCAACGGGTATAAATGCCGAATTTTGGCGGGGGATGCAATCCGACTACGACATGCAGACAGCCCGGCACGATGGCAAGCTGTCCGCAATCTTGGAAAACATCCGCAAGGTTGCGGCGATGCTTTGACAAGCAAGCGAATAAAAGCCCGTCGGAAGGCCGTTTTCCGCTTGCGTGTCCCGTTTTTTTCTTATATCGAACTCACGTTACTTACAAACAGTCTTCGTTGACGTTCCTTTCCGGCTCTTTACACTCACGATGTAAAGCCCCTGGGGCATACGGTACATATCCCAAACATAGCTTCCATCGGCCGGACCATCGCTATGAACCAAACGGCCATCATGACGGTAAATACCCACTGTAAACTTCTCGTCTGGCCATTCCACCTTCAGTTTTCCGCTTCCACGTTCGAAGAAAATCCGGCAAGCCTCATCATACTGTACGTTTCCGTCCACAGACTCCGGTTCTGAATCCATATTTTTCTTTATCCGTACCACCGTCAGACCGCCACACACGCCTACCTCATCCGAATGAGACACAAGGCGTAAAGCCAGCAACTCATCATACGGCGAGGAACCTACCCCCTCTACCGTAAAACTCTTTGCAGTCTCGCCGGGAAGAAAAACCATTTCGTCTGTCGAAAGGATGAAGTCTTCTCCGGCCCGCGCTTCTCCGGCCACAGGCTGCAAAGCCAAACGTAGTTCTTCCCGACAAGCATGTGAAAGCCTCACAGTGAAGGACATTTCTGCTCTCCTTTCGAGGCATGAGGCATATGCGTTAAAACCGGCTTGTACTGCGAAAGGGTCATTCCTCTCTTCCGGCCCCGTCGGAACCGCCCCATACACCGAATATGCCCCCAAATCCACTCCGCCATAACCGTATCCTTTAGCCCGGCTACCCTCTCTCAGCGTGAAATTCTCTTGTCCGTAGGTCGTCGAGACAAATCCGGGGGACGTCTCCAGATTGCCTTCTCCACCGAGACGTGTCTGAAACGCGCGTAACGACATTTCCCCACCGCATAATTTCAACGATTTCGTCTTTCCTGGTGTATATACCAAATTGTCGAGAAACACATGAGGACCGGAATCGTATGCGGAATCGGAAAGCTCGACGTTATACCCCGAACAATCATACACGATGTTGTTGCGCAACCAGTCGCGCCGGGACTTATGAATGAAGAAACCCGTCTTGCAACGGAATGCCACATTATTCGTCCATTGTGCATCGGCCGTCCACCCCGTTTCGTAACGTGCGGTCTGATAAGCAATCCCTTCCAGATTGGCTCCTATATTTTCCGATACCATGTTTTCCGTACACCGCGACTCATTGAATATAAAATCCCGGCAGGCATGCGCCCTGTTCCGGAGCAATATGTTGCGGCTTCCGTCGCGATCGAGCCAAATGCAGGTAGGCACCTCCGTAAAATAATTGAAGGCAACGGCATTGTTCCCGTCCGACATATCCTGCACGTCGATGCACCGTGTGAAAAGGCTCTCTCCGCCCCACGAGCGTTTCTTGCCACTGAAACGCGTAAAAGAGTTCCGAGCCACCAGATTGCCGTTACATTGCTGTCCGTTAATGGATACCCCGTCCCCGATGATGTCTTCAAACACATTGTCCACCACCGCATTTCCACGAGCGTTCCCCATCCAAATCACAGAATTGGCATTCCATGCGGCCACCTCCGGATGCCCCAACCGTTCAAACCGGCAACGGGACACTACACACCCCTCGCTCCCGTTCATCGATACGGCACACTTGGCATACTTGAAATCCCGGAACGTGAAGCCACCGATCCAAACGTACTTCAATCCGGAAAGGTCGAACACTGCACTATAATCCCCTGGCAACACGTCGGGATGCCGCACTACCACCTCGCCCGTTCCCGGCAGAGGGCAAAATACGACAAAACGGCCTTCGCTACCGGAATGCCCGGGTTTCAGGCCGTCCGCCACATACAAACCGCCGGTCACATACACGGTATCACCGGCCTCGGCGAGGGTAGCCGCCGCTTGTATGTCCTTAAAGGGCCGGACGTGCGTCCCATCGCCTCCATCCCCAGCAGCGGCAGAAACGTAATAACCTTTGCCCTGTCCCTCCAACGCATGCAGCATGAAGGCCGAGAAGCATAAAAGGACTGGTTTCATCAGATTCAAACTTTTCATAATTCCTGTCTTATCAATTATTCCCCAACCCAAAGAAAAAGGGAGGCTTCCTCATACCGGCCGCCTCCCTCTTGTCTGAGTGAAAATTAAATATAAAGCTTATCTAATACCTATCATTTCACGATTACCTTCTTCACGTCGGTCGTTCCGTCTGCACGGTGGATCTTCACTAAGTTCACACCCTTCATCGGACGTTCGAGCTTCATACCGTCTACGGTGTAATACTCGTAAGACACGGCCTCAGCCACTTTCACGTCGTCAATGTTATCTGCATACGCCTTAGCATAATCATAGCCCTCCAACGGAGCCTTGAAGAAGAGACGTGCGTCATCTGCCATGGTCTGCGTATCCCAATTGCCTTGGTCGCCCGCTTCCGGACCAGCATCATACCAGTTTCCGCTCTCATCCTTGAGGCAGAAGTTCTTACCGGAAACATACTTTTCAGCTATACCAATGGTCAACTCCGTACCTTCCTTCACCGTAATGTCCGGAATGACGGTCGGGAATCCGCCCCATTTACCATCGTACTGGATATCACCGCCCATAAACATCACGCGGACAGTATCGTTCGGAGCATCGGAAGTCACAGCCCAGATGTACTTGTCGGGCACACCCGTCTCATCGTTCACGGCATTGAAATAAGCGTTGGCGTTCTTGAAAGTACGGGTATCGAACAGCACATCGTATATACCTACCGGAAGTCCGGTCACGGTCTGACATACCTTATACTCCATATTCAAACCATGCAGACGGTTGTCGGCCACGGCCTTGTCCTCAGTGGCATTCCAAGAGCCATCCACAGTCACCGTCACTTTACCTTCAACTACATCCCAACCCGGTGTATTCTCACTATCTACGCTATCGCCATCTACAGTAATGTAAGAATAGAAGTTCGGGTTCTTCACAAAACCTGTCAGGTCAACACCGGAAGCCAAAACCTTATAGCCAGTGGCCGTAGTCTCATCCGTTTCCGTCTCGCTGTACAGTGTATCTCTCGCCTCATCAGCAATCTTACCTGTCTCAGCCAACATCTTGTAGAGTGCCTGCCTGTTGTGGTAAACCATGTTTCCAGCCAACGCATCATCATCAAACAAAGCGTTACGTGCATCATTGATAGCACTTTCGGGTTCCACACCCAACTTCTCTGCGGCATCGGCAGCCTTTGTCAAACGATAAGTCAGAGCATCCGTGCATGAGACAATGTTACCCACTTTAGCAGCCACACCTTCAAGCTTTTCTATGGCACTTGCCAATGCCTCATCGTCCAAGTCCAAAGAAGACGTTTCGCCATATTCTTTCAGTAAAGCTTCGCCTTCAATATATTCATCCGTCATCACATACTTGGAAGCCGGGTCTATCTTGGCCATGTTGTCGCGCAATGTCTGCAATTTCGGATCATAGTTATCCACATTAGCCTGACGGGCCAACATCGTACCGCACAAACCATACAACTTCGCGTTCATGGCCTCCACGGCAGACGGGCTGTTGAACGTGCCCTTGGCTTCTTCCAAAGCCTCGGCCAAGGCTGTCTTTGTCTGGCCATTGTAAATCTCATTGGCCACAGCATTGAGCACGACGGTCGCGCTGTCCACGGCCGCAGCCAACTGCGCCTTGTAATATGCCGCATCGGAAGGCTTGGTAATCAATTCCACGACCCCCAAAAGGAATTCATGGAAACCACCCTCGCTCTGGCAAGAGAACTTCAACATGTAATAACCCTCTTCTGCCACCGTGAACTCCGTAGTGGAAAGGGTTGTGCCCGTCACCTGAACATTTTGAGCACCCTCCACGCTCGGCTTGGCTTCCACACCATTGAACTGGGCTACCACCTCACCTTCTGCATCCGGATTGTTCAAATCAATCTTTTCGAGCGAGAAGTCATATTTCGGGAACGTGCCATCGGCAAAACCTTTCCATGCCGCCATGCGGAATGAAACCTGATATTTACGTGGAGTCAAATGAAGAGCCACTCCCGGATCCATTTCCGGATCCAAAGTGCCGTCGGGCATCACATAGTCTTTTACCTGTTCGCCATAAGTAGCCGTACCCACCGTACCGCCGGTAGCACGCCAATAAAGAGCCATACCGTTGAAATCACCGGTATAAGGACCCTGCAAACGGCATCCACCACCGCCAATGTTACCACCCCAGTTATAATTCCAAACTTCACCGCTTTCTGTCACACCATACTGGTGGATGGTTCCATTGTCGTTCGACAACCAACCTTTCGGGAAAGTACCGTTGGCATACGTGGCAAAGTCTTTAGCAGCAGAATAAACGAGTTCCGTTGTTCCCGTGCTCTGATCCGGCCCTACGGAGAAGTTAATGGTCTGTGGCTGCAATGCCTCAAAACCGCTCAACGCATTGGTCACATTGGTCACCACCAACTGGTATTCGCCATTCTCCAACGTGCCGACCGATACTACCACAGTTTTCGGATCCTCCTCGGACACCACGGTTGATTCATACAAATCGGCTACTTGCACGCCGTTCTGCATCAATTGGACAGACGCGATGTCCAAAGCCACGTCACGGTCGTAAGTCACACGGACTTCATTGAATGCAGAGGGATCCAACTCGAAGCTATGGTCTTCCGGCACAGATGACAAGTATACCGGGCCGTCCATCAGATAAGACATCTCTTCGATGGTCTCATCATAGTAAATGGCTTCGCTCGTGAATGGGAGCACTTTCATCTCGCTCGTCACATCCATGCTCGGACGTTGGTCGGTGGTATAGATGAGCGGGCAATCCGCATCGGGCGTGAAGCTGACTTTGATATTGGCACTCTCATCCTCGGCGATTTCATTCGCCATGAAAATATACATGTAACCATCCTTCTTCAGTTCCACTGAAGCCACTTCCATCTCTTCCTCGCCGTTCGTCACCTTCACATACGAATTGGGCAACAGATGCACCCCGATCGGGTCAGTGCTGGCAGAAGCCAACTGGGCGGCATTCGTAGGATAACCGAAGTCCACCTTGATGGCATCATAATTATACGTACAGCCTGCCATCGTGGCTTCTTCAATCTTAATGTCATCCAAAAGATAACGGCCAGGATTGTACATGTTGATGGTCAGGAAATACGTGTCAGGGAACGACGTATCATCACCCTTCCACCAAATCGTGTCGTTCTTCGAAGGGTCTTCGGGGTCATTCACGATGATGTCTTTGATGTTATCATCGAACTGGTCGAAGAACTTGTCCTGCACGGCCTTTCCGGAGTTGTAAGCCACGAACGACAAACGCCGCCAATCGCCCGTCATGATGCCATCCCTCCAATCGTAATAATACTGCGCACCGCTCTGCGACATCAAGGGAGCCTCCAACTGCTCGCGTCCGATGGAAAGGCTCGATTTGATGGCAGTGTTGATAGGATCGCCCCCGTCTGCCATCGTAAAGGTCTGGTCGGCCTTCACCCAAAACGACACACGGTAGGATTTGCCTTCCTCAATGGGCAAATAACGCAACTTCAAACCACGATGCCATTGCGAACCCTGTACCGTATTGGAGTTGTTCGCCTCCAAGGCATACTTGCCTGAATAAGTCTCTTCACACTTCTCATTCCACACATCCCCGGGTTGGAGATTAATGTGGTCACCGTAGAAGTCCGCAAATTGCGTGGAGTCCTTGTGATGGTAGAACTGGTCACCATCCTCGAAACCTAACGTTGCAACGACTTGCGCCTGGGCTGTCAAGCCGAATCCGGCAAGGCCGAGCAACATCAAAAAGTTTTTCTTCCTCATAAACTTCAATTTAAGATTAATACTAAAATTACTATATCTCTTTCTCTTCTATTCTTGTTGGATTTGAGATTCCGGCAGCTAAATTAGCCTTTGCCGGAATCTTTTCCAAAATATTTTGTATCATATACTTTCGTATTTGTAACATCTTTCAATCAGCATTGATTTACAACACATTATAGCATCAATCCAAAGGCAAATACCAATTACTCCGATCTGAAAGGCGACCATAAAGTTCTGTATTGAAACTATCATTCCCAGCGCGTCCGGCTATCTTCCGTGCCAAAAAGTCCGTGTCATCACGCCGGAGTGCTATACGCTGCAAGTCACCAAACCGCTGCCCCAAAAAACTCTGCTCCAAAGCCATCTCATCGCAAATCTTATCCTCTACAAAGAGTATGGAGTCTTCATGAGTGGCCAATCCTTCAGGAATGACATAAAGCGTATCGGCATAAGATTCACCACAGCCATAAGAATGAATTCCCTCCGTATTTACTGTTGTCGTAGAAGTGGACGACATATCCTGTGTAATGAAATTGTAAGGACTCCACGTCAACAAGTTACCTGCGCGCTTTTGTTCATCGGCACTGACATACTTGGACACAGTCCCGTCACTCAAGCCATACTTCAAAATAGCAAAAGCCGATTCGGGCAGCCCCGCACGGTTGTAAGCCTCGGCCATACGAAGATAGATGGACGAAAGCCGGTAAAGAGGGATTTCCGACAAGAAAGACGAGTTGGATGTCACAGGAAAACGGACTACCGTCTGAAAATCTTCCGAATAATCATCGCGACTTGCCGTGTACGTCGTCCTGACATTTGAACACAAACGCAAATCCCCCCTTTCCCGACTGTCATTATAAATCGTGTTCTCTCCCGGAGATATCGTATCACGTAAATTTGTAGTCGGATCCGTATACACCATCACGTAACGCTGCGCCTGCGACAGTTCCAACAACGACTGTGAAGAAGTCATCTCAAAATAATAACGGTTGTCCTCCGTAGAATTAAGGACATCTCCCAATCGGCTTACCACTCCATCATATTCACTGGTTTCCATCCGTATCCCAGCCAAATCGGTAGTACTTGAATAACTCGACGAATGGCTCTTGAATTCGTAATTCCCCCAATAGGCTTCCATGTTTCCAGCCGGAGCCAAAGGTTTGTCGGGATGCGTCAGATAGTCATGATAGTATTGTGCAGCCTCTCGGTAACGCCCAGCCCATAGGCAAAGGTCGCCCAACAAGACACGCACGGGAATGAAATAGCGGTCGTTTCCGGCTAAGGGAAAATCAGTTTCCACGTAAGGTTCCAAATCCGGAATGAAGTATTCACAAACCTGCTTCACATCATAAAACGGATAACGTGAAGGATCCGCTTCCACTTCCGTCATCAACGGTTCCGTAAAGAAAGGTACCTTACCATAATAAATGGCCAACTGCAAATAAGTCCATGCACGGAAAGCTTTCACTGCAGCATACTCCCGAATAAACACTTTCTCCCCACGCAAAGAAAGCATCGTATCGGCATGGGCAATATAATAATTACAGTTCTGAATGACGGCATAATAATCCTCCGGCGCATTATAACGGTTCTCCGCAGTTGCCGTGAAGTCTGCCAGTTCTTTCAGGTCGGTCGTGGCTGCTTCTGTCGCGGATGAAAGTTCCCCTCTCATTTCACCGAGGATAATCGTACGGTCGGCCACCACTTGCATTTTGTTCATAATGCCCAAAAGGGAAAACACCGTATCGTTAGGTGAATTCAGTTGGGGATTGAAGTCCACCAAACTTGAATCCGTATCCACACAGGAGGTAAAGGCTGCACCGGCACCAAAAGCCAATGCCAATACCATAGAAAATATCTTGTTCTTTTTCATGATTCGTTTCAATTGAATGTTACAAGTTAATCTTTACACCTAATGAGAAATTACGTCCTTGAGCCAACAGACCGCGGTCTATCCCTGCCGACAACACACTGTTACTTGAACTGAATTCAGGGTCAGCACCCAAATACTTCGTGAAGGTTAACAGGTTGTTGGCAGCTCCCCACACCGTAATACCCTGCAAATAGGTCGTACGGATGGGAAAGTAATAACTCAAGGTGACATTCTTCAGACGAAGGTAAGAACCATCCTCAATCCAACGGTCGGAGAAACGACTGTTGCCCGGTGCGTCCAAATAATAGGTACGGGGGATATCCGTGTTCTGGCCTTCATGTGTCCAACGGGACAACATGGCGGTAGTCTGGTTATGGAAACGCGATCCGCCTTCCAATAAACGGCGTTGGTAATTATACACGTCGTTACCCAAAGAATAGTTAAAGACAACGTCCAACGAAAGGTTCTTCCAACGCACGTTAGTGAAAATATTCCCGTAAAGGTCGGGATTGGGATCACCGATAACCTGCATGTCTTTTTCGTTAATCACGTGGTTGCCATCCCCGTCAACGAACTTCATGTCCCCTGCACGGTAATAGGTCTTCGCCCCAGTCTCATCGACCTGGTATAAAGCTGCGGCATCAGCCTCTTCCGTTGTGGAAAAAACCCCGTCTGTCTTGTAACCATAGAACACGCCGGCAGCCGTACCTACCTGTGAAAGCACATTGCCTCCGTAAAGTTCCGTAATAAACGAACCATTCGGCAAGGAAGTCAGCTCGTTCTTATAATGTCCTGCACTGGCTCCCAAACTCCACTTCCAGTCTTTCAAATCGATGACCCTGGCAGACAGGCTCACGGCGAAACCTTGGTTTTTCATCTCACCGCTGTTCTTCCAATTGGTCTTCAAACCACTGACATACGACAACGCACTCAAGCTAAGCAAATTGGATGTCTTACCATAGAAATAATTGAAGTTCACGCCCAAACGGTTATCCAAAAGGGACAAATCCAAACCTGCCGTCCAACGTGCCGTAGTCTCCCATTGCAATTGCGTGTTACCGATGTTGGCCATAGACAAGCCTGTCGACGTATTCCACATCTTCTGTCCCACAAAATACGTACGCGATGCCTGGCTTTCAAGGTCGTCGTTACCCACAAGGTCGAAACCCACATTCAGCCGCAAATAATTCAAGGCACGAGTACGGGGCATCCACGACTCATTGGTCAACACCCACGCTGCCTGCACTGACGGGAAGAATCCCCAAGCATAATTGCCGACCTTCACCCCGTCGGCAGCATCCACTCCGAACTTGGAGCTACCTGCCATACTGAGCGCGGCCGAAACATAGTAGCGCTCACGCCAGTTGTAATCGGCCGAAAGGTAATAAGTCATGTCCACCACTTCTTCTTCCGTACCGTCCGTAGATTTGTAGAGCAAACCATCCGACATGTTAGGGGTCTTGTCGTTACCGCTATTGTACCCCACTTGGGAATTCAGCTGGTAACTCGTACGTTGGTAACGCAAGCCTCCGTGCAAACCGAGCCAGTGCGCCTTGAAACGGCGGGCATAATCGAAATAAGAGTCACTCATGATAACCGTTTCGCGTGCGGCCAAAGCAGAAGCACGGTTCTGCAAAGCCTCGCCCACGCCTTTCACGTCAAAATCGGGCACCCCGTTCATCGGCAAATAGGCATTCTCGTCCGTATTCACCAATTGGAATGCGAAATGCTCTGAAATGCTCCAATAGCGGTTGATATTCCATTTCGGAGTCACGGCTAATGTGATAAGACGGTTACCGAAATAATTTTTGTTGTCACCGTCTCCGTTTTCCAGAATAAACAGAGGGTTGGCCAACGAATTCAAATAAGGTTTGGTCCTCAACACATCGAAAAGGTAATCATCCGCATCGGCCAAATAAGAAGAAATGTTCCCATTCGTGTCAAACGCATACGGACTGAGGAAAGGCGACTTGATCAGGCTCAGGAACCCCGGTGAAGAAATCACGCCGTCATCCAATGTGGCCGGTGCCCCGTCATCACGCATGTCGCGCGTCACATCGCTATAAGCTGCATCGAAACGCACCGTGAGGTTCTTTGCCAATACGATATCAGAGTTCAGACGCAGATTGAAACGCGAAAAAGAATTGTTCTTCAGCGTGGCATCAGCCGCAGCATACCCTACGGACAGATTATAGTTGGCCACGTCATCCCCACCCTGCACGTTGATGCTATAGTTCTGGGTGAAGGCTTCCTCGTACACATGTTTCTGCCAGTCCGTATTGTTATGATATACATCATAGTAGTAGTAATTCGGATTCGTCTGCAAAAACTTGAAACTGTTATTGGTCGTACCCGTCGTTCCAATCAGTTCAGAAGCGTAGATACGATACTGTTCCCCATCCATCATATCCATCGACTTGGGCAATAATTCATAGCTTCCACCGATAGAAACATCGATTTTCGTAGCCATGCTCTTATTACGCTTGGTTTCGATGAGAATCACCCCATTCGCGCCTTTCGCACCATAAATGGCCGTCCCGTTCTTCAAGACCCTGATTTTCTCAATATCCTCCACCATAATATTCGCAAGGAGGTTGTTGAAGAAACCGTCATGGACGGAAGGAGCCGAAAGCCTCATATCAGTGATGACCCCGTCAATAACCACCAACGGCTGTGCGTTGGTATTGAGCGAGTTCAGGCCGTTCATGAACATGGTCACGCCCATGCCCGGCACACCACTACGCGTAATGGAATGTATATCGGCACCCAACTTGTTTTGAATCTGACCGTCAATACTGATTTCATTCGTGTTATAATCCACAGCTACCGTCCTTTCACTCGTAGCTGCCCCTGAAGTCGTATAGACCGGATTGAAGGCATCGCTGAAAATATAGGCATCCACCGAACCATTCCCTTTGCCGAGCGGCACTTGAAGGGAGTTGTAACCGTCTCCGCGCATCCACAAGGAAGTAACATATTCCGGAACCCGGATTACATAATCCCCCTTCTCGTCGGTCATAGCCGCATAACGTGCGTCATTGAAAGCAGAGACGCTGATACCGGCTGTCGGCTGCTTAGTGGCATTATCATAGACACGTCCTTTAATTTCGCGCATCGGAACTTCCGGCAACATGGGTTTTACCATCTTTGCAGAATCCCGTACCGTAGCCTGGGCAGATTCCTGATCCGCCTCTTGAGCCGCCACCGGAGCTGCCACGGCGGCCATCAGGCAAAATGTTGATAAAATATGTTTCATGGCACTATTCTTCTCTATTGGGTTTGAAATATAAACAATCAAGATACATCTCGCGGTTATACCGTCCGGACTCCATGCGGCTGATACTGCATTCCAATGTCAAATGCACTTTGGCATTAGGCTGGCCGTAACTACATACGGGAATGGTGAACGTACCAATCTTCACCGTATCCACCCGATATGGGTCGTTTTTCACCTCGTCCTCAAAATCGAAGCTTTGCTCTATGCCGTCTACCGTCTCGTAACCAATGGAAGCCTTGAATTTACATGGGCGGAAATTACGGTCGGTAGCATTATATACAGTACGAGGCAACACGACCGCGCAAATGTCATACGTTCCTGACAGCACAGAGGGAATCTGGAACTCCATAGTCCAATTGGATGAATTCGTACGGGGAGAAATCACCAGATACCCATCGGAAATACTGTCTGCGGCAGAAAAACGTGACGCATAGGTGCAATCCTTGTAGTCCGTCATCATGCTTTCATACTCGGCTTCGGTCTTCACCGGATAGAAATATATGTCTTCTGGCTTGAACGGCCATTCATGCAAGTTATAGATTGCCCCGTTGCTGCAAGCCATCGTGTCACGCACGAAATCGGAAGAAAAGATACCCCCGGAAGCCAACGGATTATAGTAGACATGCCTCCGCTCCTCGTCATACTTGCTATATGCAATGGAGCATACGGAATCTTCCATGTGCGCACAACCATATTTGCGGTTATACACCAAATCCCGGATAACGGCCTGATGGGCATACAAACGCTGCAAAGAATCCGCCTGATTCACGCTGCCGTAATTGAAATAAGACAGCGCCTCGTTGTAAACCTTATCCCACACCCGATTTTCGGGTACCAACATAATAAAACTACTGTCTTCCTCGTTTATGCGGTCAAACCTGCCAAACAATATGTTCGTAGTACGCATCACAGAATCGGAATAGACGATGTTGCCATCTACAATACCGCTTTGTATACTGGCATTTTCATCCAGTTCCAATTTCTCATAACCTTTGAAGAAAGAACCGACACCGGAATATCCCGACAAAGTAGTCAAAGCTTCATATATATTATATAAGTAGGGGACTCCACCTGAAAGCACGTGCAAGACTCCGTTCTTCGCCGCTCCATTAACTCTCCCCGAAGCATACGACACACCTTGGAAAGAACCCGGAACTGCATCAAGGTATTTGTTATTGAGCATAAGGACCTGCTTTTCGTCCGTGCTGTTAGTTATGAAATGCGCAATATGATTCTGTACAAAGTGCTGCCCGCACATAGAATCGCCCGACACAGTCTGGCATTCCGCCAACAAAGAGTCCACATTGAACAGCCCGTCCTTGGGAGCCCAAACAGTAAAAGTCTGGTCGCTGGCCAACAAATCTGCGTACGTCACTTTTGTAGGCTTATTATTGCTAAACACATGCGTGGCGCGAAGCACCTTGAGAAAATCACCCAAATCCCCCTGCTCCTCCATCACTTGAAGAAGGGACTTGTCGGACACTGGTCGGCCTTCATTACCATAATGTTCGTCCCACGTATCGGTACACGCCACTGCCGCCAAGGCCACTGCCGCTACCGCAAACATCTGTATTTTATTATTTGTTTTCATATACCTGTTTTTTATATTTACCCTATATCACCTCACATTAATGGGTGTCCTCGGCTTCCACCCCGGCATAGATGCTCTTCGGCACAATCTCGAAATAATTGATAGGCAACTCGGCCTGCGGGTTATCCACTACCAATTTAATCCGTATGTAGTAATCCTTTTCCGGACTCATATTCTCCGTAGTCAAAATCTTACGCAATTTCATCGGCTGTGCCCTCAGGATGTTGGCTCCGCCTTGCGCCCAAGAATCCATATCTTTCATGTAACCACGGTTGCGCATAGCCTTGTCGATGGCACGATTACCTTCCTCGTCGCCCGGAGTGTCTGCCACCCATCCAATCAAGGGATCGATAGGCCAAAGTGTAAAGTCGATGGGCAATCCCATAGGTAACAAGCCATCCGGATCCGTACCAAAATATACCTGTACCTTTCCACGCATATCACCCCAACCATAGGCAAAACGCACCTCATAAGTTCCCTCTTTGGGTACCGGAAGCAACTTGAACGTCACGTCGAATTGCCCCACCATGTCGATACAATCCGCATAAGTCACCATCCATACGTCACGCTTACGTAAAGTCATGGTCGGGGTCTTGCCATGGAAATCCCAACCTTCGACCATCTTAAATCCTGTGGCACGTTCCGTATTTCCACGCGCCCCGCAATTCATAAACTCCGGAGAAAGCGTGGCCGCCATAATACGGATACGGTCATTGAAAACCACGTCGCGTGTCTCCTGATTATAATCCAAAACTTGGTCGACATAATGGTATATACCATTCAAAGCTTGTTGATCCACGTCACCGATTTCTGAAGGAGAAAGTACTTTAGTACCCCGAACCGTATAGCGTGGCCCCACTCCCTTACGGTTGATAAAAAGCCCGTCGGACGGTGTGCTCATCTTCATGATAGTACCTTTCAACATCGTGGCATACCAGTCTGTGCAATCAATCAAATCCGTCTTGGCGCATATATTTTTGATGTCACCCGACACGGTCCAATCGTTATAAGCCCCGTAATATGGCAACAAATGGTAAGAAATGAAGCGGTTCAAGGGATTCTTACGGTTCGTCCAATCGTCGTCATACAATCCTGCATCTTTAGGAAACATTTGGTCATACACCTGCTTGGCATGTGCTTTCAAATCATCCAAATCATGTATTCCGTTGGCTGCATAAACTTCGTCAGTCTCCACGAATGCCGTATAACGCTTCATCCGCGTACCGACATAACGCATAGCATATTGCGAACCTCCGGTATGGATGATTATATCCTGATTCACAGAATCTTCACTACAGAAATAAGTAGGGTCGATATACTGCTTCAACGAATCACACAAACCCGTCAACACAAGTGCTTCGTTGAAAATGGAGATAGTGGAATCTTCTGCCAACAAATCCGGCAACAGGAACGACTGCGGCACGATCACGCGGTCAAGCGTATGCACCACACCATTTTCCACAGAATCGTCCCGTACAACCAAACGCGCACTCTTGTTGATGTAATAAATCACATTATTGTTGTTCAAGGCATCCGAATCACAAGAAAACGTCAGATAGCGTTCATTCATGTTTGCCGTCGGAATATTCCCGTCTATCAAGTCCGTTGTGAAATAGGCTTGGTTGATAATATGGTTCCATGACAAGGTATCACATTGTTCCTTTGTAAGTTGGTCCACACTTTGAATACCCAATTCATGAAGATATCGCTCCACGGCCTTATTATTCGGAGCCAAACAAGTATAGCTCCCGTAGGCTGCCATCATGCCATACATACCAGAACGTTGGAGAATGGCTATGAAGTCGCTGAATTCACCGGAACGGTTCTGAAGGTAATCGGTTACCATCTCTCCCGTAAACGTATAATAGTTCTCTGGCAAAGGTTCATCGGAACAAGAAACCGTAAAAGCCGGAATGGCGCAAAATGCCAACACGAACCGTATCAATATTTTATCTATCTTTTTCATAATTCTTATTCAGTTGTGTTTATATTATCATTCTTATAAGCCGGATTCTGTACTAGATAAGGATTGGCCTTCAACTCATTTTCATGGTACGGGTAATAAAGGGCATCTTCTGCGGAAAGACGGATACGGAGCGCAGCCGTGTTCTCGCTGAACTTCTGCATAACCTTATCCAACATGCGGGTGTTGGAACCTTCACGGCGGCAAAGGCGTACCAAATCAAACCACCGCTTGCCTTCGAACATCAATTCACGCTGACGCTCCTCCAACACAAGATTCTCCATGCCCAAGCGCGACGTGCCATAATCCTCAAAAACCAACGTGTCCGTAGTAGCCACACGCTTATTATTGGCCCGCTTCCATACGGCAGACACACAGGAAAATGCTGACCGGTAACGCGCTTCCTGTTCCGGTGTCAACGTGGAACCATCTGCCACATTGCCTGCAAGCTGGACTTCTGCTTCCGCCTTCATCAGCATCACGTCCGTGAGCCTATACACAATCCAGTTTGCCACATTAGCCGTACGCCTATATTCAGTTACCGTAGGTGCCGTTCCGGTCGTCGTATTCGTACGGAATTCAGCCCCTTCGACCACATATTTGCGAATGCTCACCGTGGATTCTCCGGACATGTTCTCAAAAGCCCGGCAGTCTGTCCTCTTAAAATAGGAGTTTGAACCTTCTGCCACTTGGGCATTCAAATACGGGCACGCTGCAAGTTGCCCCACGTTAGAACTATTGTATGCTCCAAACAAATCTTTCGTCAAAAGATTCTCGCGTGTTTCCTTATCAACAAAGATCAGTTCGAAAATACTTTCAAAGGAATTCCCTTTCCCAAAAATTTCCGAGAATGACGTACCTGCATAAGAGGAACCATTAGGAGCCTCTGAAATCAAAGGGAAATCACCATAAAGCTCAACATTTCTTACAAAAGAAGAATATTTTGCAGCCCTGGAGCAGGAAAACAGCAATAAAAATATGCTGACTTCCATGGCCGCTCAGGCAGATATCTATGAGAAACTTATTGAGACAGAAAAAAATCAGTTAGTCATCATGCAGGCAATTGCAGATCTGTATGAAAAAGAGAATGGAGGCGTGTAATATGTTAGAACTTTATGTGACCTTAGTTAAAGCTGGAATCAGAACCCTTGACAGCGTACCGGCGGCCTTCCGGGAAAAGGTGAAAGCGGCTATTGAAGCGGAAAAACAGGAATGATAGGAAGGGAGAAGAAACATGACTCTGCTTCATATTATAGACGCGCTTTGCGATGTGACAACCAAGCAGGCAGATCTCCTCCGGGAGCTGGTGACAGATCTGGAACATATGAACCAGGTTTCTGAAGAAGTAAAGAATTATTATCGGGAGAAGCTGGATTCTATCGATCAGGAA
>ENA-ORSO01001174-ORSO01001174.1-human-gut-metagenome-genome-assembly--contig:-NODE-1174-length-17051-cov-3.561485_pt1 | contig 17051 bp, 16 predicted proteins | sample MGYA00241902_ERZ509168 | MGnify/ENA primary metagenome ERZ509168 (study PRJEB26280, sample SAMEA2338806) | human gut metagenome | biome: human gut; feature: human-associated habitat; material: faeces... | reverse complement strand
CTGTACTTTTTCTTAAAAGTCAAGGCCGCGTTCCACGGACTTCCGAGATGAACCGAAAATTATCCCAGCGGTGAAGACAAGGATACGCCTGACATGAAGCTGTACCTCAAGGCCGGGCTCAAGGCCATTCAGGACGGCAAGGCTGCCATCGTCGGCGGCGGCATGGCTGCGGGCAACAGCATCGCCATCGCTGAAGATGGCTCTGCCAAGGATGCCGCGGGCGCGCGTGTTGAAGTTGCCAACATCAACATCTCCGGCGGCGTCATCGGTGAAGAAAAGGCCGGCATGCAGGGCAACATCTATGGCGGCGGCATCGCCTCCACGGGTGGCACGACCTGGGTCGGCACGTCCAACATCACGGTTGCAGGCGGCACGATCAACGGCGACATCTACGGCGGCGGTCTCTCGATCGGCGGCAACTATGGCGTTGGTCATGAGTGCTACAACGATGCCCTCTCTGCCGTGGACACGGCCAACGTCACGCTCGGAGCAGGCAGCCTCAAGGGCAACGTCTACCTTGGCGGTCGCGTGCTTGAGGATGGCGCCAATACCAAGGGCGTAGCCAAGGCAACGGTTGGCGCCGGTACGCTCACAATCTACAAGGACTTCAACTTCCTTAAGGCTGATGCCGTCATCGACGGTTCCGGCGCTAAATCGGCAACCCTCAACTTCGTGAACGGCTATGACTTCTCCAAGGCTGAAGCCTCTGAAGTCGCCCTGCTCGACCTGCCTGCCCGCATCGTGATCAAGGGCTTCGACAAGCTCGATTCCGGTGACCTTGTTACCGGTGCGAACTATGACATGGGTGACAAGACCGGCGTCGAGGTCACCGGCAATTACGAGTTTGGCAAAATCCTCAATGGTGCCGCCACCAATACGATGACCGTCAAGGAAGGCGGTGCCCTCGCCGTTCAGTCGGCTCAGGCACTTGCCAACAACTTCGTGGTCGAGGAAGGCGTGCTTGCTCTTGGCACGACTGCCAAGACGGCTGACGCCCGCGAAGGTCTCGGCAGGTACAACGAAAAGGCAGGCCTCTATCTGAGCGGCACGGTCAATCTCACCAACGCCAGCATCAACGTTGGCGAGACCAAAGCCAAGAATGGCGTGAACATTGGTTCCAACGGCACGCTGATTGTTGATGCCTCTGTTGATGACGGTCAGGAAGGCAATCTTTCCACCGACGTGACCGGCAAGATCACTGGCGAAAAGGGTTCCACGATTCATTACGTGCACGTGGCCGACAAGGGTGTCGTTGAGGTCGAACATGAAGGCTTTACGACCGTCACGGTCGACAACCTCCTCTACAAGGTTGTCAAGGTTGAAAACGAGGACAACCAGTACACGTTCAAGATCGCCACGGGTTCCGAACTCGCCGGTACGGGCCTTGAACACTTTGACGGCGCTGCCCTTGACGGCATGGCCGACAACGAAGTGATCGGTTCCCTCCTTGACCAGGCCAACACCGCCATCACGTCCGGCAGCCAGCGCGAAGCCCGTCTCAACGGCGCTCTCAACCTCGCTGCTGCGGGTGGCGTCCAGACGGCCGGCATTGAAGCCGCCACGATGGGCATCGACCAGGCCACGAAGCGTGCTGCGCTCAGCAACGTCTTCCAGGACGGCTGGACGGGTTTCGCTGAAGTGACGGGCACCTCCCTCAAGATGGGCGGCGACTCCGGCGCTCTCGAAACGAAGACCGAGCTCGGCGGCATCACAGTCGGCGGTGAATACACGATAGGCGACATGACGTTCGGCGTCATGGGCAACTTCGGCACCGGCGACGTTGAAGGCGAAGGCGACAACGACGGCGTCAAGAACGACGTGGACTACTACGGCGTTCAGGGCTACGCTGCCAAGCGCATGGGCCAGTTCAACCTCGTCGGCCAGATGGGCCTCATGACGACGAAGAACGACGTCACGTCCGCTGACGGCGACTCCGCCGACATCGACGCCACGATCTTCACGATCGGCGCCCGCGGCGAAATGGCCTTCCAGCTCAGCCAGTCCTGCCAGGCTGTTCCGTATGTCGGTCTCAACTACCTGCGCGTCGCCACTGACGGCTACAACACCGCCAAGGGCCTCTCCGTGGATGACATGGACCAGAACCTCGTGAGCATGCCGATCGGCGTGGCCTTCTCTGGCAACATGGACCTCGCCTCCGGCTGGACGCTCCGTCCGACGGTCGACGTGGCCTATGTCCACACGTTCGGTGACACGGACGTCGAAGCCACGACGAAGTTCGGCGCTGCCGCCATCAACACCAACCTCGACGTCTGGAGCGAGAACGTCGGCCGCGTGGGCTTCGGTCTTGAAGCCCGCAAGGACGCCCTCTCCTTCGGCGGCCAGATCGGTGGTGCCTTCGGCGACAACGACCATCGCGAGTTCTATGGCCAGCTCAACGTGAAGTATCTCTTCTGATACTGATCGTCTCCCTCTCCGCCGCCTTCTCCCTCTCTCCATCCGGGGCGGCGGGTTCCCCGCCTCCGGCATCCTTCGGAATGCCGGAGGTTTTTTTGTACCTTGCAATCCGCACTTCGACTCCCCGCAGGATTCGTCATTAGGAGCTGCTTCGCTTCGCGCTCCGCAGAACCCTTCATCAGCTCAGGTCCATCGAGGGGTACACTTGAACAATCAATCCAACCGATCCCTACTCCACTCACTCCAGCCGAAACCAACAGGAAGAGGAACCGCCTCATGACCGAATTCGCCGCCCACGTTGAAGACTTCTGCACTCGTCTCTTTGAAGACATCCGCAAGCTCACCGCCGACACCTGCGGCGTCACGCGCGAGGGGTATACGCCCGAAGAAGACAAGGTGCACGAGAGACTCGCCGAGGCCGCGCGCGAGATCGGTCTTGAAGTCCATGCGGACGCTGCGCTCAACCTCTGGATGACTTTGCCAGGTCGCAACAGGGATTTGCCAGCCTTCGTCTCGGGATCGCACACCGACTCCGTTCCGCAGGGCGGCAATTACGATGGGCTTGCCGGCATCGTCGCGCCGCTCGCCGTGGCCAAATATCTGAAGGATGCAAATAGAATTCCTGAGCGGGACTTCTGTATTGTTGCATTCCGCATGGAGGAGTGCCCTGAATTTGGACGTGCCTATGCGGGCAGTCTCGCCCTGACGGGGCAGCTCAATCCCTTCGAGCTAGAACTTCCTCACAGGGATACGGGGAAGCTTCTGAAGGACGTTCTCCTTGAGCGCAGGGTCGACGTCGAGCGCATCGCGTCGGGAGAGCCGCTCATGGATCTCTCGAAGATTGCGGCCTTTGTCGAGCTTCACATCGAGCAGGGACCGAGGCTTGACAAGGAGCCCGTCAACCGTGCGGCGGTGGTTACAGGCATTCGCGGGTATCTGAGGCACAAGCGATGCCGCGTTGAGGGCGAGACCGCGCATTCGGGCGCCGTTGATTATGAATTCAGGCACGACGCCGTCGCAGCCTTGACAGACCTTCTCTACGTGATGAACAGGCACTGGGAGGCCTGGCTCCATGACGGCAAGGATCTGGTCTTCACCTGCGGCGTCATCAACACGCTTTCGACGGCCGACATCTCAATCATCTCGGGCGACGTTTCCTTTGGGCTCGACATGAGAAGCCTTTCGATGGAGACGATCCGCGCCTTCCACGACCTCCTTCTTGAGGAGGCGGTCGCCATCGAAGAAAAGCACGGTGTGAAGTTCATCTTTGACGACGTCATCCTAGGCGAGGCGGCACGTCCCGACGCAATCCTTTTCAATCGGCTCGTCAAGGCCGCGACGGATCACGGCATACCTCATCTTCAGATGGCGAGCGGAGCGGGCCACGACGCCGCGGTCATGACGAGCGCGGGCGTGCCCACGTGCATGCTCTTCGTCGCCAACCAGAATGGGTCTCACAACCCGCATGAGGCGATGCGAATTTCGGATTTCCTCTCAGGTGCGGAAATTCTCATGCACGCCGTCGTGGATTATGATTGACGGAAACGGGAGCCATTCTCCCTCACACAACGCCTGCGACGATTCCCTGAGTCAGGGCCGTCGCGTCGTGACGGTTACGGGACATTGCTCATAACATTTCGTTACAGGCGGTTGTACACTTATCCCACGTGCTTATGCGTGACAGTAAAAATCAGAAAGGAGGACGCACATGGCCAAGGATCATTCTCACAAGTCTGCCGTCGAACCCACCGGCGGCGGCACCCTTGAAGTCGCAGACCTTGAAAGGAAGCCCTCCTATCCTGTGGCTCCCCTTGAACCCAAGCATGTCGAACCTCATTCGTTCGACTCGATGACGCAGGTCGTCACCTATCTTCGCGACAAGCTTCGCGACACGCCGCTCGTCTCCCCCGAAGAGTCGGCCGCCGAAGTGTTCAAGATGCTCAACCGCGACCTGACGCAGACGGAACGTGACGCGCTCTTCAAGCTGCTGCTCGTCAAGGAGGCGCATCAGGCGGGCCTCTTCCCGAAGAAGCCCATCGACATGAACGCTCTTTCGGACAAGCTCCGCGAAGGCGCCTATCCGTACAAGAACCGCTACCCGAACAAGCTCTATGAGAAGGAACTCTATGACCTGCAGGTCGAGCTTCTGAAGCTTCAGGACTGGGTCAAGCGCACGAACTCGAAGATCATCGTGCTCTTTGAAGGCCGTGACGCGGCCGGCAAGGGCGGCACGATCCGCCGCTTCACCGAGAACCTCAATCCTCGCGGCGCGCGCACGGTGGCCCTTTCGAAGCCGACCGAGAATGAAGCGGGCCAGTGGTACTTCCAGCGCTATTGCGCGCACCTGCCCAATCCTGGCGAGATCTGCTTCTTCGACCGCTCCTGGTACAACCGTGCCGTGGTCGAGCCCGTGATGGGATTCTGCACGCCCGAGCAGACCGAGATCTTCCTCAACGAAGTGACGGGCTTCGAGCAGTCACTCATCAGGGGCGGCACGCACATCATCAAGTTCTGGCTCGCCGTGAGCCAGGACGAACAGCGCCGCCGCTTCCGCGAACGCCGCGAGAACCCGTTGAAGCGCTGGAAGCTCTCCCCCGTCGACATCGCGTCCATGGACCGCTGGGACGATTATTCCAAGGCCGTTCGCCGCATGTTCCAGATGACCGACACGGCCGAAACGCCCTGGACGGTGATCCGCAACGAAGACAAACGCCGCGGTCGTCTCAATGCCATCCGCGTGCTGCTGCAATCGATTCCGTACGACAACCGCGACATGAAGAAGGTGGGCAACATCGACCCGCTCATCGTCGGTCGCGCAGGCAGCCTCTTCGCCTCTAACGGTGATCCGCTGCGCTTTGACATCAACAACGAGATCGGCAACAGCTGATCGACCTGAAACCGTTGTTTCGATGGCCCGCAGATACGACATCTTCGGGCCCTTTGATTTTTCACCCTCCTCTTATCGCTGACCGTGGGCTTTCGGCCACTGCCGCACGTCATGCGAACTGAATCGGGCGTTTGGCGCCCGATCGGGAACGATGCCCCCAAAGCGCGCGCCCCACATATAAAATTATGCGCTTTGCGCCTCTGAAGGCCCGGCTACCGTCGGCAGAAGGTGCGATTTCAGGCGTTGATTCCTGCAACTTTTGCGAAACAGCAGAGCCTTTTTTGGGCGGAATCCATGTCCCGCAACGGGTTCAAAGTGACGGAACCTTGCAGAAATCCGCCTCATGTAAGCTGTTTGCCCTATGTAGCCATCAGCTACATGTCCATATAATCCTATTCAAGGGCATCGGTCACAAGGCCCGCACCGTCTCTGCTGAAAACGACGGACGGTCCCGAAGGCGCCCCACACAAGAGTCCTACAACACCTCCCGCATTAGAAAAGCTATGCAAAACACAGACAACAAGCGCTTTGTCGCGATCGGCCTGATGCTGTTCGCGATCCTGTTCGGCGCAGGCAATCTCATCTTCCCCGCCTCCATGGGCCAGGCTTCCGGCGATCACTTCGTTTGGGCTTTCATTGGCTTCTGCATTACGGGTGTAGGCCTTCCCCTTCTCGCCATCATGGCGATGGCTTATGCGGGATGCAATGACCTGCAGGAAGCTGCCGGCCGCGCACATCCCCTTTATGGTCTGTTCTATACGGTCGTGGTCTACATGTCCATTGGCCCCTGCTTCGCCATTCCGCGTACGGGCACGGTGGCTTTTGAAATCGGCCTGCGTCCCTTCCTCACCGAAGGTCAGGTTGAAATGGGCCTGTGGATCTTCCTCGTCCTCTTCTTCGTGGTTTCCTACTGGCTTGCCGCCACGCCGCAGAAGCTCGTCGACCGCGTCGGCAAGATCCTGACGCCGGCCCTCGTGCTCACGCTCGGTGCTCTGATCGTCAAGTCCGTCGTAGATCCGCTCGGCGTTCCGCAGGCCGCCCAGCCGAACTATGCGGGCGTCCTCACCGCCACGGTTGCGGGCATCCTTGACGGTTACAACACGCTCGACGCCATCGCCGCGTTCGTCTTCGCCACGCTCGTCACGAACTTCGTCCGTGAAGGCGGTGCCAAGACCGCGAAGGAAGTCACCTCCCAGGTCTACAAGTCCGGCATCCTCGCCGTGTCGCTCCTCGCCGTGATCTACTTCTTCATCGCGAAGATCGGCGCTGAGTCCGTCACCGCCATCGGCATGCAGGACACGGGTGCTCCGGTGCTCGCTGAAACCGCCAAGATCCTCTTCGGCAACTTCGGCGCCATCCTTCTCTCGGTCATCGTGCTGCTCGCCTGCCTGACGACGTCCATCGGCCTCATCACCTGCTGCGCCGCCTACTTCATGCGCATCGTCGGCCGTCTGACGTACAAGCAGTACTGCCTGCTCTTCACGATCGTCTCGTTCCTGATCGGCATGTTCGGCCTCAAGACCATCATCGTCTCCACGATCCCGGTCCTGATGTTCGTCTACCCGCTCTGCGTGATCCTGATCGTGCTGCTCTTCACGGACAAGCTCTTCGACGGCCGCCAGTGCGTCTACGCCTTCACCACCGCCTTCACGTTCGTGATGGCCGCGGTCTCCGGTCTCGAAACCGCCGGCGTGAACCTCGGCGCGATCTCCGAAGCCATCAAAGCCTACGTCCCGTTCGCCCAGTACGGCCTCGCCTGGGTCCCGTTCGCCGTCACCGGCTACGTCCTCGGCCTCGCCTACAAGGCCGCCGTCCCCTGCAAGGCCTGCTGCAAGCCGGCCTGACAACCTGACTCTCAAGTGAAGCCCCCGGTCAGGACTCACTGAGAAAACCCAAAGGGCCCCGCACTTTTCCCCGAAGCGCGGGGCCTTCTCTTTTCCGGCTTTCGGGCTTTTGCGCCTCTCTTCACCGTATTCGAGGACCTCTCCGCCTCCTTCAGGCGATCCCTGCAGCAGACCGTCTGCGTGGTCCGATTCTCTTTCAGATAAACTACGGGCACCGTTCCCCCATCAAGGATCCATCGCATGCTCCGATTTCCCGTTCCCGGCGCGCCTCTGACGCCCACAGACAACGAGCGTACGCTCATGAAGCCCCTCATCCGCATCCTGGAAAAAGGCAGCATCCGCTGGGGCATCGGCTGCGCCGACTGGCTCCCCATCGATCCGCAGCACTGCGCGGCCGAGATCGGGCTCAATCTCAGGCACGTCAAGCTGAGTGAAATTGGGGATACGGCCGAACTCGAAGCCTTTTTTGATGAGTTTGCCAATCCGGAAGCGCCCTGCCTCTTCCTTTCCGACATCGACGTTCCCGTCCTTGCGGCCTGGGACGACGAGGAGGAGCGAGAGGCAATGCGCGGGATCATCGTGCGCGGGCTTGCACGCATCGCCGCGACACATGGACATCATTTCATCGTGACGGGCCTCACGAGCCTCACAAAGGACATCTGCCGCGAAGCGTTTGAGAACGCCGAGCCTCTCGCGCCTCACGAGACCGAGGAGCTCTTCACGATCTCCCATGAGCAGGTCGGCCTTCTCTACGGCGCGGACCTTGCCCGCATCTCCGAGGAAAGGACAATGGTTCCCGACCTCGTCATGATGGAGCTGGACCGCCATGCCGCACTCGGCGCACGCTACGTCGAACCGTACATTCTTCAATGGGTTCGCCAGGGGAAGGCCGGGATCCTCCCGCCCGTGTCCGGCGCGCTCACGCCCCGCTTCCTCGAGCGACTCCAAAACGCAGGCCTGATGGATCTGAAGCGCATGGCGCTCTTTCAGGAAATCCCCGCTGTTTTCGGCAAGGATAGGCTCGACCTTCTTGCCGAGGCGATGGTGACGCTCGGCTTCTGGACGCCGCTTCCCGCCGGGGCTGCGGATGAGCAGCCCGACGATGTGAGGCTCTACGACTATGCCTCCGTCTGGGGCGTGCGCCTGCTGGCCGTCCTCGCACTCAGGTTCGTGATGAGCGAAGGAGCCGACTGGATGACGCCCACGCGCGAACTCATGCGAGCCATGTGGTCGGGCGAGCCCAACGAGGCCATGGATGCCCTCTGCGAAATGCTTGACTGCATCGAGGACCAGGATGCCGACCTCGACATCGGCGGGCTTTGCGCCGCCTGCATCCTCGCGCTCGACCTTGACCTCACGCGCGTGGTCAATGAAGATGAAGGCCTCGACATTCTCGCCGTGAGGCTCCCGGGCGGCATCTGCGAGCTCGTCTTCGCGCCCGAGGATCGTGATCCCGCCGAACTCGGAAGCCCCGACGGCACGCCCCGCATGGTCCTTACCATCGGTTGACGCGCGTTCTTCTTCTCCTTTGGGGAACTTCCTGAGCGCTTTCGAAGGGCCTGTCTCTCCATTCCGAGGGCAGGCCCTCTTTTCATGGCGGATGATGCCTTGTCCTGAACAAGCGTTCCCCTCTAAGCGCCCGTCCCGCAGGGATGGAGCCTCAAGGCACGTGTTGCAAAAGCGAGACAGTGCGTTCTTCGGACTTCGACCTTCGGCGTCTGGGATAAAGCGCCTCCCCTTTCAATTTGTCCTGTTTTTTGAATAGAGTTCCCTAAAGGGAATTCTATTCAAGTGAGCTTATCGGCCTTGGCTCTGGTACCAGAGCTCGATTTCGCGCGGATTCTCGCCCGGCCCCGCGGGCACGCGCGAAGCGGTGAGTTCGTCTCGGGTGAGCGGTCGGATGTCGGTGATGACGAGTGGAAGCATCTTGTGCTTCACTTGGACGTAGAAGGTCCCGACCACCTCTACGTCGGTGACGACGGCATCGATGTTGCGTCGCCAGACGTGGATTTCCTTCTTGACGGTGGGCGTCATGTAGGGGCGGTCATTGAGATTGCTGCAAAACGACGGCCTCGTCGCCACCCATTCCCACACGTAGCCCTTCTGGTCGGGATGGCGCACGTGGTCGTTCATACGGCGAAGGGGCCGGCCGTAGACGGCGACGAAGTCGCGCACGTAGGTCTTCCCTTTGGCCGTTGCCTTGAGCGCCTCCGGGGTGAAGACAGTGCCCGGCATCATGCGGTTGTCGGCGTGGTGCTGGGGACCGCTGCAGCCTGCGAGCATCGGAGCCCGCTGAGAATGGTCGCGGCCTTTCCGAGCGTTCTGCGGTTGAAGTCAATCGTCATCCTGGCTACTCCGAGAAATGATCGAGCTCGGCGGGCGTGAGCGGCCTGAAGCTGTGTGGCGCGTCCGTGCCGACAAGTGGCGCGCGGTAGATGTAGAAGACGCCCGTGAATTCATGCCGCTTCACGACGCCCGTCTTGTCGAACCAGATGCGCAAGTTCTTCTGCGTGATAGGAAATTCCGAGATCGGGTTGAAGGGGATGAAGTTCTTGGCGGAGGGGCGTCCCCTCATCCAGCTGTAGTGGCGCACGATCTCGTGGCCCATGTGGATTTCATAGTCGGGTTCGCCGAGCTCCGCATTGATCTGCGCCATGGTGGTCCGGCCGTCGATGATGAGCCTCGCGGCCTTCTCGGTCGAGAGGTCACGCACCTCGCCGCTTCCGACGGCACAGCCGCCGAGCATCGAGGCGCAGGCTGCCAGAAGCAGCAGAGTGCGGACGCGGCCAGCGACGGTCCGCGGGCCCCTTGTAGTTCCTTCCGGCAAGGTCTTCTCCTTTTGTAGCGCTCGTTCAGTCCTGTGCGTGCCCGGTGCGATGAAATTCATTTTGAACTCGCTCGGGTCCCATTGAACCCCCCTCGCTTCGCGCAGAGGCAGCCTCAAGGGGGCCGACAGCCCAAAACGAGCGTGGTTCAGGGGAAGTTCCTGACCAACGTTCACACTTTTGCCGCGCAAATTTCATTAAGTCGAGTTATTATAGTTGTCATGAGCGTCGGCGTGGTTCTCACGCCCCGTTCAGCATTTTTCAAAGTGTTGGCCTCCGGAGGTAAAGGTCATGTCCGACAACGATAAGAACCGCATCAAGATCAAGCTGCCCGCCGTCTCCTACGACATCGTGAAACTTGCCGCCACTCTCACCGGTACGTCCGTGAAGTCCTTCGCGGCCCAGGCGGTGATCAACGCAGCCCTGCACGTCACGGCTGAAATCGAAAACCGCTCCCTCGGCTCCAACCTCGAAGCCGACATTCATCTCACCGAGGAAGAGGCTCAGGCTCTTCTCGCCCTCGTCGAAAGCCTCGACACGCACGACGGCAAGGACGAAGACGTCGAGGAAGCCACCGCCGAGGACTTCGAGGAAGAAGAACCGGCGGAATGCGAATGTGATTGCGAAGTCGAATGCAAGTGTGACTGCGACTGCAAGTGCGAGGACGGCGCCGAATGCAAGTGCGAAGAGTCCGAAAAGGCTGAAGAGCCTGCCGCTGAGGCCGCTCCCGCTGCCCAGCCCAAGGCCAGGCACGGCCGCAACCACCGCTGATCTTTCGACTTGAGTCCCTTGTCGCAAGGGACCTGAGAACACAAAGGGGATCCATCAACAACGGGTCCCCTTCTCTTTTCCATCATTCGTCGGGCCTCAGGCGACCTGCGGACTTCCGGCGGTCAGCCTGCCGCTGCGTTAAGCGCGGCCATCGCCTGAGCGCTCACGACAAGCTCGATGCGTGCGGACGCCCTGGTGAGGCCCAGATAAAGCAGCCTGCGCACGCGATCGTCCATCGTTTCTGGGCCTTGAGTGATCTTTTGACGACTTGCAGGTTTCAGACGGCCCGACTTTGCCGCCTCCCTTCCCAACCTGCTCTCCTTTGCCATTAACGAAAAACGGGGCCGCTCCCTTGAGAAGCAACCCCGTTCGGGACTTGAAGTCAGATCAGGCGTCAGGCCTTGCGGTCAAGCTCGATGGGCTCGCCCGAGGCCTTTTCCTCCTTGGGTTCGCCGAGCGACATGACGGCGTTGAGGATGATCGCGCCGAAGGTCGCGGTACCGATGCCGCCGAGGCTGAAGAAGCCGAGGTTGAGGGTAAAGTCGCCGCCGCCGAGAATCAGCGTGACGGCAGCCACGATCAGGTTGCGGCTGTTGCCGAAGTCGACTTTGTTGACGACCCAGACGCGAGCGCCGGCCACGGCGATGAGGCCGAAGACCACGATCGAGGTGCCGCCGAGGACGGGCTGCGGAATCGTCTGGATCACAGCGCCGAACTTCGGGGAGAAGCCGAGGATGATCGCGAAGATCGCGGCGACCGGGAAGAGCAGCGTGGAGTAGACGCGCGTGGCGGCCATCACGCCGATGTTTTCACCGTAGGTCGTCACGCCCGTGCCGCCGAAGGAGCCCGAGAGCATCGTCGCGATGCCGTCGCCGAGGAACGCACGGCCCATGTACGGGTCAAGGTTGCGGCCCGTCATGGCGGTCACGGCCTTCACGTGGCCGAGGTTCTCGGCAACGAGAATGATCACGACCGGAACGATGAGCGCGATGGCGTGCATCTCGAAGACCGGTTTGTGAACCGTCGGAACGCCGAACCAGGCGGCGTTGGAGATGATCGAGAAGTCGATCGGCTTGCCCATGCCGAAGCCGTTGGCGAGCACCGCGTAGATGAAGTACGCGATCACGAGGCCGATGAGGATGAGGAGCTTCTGGATGAAGCCGCGCGTCCACACGGCAACGCCGCCCACGCACATGAAGGTGACGACGGCCATCCAGGCGTCGAAGTCCGTCGGACCCACCGAACGGCAGGCCGTCGGGGCGAGGTTGAGGCCGATCACGGCGACGACCGCCCCCGTCACGACGGGAGGCATCAGCTTTTCAATCCACTTAACGCCCGTAAGCATCACGATGAGGCCCACGACACAGTAGACGAGACCGCAGACCACGATGCCGCCCAGCGCAACGGGAATGTTGCCGTTGAGGCCCGAGCCCGCAACGTAGCCCGTCGCTGCGATCACCACGCCGATGAACGCAAAGGATGAACCCAGATAGCTCGGCACCCTGCCGCCCACGATGGCGAAAAAAATGAGCGTGCCGATGCCGCTCATCAAAACCGCCATGTTGGGGTCAAAGCCCATGAGAATCGGGGCGAGAATGGTGGAGCCGAACATGGCCACCACGTGCTGAACGCCCATCGCCACCGTCTGGCCGGTGGGAAGACGCTCGTCAGGGGCCACCACGCCCTTTTCCTTGAGCTTCCACTGCGGGAAATAACCCATTTTTCCTTACTCCTCAAACACGTTGAATCTACACGCACAGGCGCCTCGTCCTTCGGCTTTCCGGACAAAACGCCTCGCGCTCAAAGAGTCGTAAGGGTTCCTCCTAAGGACGAATCGTCTGTGCAAACTTTCGTATTATAAGCACACATTTCGAAAAATAAACATAAGGTGTTTTGACTAGACGGGCGGACGCCGCTCCGGAGCGAATCCTGCGTGCGCAAAAAAGGGACGGCATCCATTTCGGACGGCGTCCCCTTTTGTCTCTCTGGTGCCTGAGCGTCAGAGCGTCTTCATGGCGTCTTCGACGGCCGCGACGAGGTTCGGGCTGGCGGTGAAGCAGACCTTGTTGCGTTCCGGAATCACGACGGACTTGCCGGTCTTGAATTCACGACCGACGCGAGCGGCGGTAGTCTTCAATTCCCAGCGGCCGAAGTTCCAGAACGTGACGCGTTCGCCGCGGGCCATGGCCTCGACGATCTCTTCATGCACGGCATCAACGATGCCCTCTACGAGGGAGGGCGAGAGCACGAGGCGTTCTGCGACAGCCTGCGCGATTTCCTTCTTGTTCATTGCGGTAGTCCTTCTCTTTATTCTTGGGGACGGGCTGCCCGTCCGGGCACCCTCTTTCGGCGACGCTTTCCGTTCCGGTCCTGTGGAACGTCTGTGTTGTGGTCCGCCTGTCACGTTAAGGTGACATCCCAATTGTACCTGCGGGGAAATATGCTTGGGGGTGTCACCCAGACGAATTGTAATGTTTTCCAAAACGACTCGCCTGCAAATGCTTCTCGTCTGGGCCTCCATTCCTGAACGGCCCGTCAGTCCCAGGAAATCCCCTGCATTTCACATGATTCCCGGCGGTGCGGCCTCAAATCGGTTTCGATTTAACATTGCTGACGTTCACAGGAGGCTGATCATTTTGAAAATGCGCGTGGCACAGGCATTTGTAGTGTTTGCTGAGCAACAGTACCCGAAAGGTACCTTAGTCCGCGAGCTTTAAAATGCCTCGAATTCCGTCCGAGAGAGGGTTCTCCGAAATTCCATGCGCCGTGTCATGATTTTTTACAAACAGCCTGTGGTATTTTCCCTCAACTGCAGCCGTTTGAAGGCCGAGAACCCCTGCGCACCCTCTTCTCCCCTCTCCTGAGGGCGGATTGAGGTCGCCTCACTCCGTAGTTCTACCGAGTGTTTTCCGCCTATGCGAAAGGGCCTGCCGACGGCGGTTGCCGCGGGCAGGCCCCTCTCAATGCGGATGCACCGGATGCAGGATCAGCGGATTATTCCTTCCCGGTCCAGCAGTACGTGCAGAGCTTCTCGGGGTCAAGGCCGATGGCTTCGATGAGGCCTTCGACGGACTGGAAGCCGAGCGAGTCGAAGCCCATCTTGTCGCAGATGGACTTGAGCATGCACTGGCCGCGCTCGGTCTTGGCGTCGGCGTACTCGGCGAGGTGCTTGTGACCCTCGTCGCCTTCAAGCTCCTGAATGACGCGACGGGCGAGGAGCTCCATGTCGGAGTTGCCGCGGGAGAAGTTCAGGTACTTGCAGCTGTACATGAGCGGCGGGCAGGCGGAGCGAATGTGCACTTCCTTCGCGCCGGACTTGTAGAGGAAGTCGACCGTTTCACGAAGCTGGGTGCCGCGCACGATGGAGTCGTCGATGAGAAGAAGCTTCTTGTCCTTGATGAGTTCGGGGACCGGAATCTGCTTCATCTTGGCGACCTGATTGCGGATTTGCTGGTTCGCGGGCATGAAGGAGCGGGACCAGGTCGGCGTGTACTTGATGAAGGGACGGGCGAACTTCTTGCCGCTTTCATTGGCGTAGCCGATGCCGTGCGGAAGGCCGGAGTCGGGAACACCCGCCACGTAGTCGACGTCGGGAGCCGTGCCGTCGGCCATGGCGTTGCGGGCCATGATCTCGCCGTTGCGGTAGCGCATCACCTCGACGTTCTTGCCTTCGTAGTTGGAGTTAGGATAACCGTAGTACGTCCAGAGGAAGGCGCACAAACGCATCTTCTCGGCAGCGGGCGAGAGAACCTCGATGCCCTCGGGCGTGATCTTGACGATTTCCTGAGGTCCGAGCTCATAGTGGTCCTCGTAGCCGAGCTTGTGGTAGACGAAGCTCTCGAACGAGACGCAGTAGCCGTTTTCATCCTTGCCGATGAGAACGGGCAGACGACCGAGCTTGTCGCGGGCGACAATAATGCCGTCGGGCTGCAGGAGCATGATCGTTTCGGAGCCCTGAATAATGTCCTGGGCGTAGCGAATGCCCTCGACGATAGACTGCTTGCGGTTGATGAGCGCGCCGACGAGTTCGGTGGAGTTCACCTTGCCGGAGCCCATCGCGAGGAACTGGGAGTTGTTGTTGCTGAAGTAGCGCTCGATCAGCTCGTCGGCATTGTTGATGATGCCCACCGTCGTGATCGCAAAGAGGCCGAGATGAGACCTAAGGAGCAGAGGCTGCGGATCGTCGTCCGAAATGCAGCCGATGCCGCAGTTGCCCTTCATGTCCGCAATGTCCGGCTCGAAGCGGGTGCGGAACGGCGTGTTCGTGATGTTGTGGATCTGACGCTGGAAGCCCTTCTCAGGGTGGTAGATCGTCATGCCGCCGAACTTGGTGCCGAGGTGGGAGTGGTAGTCGACGCCGAAGAAGGTGTCGAGAACGATGTCGCGCTTGGATACAGCGCCGAAGAAGCCGCCCATTTTTGCTGTGCTCTTGTATGGAAGTTGAAGATCTGAGTCGCGGACGCATGGCGTCGTGAGATTCGCCTGAACGGGGTCGTCCGCAAATGTTGGCGTGATTATCGCAAACAAACAGCCGTTTGTGGGGGCCTCGGACGCTTTAGAACGGCAAATCTGTCCTTGGGTCAAGGATCCATACCGCCCGATCTAAGGTCTTTCCCTTAGGCGACAGAAAAAAATGGCGTAAGATATGCCTTCTGACGATTTTGTGCCAGAGAGGATGAGGCGATGCCTCATGCGCAAGCGGGGTCCCCTATCGGAGACCCCGTTTCCGTTCGACAAAAGTCGTTTAACGCTTGCGGGAAGCCACCCAAGTAATACAGACAATGACGGCGAGGCCGCAAAGCCCCAACCAGTCAACGTTGCCGTCAGACATGACAAGGTTAATTTCGCCATTCCAAACGATTTGCGCTTGTGCTAAACTTCCCAACAAGGAAAAGAATGTTCCTACCATCCTACTTTCCTTGTAAATAGACTCAGCCCGGTGTTCCAGCACTGGGCTTTATCGTTTCTACACCCCTTCCGACGCCGAAGGCTCGTCATCGAAAATTTCGTGAGCCTGACTGGAGAGGTGGGGCGGATTTCAGAATGGCGTTCGCATGCAATCCTTGCTTCCGATATTGTGCCAGAGACTCTGGAGCAATGCCTCAAACGCAAGCGGGGTCCCCTTTCGGAGACCCCGTTTCCGTTGGCTAAGAAGCCATTAACGCTTGCGGGAAGCAATCACCCAGACAACGCCGATAATGATGGCGAGGCCCAAAAGCCCCAGCCAATCAACGCCTCCGCCGGTCATCGTAACATTGAGAACAATGTCGCCGTTCCTAACGAAGTTTGCCTGTGCTAAACTTCCTAACAAGGAAAAGAATGCAGCACACATCCTACTTTCCTTTCTAAAGACTAAGCCCGGTGTTGGTAGCACTGGGCTTTGTCGTTTTTGAACCCCTTGCGGGGACCCCTTCCGATGCCGAAGGCTCGTCATCGAAAATTTCGTGAGCCTTGCCGGAGAGTGGGGTGGATTTCAGAATGGCGTTTGCAAGCGATCCCTGCTGCCGATATTTTGCCAGAGTCAAGCTTGGAGCGCCCGCTTCGCTCAAAGCGCCACCTTCCTCGTTGCTTCCTCCACCAGATGCTCATCACGCTTGTCGTAGCGCCGGGTCGTCACGACGGAGGAATGTCCCATCGCCTGCCGCACGGTGTTGATGTCGGCGCCGGACTCAAGGAGCCGCGTCGCAAAGGTTCGGCGCAGATCATGCGGCGTGAAGGACGAAACCGGAGATTCGTCCGCCCTGGCGCGCAGCAGCTGATGGATGGTGCCGGCCGTAATCGCCCAGTAGGGCCGGATGTTGTCGCCCTTCTTCATAAGCACCCTATCGGATGGTTTGCCGATAAAAAGGCCGAAAAAACGGCTCTCCCTTGAAGGAGAGCCGAAAACGAACCCAATGAGGATGAAATGTCGCTGATAAAGATGGACGTGTTGGCGGATGAAAGGACCCTTACTTGGCGATGGCGAGCGCCTTTTCAATGTCCGCGAACATCATGTCAGTGGCGCGCAGGCCGCCCTCTGCGAGGTACCAGGCGGACGAGGTAAGGTAGACGATGCGGCCGTTCTTTGCGGCATCGGTCCTCTCGACGAGCGGGTTGGCCATCACGTCCTGCGCGAGCCGGGCGCCCGGACGGGAGATGGCGGAGTCGCGGTCGCAGACGAAGATGAAGTCAGGATTGAGCTTGACGAGAAGCTCGAACGAGGACTCGCTGCCGTGGTCGGTGTTGGCGCCGTGGGCGATGTTTTTGAACGGATTCCCCGCGCATTCCCCATCCATGTGGCACACATGGGTGGGGTCAAGCGGGGCTGAC
>ENA-ORSO01001141-ORSO01001141.1-human-gut-metagenome-genome-assembly--contig:-NODE-1141-length-17470-cov-2.234453_pt1 | contig 17470 bp, 10 predicted proteins | sample MGYA00241902_ERZ509168 | MGnify/ENA primary metagenome ERZ509168 (study PRJEB26280, sample SAMEA2338806) | human gut metagenome | biome: human gut; feature: human-associated habitat; material: faeces... | reverse complement strand
TGTCGGGTAAACAGATTCCATTCGGAATAGGATTGTATTTCTAATGGCTTGGTCATTTTAACTACAAAATTAGAATTCAAAGATATTCTTTTCTTTTCTAAAAATGGAGCTATCCCTTTACTTTTTGGATAGCTCTCGGCGGATGATGTATTTCAACAAAATGTTCCGTGTTTGAAATTGAATTTGGATACTTTTTTAGTGGAAGTCTTTTTACGTGCTTGTTTTGAAACTGATACATGACTTTGCGTGTTCTTGTTTCCTTTCTGAAGATTTGATTTCTGTGTTTTCATGATTTTTAGATTTTAAGTAAGACTAAAAAACCCGGCTGGGATTAGCCGGGTTGAATGAATATAATATGTGTTACTTACATTTTTACAGGTAATACAAGGTCATCCCAGCTGTTGTTGAGGTAATAATAATAGTAGTAATAATAACGACCTGTATGTGAAAAAATAGTATTCATGTCTATGGTTTTAAATAAAAAAGGCCCCGAAATTCGGGGCCTGTATATTTTATATGATGACAATATTCCCCCTTTACTTTTCCGGAAAGTAATAATAGAAATAGTAATATGAGGTGTACATCGTGTTCATTTTCTTTTCATTGTTTGGGACAAATATAGGTATTCTGAAATATAAAACAAATAAGTAAGCGGAAAAGTTAGGAGAAAAAGTCTAACTTTGTGTGGATTAATTTGAAAAGGAAAGATGATGACTAACGAGGAGAAAAAATTATACTTGCTGGATGCTTACGCGTTGATTTACCGTTCATATTACGCGTTTATCAATAATCCCCGGATTACGACGACGGGAATAAATACATCGGCCACTTTCGGTTTTTTTAATTTTTTACTGGAATTGCTTGAATTGGAAAAACCTACTCATCTGGCAGTAGTTTTTGACCCGGAAGGTCCTACTTTCCGTCATGAAATGTACCCGCCCTACAAGGCCCAGCGTCCCCCGATGCCGGAGGACCTGAGAAAGTCGGTGCCTTATATTAAAAGTATTATTGAAGGATTAGGTATTAAATCAATTGTTGTCAGCGGGTTTGAGGCGGACGACGTGATCGGTACGCTGGCCAAACGAGGAGAGAAAGAAGGGTTTCAGGTATATATGATCACGCCGGATAAAGATTACGCCCAGTTGGTTAGCGAACGAGTGTTCATGTATAAACCGGGACGTGCCGGAAATAAGTCTGAAGTGTGGGGTATTCCGGAAGTATTGGATCATTTCGGGATCGAGCGGGTGGAACAGGTGATCGATATTCTTGGTTTGATGGGAGACACGGCGGATAACGTGCCGGGATGTGATGGTGTCGGACCGAAAAGTGCTGCCACATTGATTTATAAATATGGAAGTATAGAAGGGGTATATCAACATATAGATGAACTGAAAGGTAAGCAAAAAGAGCGCTTGTTGTGTTGCCAAGATACAGTCTTTTTATCAAAGGAATTGGTGACAATCAACACAGAAGTACCCATGGAAGTAAATGCTGAAGATTTGGCATTGGGTGAGATTCAAAACGATGTGTTAAAGCCGATCTTCAATGAATTGGAGCTTTTCTCTCTGGCAAAGAGAGTGTTCATGATAGAACACGAGGAAAATTTGGTAGAGACCATTCACCCGGAAGAAGTCGATTACCGGGAAATCACTACCGTGGCGGAACGGGATGAATTACTTCAGAAGTTGAGAGAGGCTCCTGAATACGTGCTGAACGTGATCTTTGGAGATGGCACGATTTACAACTCTTATCCGGACTATCTCTGTTTCTCAACAGCTGTTAATACTGCTTGTTACCTGCGATTACCTTCAGCGAAAGATAAGGCCGAGGACGTGATTCGTTTATTTAAACCTATTCTTGAAGATCAGAACAAAGTTTTGATCTCGAATGACGTGAAGGACGATATTATTTGGTTAAGGAGAGCCGGGGTAGAGATTCTAAATAAAATATTTGATGTCAAGATTGCACACTACGTTCTACAACCGGACAGTTCTCACGAACTGGAACGTGTTGCTTTGGAAATGCTGAATTATCGCTTGATAAAAGGAGATAATACCGAGAATCCTCAATTATCCCTATTTCCTGATGAAGGAGCCAAGAAAGACAAGGATTTTGCGGAACGTACGGATATATTATTCCGCTTGAAAGAAAAGTTGGAAGAGGCTTTACAGGAAGTCGGACTTTATAAGTTGTATGAAGAAATTGAAATGCCCTTGGTATCTGTTTTGGCCGATATGGAGTATGAGGGTGTGTCTATCGATAAGGTGGCGTTGGATGAGCTATCCGAGGATTTGAAAATAAGAATCGCTGAGACAGAGAAAATTATATATGAAATGGCCGGTAAAGAATTCAATATTAGTTCTCCCAAGCAGTTGGGCGAGATATTATTCGACCAGATGAATATTGATTCCGGCAACAAGAAAACCAAAACAGGCCAACACAGTACATCCGAACAGGTATTATCAAAATTGGAAGATGCACATCCAATTGTAGGACATATACTTAATTACCGGGGATTAAAGAAATTATTGACCACGTATGCGGAGGCTTTACCCACGTATATTGATCCGACAACCGGAAAGATTCACACGCATTTTAACCAAGCGGAGGCGGCAACCGGAAGATTGAGTAGCTTGAATCCGAACTTGCAAAATATACCTATCCGGACAGCCGAAGGTCGGAACATTCGGAAAGCTTTTATTACGGGTGATCCGGATTACGGGTTCTTCTCAGCCGACTATTCGCAGGTAGAGTTGAGGTTGATGGCACATTTGAGTGGTACGCCGGAGTTGATCAATGCTTTCCTGAAAGGGGAAGACGTCCATGCAGCAACGGCATCTAAAATTTATCACGTGCCTTTAGAAGAGGTGACCCCGGAGATGAGACGACGGGCGAAAACGGCTAATTTCGGGATTATTTACGGTATTTCGGCTTGGGGATTGGCGGAACGGCTGAAAATTTCCCGGAAAGAGGGTAAGGAACTGATTGAAGGTTATTTTGCCCTTTATCCCGGAGTGAAACGTTACATGGAAGAATCCGTGGAGAAAGCCCGGAAAAAAGGGTACGTGGAGACGATCATGGGCCGCCGTCGTTATTTGAGAGATATAAATTCCCGGAATGCGGTTGTACGGGGTGTTGCCGAGCGAAATGCGGTGAACGCTCCTATCCAAGGATCAGCAGCCGATATTATTAAGAAAGCGATGATATGTATTCATCAGAAATTAAAAGAACGGGGGTTGCGTTCCAAGATGATTTTGCAGGTGCATGACGAGTTGAACTTCAAATGTCATCACGAGGAAATCGAGGAATTGAAGAATCTCGTGGTGGATTGTATGGAGCACGTCGTGAGTCTGGCAGTACCTTTAACTGTGGGCACGGGCTACGGGAAAAGCTGGTACGAGGCACATTAATGTTAGAATATAAAGATGTTGTTGGGAATGTTGGACGAGCAAATAGATTCAGTTATAACGGATAGTATCGTGTCGGAGTCGGATTCTGTAGTGTTTCCGATCTCTTTGTTGAGAGAATCTGTCTCTTGGAAACCTTTCTTACCTTTTGACACGTTGACGAATCAGGTGGAATTGGTGGAAGGAATTCCTTTGAGCGGGGAGAAGATGAATATTGAATTTATTTCCAGTATTCTGATTTATACGGTTGTGTATCTCGTTTTTATCGCTTTGTTGCGCCTGCGAGGAAGAGGTTTCCTCACGACGGTGTACACCTATTTTTTCAACCGGAAAAGAGGGGCCAGCTTACAATCGGAAGGTGGGATTCCGAACTATTTCTTTGTTTTCTTGTCGGTTAGCCTTTCTTTCTCAATCTTGTCCATGTTGATGGCTTTTTTAATCGATCCTCCCTTTGTATTCTTTAATGCCTTAATCTATTTCCTAATCATTTTTGGTTACTACTTTTTAGTCTTGGGACTTGTGCGGCTTTTCGGGTGGGCATTTAATAGAAGGCATTGTGCATCGGAGATCATCTTGAATTTGCGCACAAGCGCGATTGTGTTGGGATTATCCATATCCCCGTTCGTGTTGGCCTTGTTTTACGTGCAAACTTCGGCAATAAATATGTTATTATATGTCATTTTAGGGCTTGGTATCATTATTCTGGTTTTCAGATTTATAAGATTGATTAAAATATTATATGGATATAGAGTTTCAATTTTGTATATGATTTTGTACCTTTGTGGGCTTGAAATATTGCCGATTCTTGTCTTGTACAAGCTATTGGGATAAGTTAGAGAAGTTAGTGTAATTTTAAAACAGAAAAAGTTGAAAATAAAGAAGATACTAGTTTCGCAGCCAAAGCCGACAACCGAGAAATCTCCGTATTTTGATTTGGCAGAAGAATTTGGATTGAAATTAGAATTCAAATCATTTATAAAGGTAGAAGGTGTCACGGCAAAAGAATTTCGTCAGGAAAGGATAAATATTCTTGATTTTACCGGGATCGTTTTTACCAGTCGTACGGCCATTGACCATTTCTTCCGGATCTGTACCGAAATGAGGGTAACCGTTCCCGACACGATGAAGTATTTCTGTATATCAGAGGCTATTGCTTTCTATCTTCAGAAATATATCGTGTACCGTAAGAGAAAGATTTTCTATGGGGACAAGAAAGTCGAGGATATGACGAAAATTCTGTTAAAGCACAAGACCGAAAATTTTTTGGTTCCGGTTTCCGACGTGCATAAAGAAAATATCCCCGCTTTGATGGATGAACTACACCTGAAGTATACGAAATCCGTATTCTATAAAACCGTGTCCAGTGATGTAGCCTCTGAAATTCCGGATTTGAAAGAGTATGATATCTTGGCATTCTACACTCCGGCTGGTATTAAGTCATTGTTCCACAACTACCCGAATTTTGAGCAGGGTTCGACAATTATTGCGGCCTTCGGGGAGGCGACAGCCGAGGCGGTAGAGGAGGCTGGGTTGAGGCTTGATATAAAAGCCCCCACGGAAAAAGCCCCTTCGATGACCATGGCATTGGAACAGTTCATTAAGGCTTACAACAAAGAAAATAAATCAAAATAGGAAAATGGACATCAAACGATGTCCATTTTTTGTATGTTTGCACTCGTATATGGATGAAACGATAAAATACACGTTTTGCAAGGAAGAACGGTTATGCCGGAAGGGGGGATTCGAGGAACTTTTATCCTCGGGGTATAGTTTCGTGTCTTATCCGTTACGAGTGGTAATCCGGTTATACCCGAGAGGAGAGAAAGATTTCCCGGCCCGGATAGCAGTGAGTGTTTCTAAGAGGCGTTTCAAGCGAGCCGTGAAACGTAACCGGGTAAAACGTTTGATTCGGGAGACCTATCGTCTGAATAAAAATATATTGTACTCTTATATCCCGGAGGATAAAACGATGGATATATTGTTCATATATTTGCATGACGAAATTTTTGAATATGGTAAAATCGAAAAAGCGATAACCGGTGCTATTAAAAAAATTAGGAGCTATATTGAAAAAGATAGTGGTGGGGATATTGCTGATACCCATTAAATTTTATCAGTTATGTATTTCCCCCTGGACTCCTCCGAGTTGCCGCTATACCCCGACCTGTTCACAATATGCGGTGGAGGCGTTACGGAAACATGGTCCGGTAAAAGGATTATACCTTGCGATAAAACGGATATGTTCCTGTCATCCATGGGGAGGTTCGGGCTACGATCCGGTACCGTGAAATTTGTTATTTTGTTGGATATATACTATTTTCGCTAGATTGTTATTAAAATAAGATTATGAGAAAAAATACACGTGTAATTATCTTCATTTCGGGAGTCTTGTTACTGGCTTTCGGGATGCTTGGCTTGAAGGAAGACGATAAAAGATTCCAAATTAGTAAGGGATTGGATATTTTTGCCACGCTTTTTCGGGACGTGAATCTTTTTTACGTGGATGATGTGCAACCGGAGAAAATGGTGCAGGACGGGATTGACGCCATGTTGAAGAAACTGGATCCCTACACGGTTTATTACCCGGAAACTAAGTTGGATGAGTTCAAGATGATGACAACGGGAGAATACGCCGGGATCGGTTCCGTGATCGGCATGAAGGATGATTACGTGGTGATTCGCGAACCCTATAAGGGATCTCCTTCTTACAAGGCTGGATTACTTCCGGGTGATTTGATTCTGGCAGTTGACGGGGAAGATATGAAGGGAAAGAATGTCGAGTACGTGAGTTCCCGTCTGAAAGGGCAACCCGGTAAAGAGGTGGTGCTTAAACTGCAACGTGTCGGGGAAGAAAAGCCTTTGGAGAAACGGGTTCTTCGGGAAGTCGTACAGGTCCCCAGTGTACCTTACTATGGAATGTTGAATAACGAGATTGGGTATATCTATTTTACCGGATTCACTGATAAGGCTGCAGATGACGTGAGAAGTGCGATCATGGATTTGAAAAACCGCGGAGCGCAGTCCCTTGTTCTTGATCTTCGCGGTAACGGGGGAGGATTGCTGGATCAGGCAGTGGAGATTGCCAATTTCTTCCTGCCGAAAGGTTCCTTGATTGTAAGCACGAAAGGAAAGATGAAACAATGGGATAAAGAATATCGCACGACGAGAAATCCCTTGTTACCGGATATGAAACTGGCCGTGCTGATCGATCGGGCATCTGCCTCAGCCTCGGAGATTCTTTCCGGTTCTTTACAGGATTACGATCGGGCAGTTGTAATCGGCGAACGTTCATTCGGTAAGGGGTTGGTGCAGACAACCCGTGATCTGGTCTATAACACGAAATTAAAGGTAACCACGGCGAAATATTATATCCCTAGCGGACGCTGTATTCAAGCAGTAGATTATTCTCACCGTAATCCGGATGGTAGCGTGGGTACGATTCCCGATTCTTTAATGAAACCCTTTAAAACGAAAGCCGGGAGAACGGTGTACGACGGCGGTGGTATCACTCCGGATGTGAAGATTGAGCCGGAGAAATATGCTAAAGTAACTCAGGAACTGGTGTTACAGGATATGATTTTTGATTTTGTCAATGAATATGCTGCAACTCATCCCACGATTGCGACTCCTTCTGAATTTGTTTTGTCGGATGAATTGTTCAACGAGTTCAAGGAATACTTGAAAAAGCGTGAATTTGAATACGAGACAGCTTCCCAGCTTGTTTTGGAAAGATTGGTAAAGGCAACTCAAGACGAGAAATACTATGATCAGGTGTCCAGCCAGGTAGAGCAATTGAAGAAGAGTCTCGGACACTCTATTGATCGGGATTTGGATGTTTTCAAGAAAGAGATTTCCGATATATTGTCCGACCAGTTAATGGAACGGTATTACATGCAAGAGGGTGTGATAGAGTATCATATTCGTAATGACAAGGATATAGCCAAGGCGCTGGAGGTTTTATCGAACAACGAAGAGTATCAAAAAATATTGAAGTAGTACGAAAAAATAGATAGTAGTTTTTTGAAATCCCAAAAAACTACTATCTTTGCACCGCAATCAAACAATTGCCCTATTGTGTAATGGTAGCACTACAGATTCTGGTTCTGTCTGTCTGGGTTCGAATCCTAGTGGGGCAACAACATGAAGAAAACCCTTATAGTTGGAAAACTGTGAGGGTTTGTTTTTTGAATGAAAATTGTTGATTATCAGTGCTGTTACATCTCTTTTCTATTTTGTCTGAATGATTTGTGATATTAGGATTAAGGGATAATTTGAGGCATAAAAGGTATCATAAAAGGTATCATTTGTTGTTTTGGGGATAATTTGGAGGTATCATGCTAATATTCTTATTATCAACATTTTAAATCCAAATATTATGATAAGGAGAATGTGTATTTCATTTTTTAGGTGGAAATCTAGAAGTAATCCTAAAGGAGAGGCACCTATTTATTGTAGGCTAACACAAGATAAAATCAGAAGACAATTTTCCACAGGACATTATGTGTTAGCAAAGGAGTGGGATAGTGAAAAACAGAGGGCTAAAACAAAATTAAAGCAAAGGAGAATAGATTTGATCAATGAAGATCTAGATATGATTTATAATAAGTTGTATAATTTGGAGAGTAAATTGATAGTGGAGGGTGCTAGTAATATTGTAGAGACTGTTTATAATGTTTATGTGGATAAAGATTCTTCTATTCATTTTTTCATTCAATTATTCCAGAAAAGATATGAAGTTGCATCTAAAATGGAGGGAATAAAATTTGCAAAATATACTCTTTGGAAATTTAGGCACATAATGGAACAGACCCAAGAATATATCAAATGGAAGTACAAACAGGAAGATATTCCATTACTCAAAATAGATTCTTCTTTTGTTTTGGGGTTTGAAGAGTATTTATTGTTAGAGAAAGGATTGGCTCCTATTACAGTGAATAAGGTCTTGCAGAGGGTAAAACAGATCATCCAATATGGAATTAAATGTGATTACATGAAAGTTGATCCATTTGTTGAGTATAAGCCATTGAAAACAGAGAAAGAACTAGTTTTCTTGACAGAGGAAGAACTTGATTTGTTGGAAAATTATCAATTTGCACAAGATAGGTTGGCTAGGGTGAGAGATCTATATTTGTTTAGTGTTTATACAGGATTGGCATACCATGAGGCATTTTCATTGCAAAAAAAGCATATTATCAAAGGATTTGATAAGGAACTTTGGATAAGTATGAAGAGGGGAAAAACAGGTAAAGATTTTGAAGTGCCATTGTTACCCAAGGCCATAGAAATTATTAAAAAATATGGTGAATTGGATAGTGATGATTCTTATGTTTTACCTAGGGTGAGTAACCAAAAAATGAACTCTTATTTGAAGGAAATAGCAGAGATAATAGGTATTAACAAGAAGTTAACCCATCATACAGCCAGAAAAACTTTTGCCACAACTATATTGCTTTATAATGATATTCCTATTGAGATAGTGAGTAGTTTGCTTGGGCATTCATCAATAGCCATAACACAGAAACATTATGCAAGAGTTGTAAATAAAAAGGTCAGCATGTGCATGGGTGAGCTTAAGAATAAATTGATGGAAAAGAGCTATTAAAAAGAATCTTGTTATATTTGTAAGGACTGGCTGCAATTTGTGTTGCAGTTAGTTCTTATATTAATATACAACTAAGTGCAACAAATTATGAAAATTGGAAAACCAAGAATATCACAAGGTGTGATAAGAGAGATAAAAAATTTGAAGGAATTGGCTTATTCTGATAAAGATTGTGATGTAGATAAACCAGAATGGATTAGTAATATAGATGAATTTCCTTACCATGTTATACAGGAGGTTAATCCAGCAAATAAAGAGGAATATAAGATTTTGAAATTTAATGGAGCTAAAATTAAAAAAGATTTTGAGCTAGTTACTAGAGTGAAGAGGTTAAAAGATGATGAAAGTAAAATTAAAGTTATTGAGTTTAACATGGAGGGGAAGAAGTATCTGGGAGATGTGTTGGATAGTATTCCTTTTGGTATCTTAAACAAGAATAGAACAGGAGTAGGAGCTACAACTCTAGAAATTGATGCTAAAAGAAATTCCATAATTGTTTGCCCTAATAAGTCACTAGCATATTCAAAATCAAAGTCAAGATCAGATGGTTTATTACAATATGTTGGTAGTCCTATTGGTGATATTACTTCTACTACTTCCCCAAAAGATATTGAGGATTATATTGATAAGATTAATCAGAAAATATCAGATGGAGAGGATGTGTACAAGAAATTTTTAGTTGTTGCAGATAGTTTGCCTAAAGTATATGAAGTAATTGCAACAAAAAAGAAATCTCTTGAATCTTATTTTCTTTTAGTGGATGAAGTGGACATGATTCAATCTGATGCCACATACAGGCCAAAATTAGAAGATGTTATTGATTATTATTTTAAATTTCCTCCATCTAATAGGGCTTTAGTTTCTGCAACAATCAAAGATTTTACTCATGATCAGGTGCAAGAAGAACCAATGTTGGTTGCCAAGTATGATGATGAAGAAGAGAGACAAACCCCCTATCAAGTAATTCATACTAATAATCCTAATTTGATAGTGGCAAGGTATATTCAAGAAAAACATGGTGATGGAGAAAAAATAGTAATTGCCTATAATTCAATAACAGATATAAATGAAATCATACTCTTATTGCCAGAAGAATTAAGGAGTAGATGTGGTGTATTATGTAGTGAAGAGAGTAAAGGTAAAGTGAAAGATTATTATGTGGAGCTAGTAGGTGGGAAGTTGGAAAAGGATATTACTTTTATGACCTGTGTTTACTTTGTTGGAGTTGACATAAATGAGAGATTTCAGCTAGTTTCAGTTGTAAATGCTGATGTTCCTTATACTTTATTATCCCTTGATAGGTTAACCCAGATAAGAGGTAGATGCAGACATAAAGAAGGGGTGATAACTGAAACTATTTACTATTCAACTAAAGATTCCAGCAAATACAAGTTTGGAAATCTTAAAATGGATGAATACAGGAATAGGCTATTAAAGAAGGCAGACAAGATCATTCAACTTTATAGTGCAATGAATAATCTTATTGAGGAAGAAGGGGAAATGAAGGATGAATTTAAGAGTTTGTTTAAAAAGGTTAAACCTGCAATCCAAAGCTATGCAACAGAAACAATGGGAAGTTTAGAAGTAAGTTTGACTAGAAGAGATATAGATAAAAACTATAAAATATCCTATTTTAATATAGATGCACTTGTGGAGATGTTTGATTTGCTGAATAATTTGTATGATAAAAGGGAAGAGTTGGGGAATAAATTTGGCATGGAAATAGGTGATACAGTATGTCTTGAATTTACAGAAGAGCAGAAGAGATGTAGAAGAATAGTGCAGGGTGATAAAAAGGAGAGAAAACATGAATTAATGGAAGTTGCTAAGGAAAAAATATTGAAACTTAGCAATGAAGATAGATTGACAAAGGAAGAAATTGAGCAGTTGAAGAAAGAGAAGGGACAAAAGGATATTGAAAGATATTATGATTGGGTGATAGATCTTTATGAATATGTGGAAATAAATGAGTTGTTATCTTTCCTTGATTCAGATCCAGATCCAAGAGAATATAGAAATTATAAAAATGGGGTTATATTTAAAGCATTGGAAGATTCTATTCCTTTTAAAGCTGCATTATTAAGAAGATTTCCTGTATCTGAAACTTATTATTCAGCTAATGATATAAAATCATTTGTAAGTAAGAGGGTTGAAGATTGTTTGCATAGAAAAGTGAATAAGACAAAGATATTAATTAGTTTATTTAGATCATTCTTTACAACTAAAAGAGGTAGAGATGGTAAGAGTTATAAGGTAGATATGGTAGGTAATGATAAATATCCTAATCCTATTAAAAGAATAAGTACAAATGAAACATATAGATATTTTGATATAGAATAAATTTGAATATAATAATTAAAGTATATATTTATATAAACTATATAATCTCAATAAAAAACAAACATCATTTTCCATGTTTTGGTTACAAAATTTAAATATAGCTGAAATATGGAAACACTAGAAAAATTATTCAATGTGGCAGAAGTTGAACTGTCTTACAAGTGCCACATAAAGCCAGCAGACAGGATAAAGATTTCAGATGAGAAAGATGTGTATTCACTAGCCAGAAGTCTCCTAGAAGATAGGATAGAACATCATGAAGAAATGTATATGGTGTTACTAGATCAAGCACTAAAGGTATTGGGTGTGGCTCTAGTAAGTAAAGGTGGGGTTTGTAACACTGTGGTTGATCTTAGGATCATATTTCAAGCTGCAATTCTTGCTAATGCAAGCAGGATAATTCTAGTTCATAATCATCCCTCTGGCAATCTTAAACCAAGCCTGCAGGATGACAAGATCACCAAAAGAGTTTATCAAGTTGCATCCATCCTAGGAATAGAATTAACTGATCACTTGATTATTTCAGAAGAGAGTTATTATAGCTATGCAATTGAAGGCAGGATAGATGTGATGAATCCTAACAGGGGTGATTACTCTTCACCATTTTTGAATCTGGATGAGATTGTCTTGCCAATTCATTAAAGAGTGTTAAAACATGGCAAATAAGGCCTCAAATCTTTGATTTAAGCCACTTTCTCCTCCTTTTCATAGGACTCTCTTCACCATTCATAAAAATGGCAATATAAAGCCTAATTAGCCTTGTTTTAATCATGTAATTTTGGAAGAAGTGGAGGAATTGTCCCAGATGTTTTTAAATGATTATTATATATAAAAATGAAAACAAGTGGGACAATGTTGCACATAGATGTATATAATACACTAAACTAAGTGCAACAATCATTCAAATCTTCTCCACCCTATGATGGTACAGTTCTAATTTTTACCTTTATATAGAATTAGACCTGTATACCATCTCAAGAAAAAGAGAAGATATTTTACTCTTTAATGTGAATTAGATTTATTTTTGTCATAGAGCAGCTCACTAAAGCACTTGCTTATAATGCTGAATATTCCTATTTTTGTAAAGTTGGAGTGAGGAATCACTCTAGCAGACATAGTAGAACAAGAGGCATTAGTTTATCCTTCATTTGGAGATCTGGTAAATTTTTGAATTGATATAAGGATAAAAGCAAGTGCTTGTCTTCTCATGTATATTATTATCAAGATAATATATGAGTTAGGCATGGGCTGTTTTTATTTATATCAAGGTTATTACCAGAACCACCAAATGAAATAAATTACAGTTTCCATGCCTTCTTTTTGTGTAATTACCTTTTGGAGACTGAGGGTATGTTATGTAATTATGACAGATCTTATCAACCAACTCAATCTAAAGATGAACCAAAACACATTAATATTTTTAATATCAATGCTTGCCATTGGTGTGGGAGAATATTTTCATTTATGTACCCTATACTATTGTTCTTTAATAGTAGGAATAATTTCAATAATATCCCTTGGGTTTTGTCTCTATGCCTACACCCAGAATTACATGAAAAATAAATCCAATGAAAAAAATAAACATTAAAACCATGAGAAGAACTATTATTTTAATCCTATTCATCCAATTAATTATTGGGGGATGTGGAAAAGATAAAGAAACAGGAATTGATGATCCAGATATTCCTTCAACAGCATTAACTCTTGAAGTATCTGAAAAAAAATTACTCACACAGGCAGAAGGAGGAGAATTAAACTTTAATATCATCTCAAACTGTGATTGGGTTATTAGATCATCAAATTCATGGTGTAAATTGTCTTCTGACCAAGGAAATGGTAATGCATCCATTACAATCAATGTATTGCCATTTGAAGAATATGAACAGAGAAGTGCAGAGATCACAGTTAAAGCTGATACTATGATTAGGATTATTGAAGTCATTCAAAAGCAAAAAAATGCTCTAATCCTTTCAAACAATCATTTTAATAACATCCCTGTGGAAGGCAAAGAAATATCTGTTGAAGTTAAAAGTAATGTAGATTATGATATTATTATTCCAGATGAGATGGATTGGATAAAACAAGTTTTACCAAGTAGGGCTTTAGAAAGCAATAACTATAAATTTAAAATAACTGCCAATTCACTCTTTGATGAAAGAGAAGGTATTATCATATTTGAAGATAAAATAAATTCTTTATCTGATACTGCATACATTATTCAAGAAGGGAATAAAAGTGAAAGGGCAATTCTTGTTTCATTATATCATTCCTTGAATGGTGATAATTGGGAAAAGAAAGCAAATTGGTTAAGTGATAAGCCCCTTGGTGAATGGTATGGAATTACTACTAATGCAGAAGGGAAAGTAACAAAAATTGAATTCAATGAAATTTCAATAAAAGGGGAAATTCCTGCCAACCTTAAATATTTAACTGACCTTGAATGTTTATATTTAGACTATAGGTCAAGAGGATGGCTTACACTTGTAGACATTGATGAATACCCAAGTTTAAAAGAACTAAGAATCTATGGGGATGTAAGAACATTGAAAATAAGGAAATGGGAAACACAATCATATCAGTTTGATCATTTTCTTTACAAGAATACTTTGGATCTTGATACACTAATCATAGAAGATTGTCCTAATATGGAAGAATTAGTTATCTCAACTTGGGCTCCATTAAAACATTTTTCTATACTAAAATGTCCCAATTTAAAAGTACTTGGTTTAAATAGCCAGCTTACAAGTGATAAAAGATTTGATGTTGATTTGTCAGAATTTCCTCAGTTAATGGAATTTTCCTCAGAATGTTTGGGTATAAATAAATTGAATGTGAGCAACTGTACAAAACTAACAAAACTTAGTCTAAACAAGAATTCATTAAATGAATTAGATATAAGTAATAATTTAGAATTGGAATTACTTAGAATTACAGATAATTTATTGACATATTTGGATATAAGTAAATATTTAAAGTTAACAAAGTTAATTTGTTGGAGCAATCAAATACAAGAACTAATTCTAAATTCAAATTTAGAAGGAACATTAGCTTGCCAAGATAACCAACTTCACTCCTTAAATTTGGCTAATACTCCAAAACTAAAAACTATCCTTTGCTATAATAACAAACTTCAAACTTTAGACCTAACTAATAATCTAAATTTGGAATCAATAGAGTGCAACAATAACCAACTTCAAACTTTAAATTTACCTAATAGTTCCAAATTAAGGAATCTTGAGTGTAATAACAATAAATTGTCTTCAATTAATATTAGTCAAAATATTAATTTATATACCTTTAAATGTTCAAACAATCAAATTCAATCTCTTGATTTCACCAATAATAGTGTTCTTGGGAATATTTGGTGTGAAAATAACAAATTAACAGTACTTGATATTACTCCAATTTTGAATCATTATGTTACTTTGAAGTGTTTAAACAATCCAATGTCAACTATTTGGGTATGGGAAGGATTTGATCTAGAAAAAAGTAATATTAAAGCACCAGAAGGAGTAGAATACAAAGTAAAGCAATAAATGTATGAGAAGGGAGTATAACATAAACACTCCCCCTCCTATTCATAGGATACCTTTCATCCCCCCTACCAACAATAAAAAGCAAACATCATATATTGAAACTTGGTGTTAATAGGTATTTTTTGAATCAAGATTGTTGTATTCTCCTAGGAATCAGGAAGTCAAAAAATATTTAAGTTACTCCATATCCTTAAGTAGAGAGGAGGCATCAGCTTTGGCTGGTGTTTCCTTTCAAATTATAAAGTAATAATTTGAAATTGATATTAGGTTTGTCTGTTATGATATGGGGAATAAGGCCTTTTTTAAGCCATTACAGCCACTTTGGTAGTATGAATGATAAAGAATAGTTTGAAAAAAATAAACAAGAATATGAAGATAAAAAAAGGGTATTTTAATTCATCTTGAAGATCATCCTTGTGAATTTTTAATCTGAATTGTGTTGCAGATAGATTGTATATATATTAACAACTAAGTGCAACAACAATTCATCTTCTTCTATTAGATCCTTTACCTTGATACAATACATGGAAAGTAAGAGATCAAATCATGAGATAGTGTTACACATAGTTTATTGTATTATATACATCTAAGTGCAACAGAACTATAATTTTCTCATGAGTGATATAGCAGGAATAAAATAATCCTGTTGTTACACTTAGTTTATTATAATATATACAAGTAAGTGCAACATATACATTTATTCAGAAATAGTTTCTCTAGTCCCAGATGATTTTTTATATTTATTATATAAACACTCATTAAAAACATCTGGGACCAAAAGAATATTTTTAAGTTATTTTGATAGGTTCTAAATAAGGCTTTATAAATTGATCTTAAGACTATATTATTTCTTATTGATATTCTCTATTAGTAAAACAGAGAAAGTGGCTTAAATCAAAGATTTGAGGCCTTATTTCATGTATTTTGTTGTATTATAAAGGATTAGGTAAAATAATCTCTTCTTTTTCCAGAAAAGGGGATAAATTATTCATCATTGATTGTGGCTTTAAGACATCATACCTGCATTCATTTGAATAGCTGTAATAATCATCTGTACTCACAATGAGGTGGTCTATAAAATCAACACTTGCTAAAGATGAAAGTTGAGTTATGCTTTTGGTCAATTCATCATCAGCTTTACTTGGTTTACAATTTCCAGAAGGATGGTTGTGAAATAATATGATTCTAGAAGAGTTGGAGAGGATGATATGTTGGAATATAATTTTTATATCCACAACTGTTTTGTTGATACTTCCCCTGCTTACTAGAGCCACACCTAATATTTTTGAGGCTTGATTTAACAAGATCAAGTAAACTTCCTCATGATGTTCCATCCTATCCTCTAAAATCTCTTTTGCCAGTAAGTAGACACCATCAGGATCATTTATTCTTATCCTGTCTGTTGATTTGATGCTAGTTTTGTAAATTAACTCTACATAGTGTGGTTTTAATAAATCTTTTCTTGTTGTTTCCATGTTCAGCTATTTTTAATCTGTTACCAAAACATGGGAATGGATGATTGTTTTTTACTTGAATACAAGTTATTCTTGTTTGAAGTGTTGGGACAGGTAATTGTTCCTGCCCCTTTTTACACATTCAATCTTGGTAATTTGTGTTCACAGCAAATTTTTCATTGCAGCCTTTAATTGAGTGTTTTCAAAGCTGTCCAAGTAAATTTGAGTGACCCTCTCAGAACTATGTCCCAATGCATCACATATTAATGATGTGCTAACACCTGCCCTTTTTAGAGTGGTGGCATAGGAGTGTCTGGCCACATAGGTGGTTAATTTCTTGTCCAATTCAAGTTCATTTCCAAGTGTTTTCAAGCAAGCATTTACTTTTCCAATCACCTTGTGAATCCTGTTCAATTTTTGCTGTTCAGTTTTATGAAAATTGGATAAAATGGGAAATATATAGGAATTGTCAGATTTATACTTGTTCATGATCTCCATAGCTTTTGGATGGATTGGAAGGTGTATAAGTTTTCTTGTTTTCTTCCTCCTGTACACTAGCTGTTCATCCATGATATTTTCCCCTGTTAATCTGGCCATGTCTGTGAAATTAATCCCACCCATTAGATATGAGAATGTGAATAGATCAATAGCCAGCTGGTTGTAGGAAGAGTTTGAAACAGGCTCCTTGTGGTTCATGACCTTTATCACATTATCTTTAACAATGGCTCTTTTTGGGGTGTTTTCATGTAGTTTTGATACCTTGTAATCCTTGAATGGGTAAAATTCAGCTTTTACATACCCTTCTTTGATAGCAATGTTATACATGGTTCTTAAAGTTCTAAATTTAATTCCAATAGTATTTTCACTGTTCCCTTCACCTCTAAGCCATGTTTCATACCTTCTTAGCCATTGCACATCAATTTCTGAAAAGTATATATCCAGATGCTTATTAAATTTGAGCAAAGATTTGTACACATAATCATGGCATTCAGCATATCTAATTCTTCCCTCTTTTTTTAATTGGGCTATTTCCTGTAAAAAGAGATCATTTACATTCATTCTCTTTACAGGAGTGTTGACTTTATCAATTAGAGTCTTGCCTGTGAAATCTTTTTTCTCAATTTCAAGATC
>ENA-ORSO01001138-ORSO01001138.1-human-gut-metagenome-genome-assembly--contig:-NODE-1138-length-17487-cov-6.172958_pt1 | contig 17487 bp, 25 predicted proteins | sample MGYA00241902_ERZ509168 | MGnify/ENA primary metagenome ERZ509168 (study PRJEB26280, sample SAMEA2338806) | human gut metagenome | biome: human gut; feature: human-associated habitat; material: faeces... | reverse complement strand
GGGTACCCCTTCAGCGTATGTTCTCTATACAAATCATACAGCCCTTACGTACAGGCAAGAGCTGTATTCCATATCATCACTGCCAATCTTATTTGCTCTTACGAGATTTAGTCTTTGAATGCAGACACCCAAGTCCTTCGCTCAATCCTTTGTCTACTTGACTAAGTTTATCAATCTGCTTCTGATGCCAGTTTCTACATTGCACATAGAACTCGCATTTAGGTGTGCAAAATGAAAGACCAAAGTTACGGTTATAGCAATAGTAGTCCATGATTACCTACAATTCATCATTCGCATGATTTCACGAAACCATGACTTGAGTTTGATAGATTCGTAACGGATGGCTCCGTTGTTATAAGCGTCCATGATATGCTTGAAAGAGTTCATTTGTTTAGCATGCTTGATAAGCATAACATTAGGCTTATGGTCATCAGTAGTTGCGGAGAACTTGTTTGGACATTGAAGGTCTACGTTGTTACTGATGTAATATATCCAGTCAAGAGGGTCATACCAGATTCCAATCCATGCGCCGTTGTATCTAATGGACATGCGATATTCACAGTCCTTGTTTTTCTTTTTGATGAAGTCGGTATCGTCTTCGAGCCATTCATTTTCAATAGCGTAGTTTGCGTATTCTGTACCTGCGATAAGTTGGCCGAAGCGAGAGCGTTTTGCATCTTCTTCCAGTTCAGGGAGGCTTACATCTTGAACAAGAATATCTTTGTTATTACCGAACTTCTTAAATTCACCCTGATAAGGCTTGTCTAGATAGAAGTATTCAAAGTATGGGTTTGTCTGCGTTACAGCATTACCTAAGAACATAACCCTTACAATAGGGTGGTTCGTGTTTGGGCGAGCAATGGTTACATACAGTTCCAAGAACTTAGTGACTTCATCGTTGAGGTAAGAAGAGCGTTTTACGGCAATGAACTCATCGAAGATAATCATCTGCACATCAGGAAAAGCATCTGATTTTTGAGTGAATGCAGCCGATAGCTGAATCGCATATCCGCATACCTCACCATCACAATAAAGTGTATTAGATTCTGCTTTCAGTACGTGGTCTGGAAATTCCTTCTGTACTGCTGCGAAGAGACGCCCACCTCGTGAGATAGTCAACTTTTTAAGTTCGTTTTCCTGCCTACGCACGTATACGAATTGCCATTTGCGACCTGCTCGTTTTTCCTTGAGGTATTTTTCAACGCAGTATTTCAGGCATCCATAAGTCTTGCCACCTCCACGCATACTGATGATGAAGTTGAACAGGCAGTTATGACTCAGCGTGTTCCTGATATTCCAGAACTTATCAGCCCTTGTAGCGCAAGATTCCATCCCAACCCCTTCCATAGTTATCCACTGAGTGCGTCTGGACGCATGCGGGTGTGGAGCCGCAATTCACGTCCTGATTATTTCCGATGTACATCTGCGTGTGCAGCGATTCGTTGAGCATGATATCGCCTCGCTGCAATTGGCTCGCGCCGAACGAGCGGCCCGCAATCCACTCCCATCCAGCTGCCGTGAAGCCCGCTCGCATATTGCCCGTGTACGTGGCATTGATATCGATACCAGCTGCATAGAATCCCGTGATGATGAACGATGAGCAATCGTAGCTAAGGCCGTTCACGTTCTTGAGGTTTCGATTGGTCTGGCTGTAGGTGATGTAGTTGTTCGATGCCTTGTCGATGCACCACTTGACAGCAGCTTCCACCTTCTCATTAGAGGCCGTGCCGCCTGCACCGTGCGTAAGCCCATCCACGATACCGTTTATCACGGATAGCAGTTTCTGCAAGATGCCCTGATTCCTGTTGAGCTGGTTGACGGCGAAGTTTAGGTTCGGCGTGGTTCCGTTGAATGCGTAGCCCATCAGTAATCCTCCCCGTCCCAGCGCAGCGGAGAGGTTCCCTGTGAGAAGTTGTTCCCGATATCGGCATTGTAATATCGGTCACACACGTTGAAGGATAGACCGTTGGTGTATAGCATCCCCGCTACCACATCCTCACCGAGCCTAATCTCGCCTTCGGGTGTGACGATTAACTGCTTGAGCGAGGTATCTAGATATACAGGTAGGCAAATCTCATCCAGTGGGCGCATGGAAGTAGGCAGTGTGGCGATAGCCGCGTTGGCCTCGTAGCCGTTCAGGTGCATGTTGCCCATTATCTGCACGATACAATCTAGCGTGAGGATGCAGCACGGGTTATCGCACTGAACATCGTTGGACAGCGTCAAGGTCTGCAAATCGCCGAGCTTATTGTACGGCATAGGTTCCTCCTTAAAATAGGATGCCCTCCCAAGGTTATCAACAGTGGGAGGGCGAGAAGGGTGGCATTCAGACAAGGGGTTCACAGAGCTTGCTAATCTCCTGTAGACCTCCGCACGTTTCACCGTGAGCAATCGGATAAGTCGGCGAGCCTTTACTTCTCTGGTGCCGTCTCCGATTCTACATCATTCGGCTCCTTGGTGTCAACGTCGATATTGAACATCATGAGAATCTTGGCGAACGGCAGGTCAGGATTAATCTTGCAGATATTCTCAAGGATGGAGACCAGCTCCATCCACGCGATGTAGACTGCAACGATATATGCAATATGTGGGGAGATTCCCAAGCTATCAAATGGAGGCATTCCCAGAACCTCGTTGGCGATGATGCCGGTGAGTAGAAACATAGCCTCACCGATTTTGTTGTACATGCCCTCGCGCGCGATGGACGAGCACAGTTCCTTGTTTCGCATTGCGGCAACTGTGCCGCACACGATATCCATGATAATGAGGATACCGCACCCCATACTTAAATTAATCATCTCATTTCCTCTCAATTGTAATCTTGTACGTATCGTTCTCTAGTGTGACTGGAGGAGCGCCAGACTTATCATTCCCACCATCGCTCCCAGCGATGCCGCCACCCAATGAGTTAGAATCAGCATATCTCAACCAACTTTCCCTATCTCCGTAATATACGGAACAGTCCAAGTTATACCCATATCCCGATAACCGCCCATCGCTACAGAACTGCCAAGCCACCACGTTGCCGTCCGCATTGGGACATTTCCATGAGGCCGCCTGTGCGAATGTGGGATGCGTGACCTCAGGATACGATGCCACCCATCTTGCGCAGTTCGACTCCACGCCGCCCTGATTGAACCTCCAAGGGTTAGCGTATATCCAAGGCCAGATTCCCGTGAGGTTGTGGAACTGCCTAACGAACTGGTTTACCCATTCCACCGATTGCTCAAATATGCACTTACCGTTTCTGTACACACCCTCCCAGTCGAGTACGGGGATGCCATCATGCAGGTAACCCAAAACGTTGCGGTAGAAGAATGCGGCTTCGGCAAGAGGGTCGCTGCTGCCGGCGAAGTGGTAGAAGCCGCACAGAAGGTTGGCGCTCTTCGCTTGTTGGTAGTGCCTATCGCAATAGGGGTTCACGTAGGATGTTCCCTCGGTCGCTTTGACGATAACACCCTGAATGGAGTTCGATACAGCCACCAAGTTCAGGTCGGCTTGGTGGCTGCTTATGTCGATGAAGCTAAGCATTGATTTTATATGAGCGCCAGATTGGCTCGCTTGTGGGGTCGTTGCCGTTTAAAGTTGCAATGCACATGTATTTACCCGGTGCATCGATATTCAAAACGGTTTTATCTAGGAAGTCGGTAACTTTGCATCCCTTTGTGGAATTGCAGATAACATGGATAACGCCGATTCCATTGATGCCATAGAAATTATTGAGGGATGCGGTATCCTTTGCATTGTTGTTCTCGAAGAAAAGGACATTTGCACCCGGAGGTACGTTGTTACCGCCTCTCTTATTGTTTGAAATTGTGGCGTTAATGGGGGTCGATTCTGTATTGTAGACATACAGCATATCGGAAGGATTGTAATCTTTAATCCTAAACATCTTTATAGTTCCGACATTGTTAAAGTACTGAGTAATTATTTCCAGAGAATTACATATAGGATATCCGCCTTTGTCAATAATTGGCGCTTCTATATTTACTCCCGGGTATGCCTTTATATTGTCGAACTCAAGAGATGATATAGGGATTCTCTTGGAAGTTTTAATATAGGTCCTGTTTACATCATCTTCCATATGAAAGAGTTTATCATTAGAGTTTTCCTCAATGCGGATATTATCAAATACAGTTCGGATTGCCTTTTTCAGGAAAATAGCGCAATCGGTGACCTCTCCGGTAGAGGGTGGTTCAAAGCTGCAATCGTTGAAGATATTATCCGCTACCTCTCCAGTACCACTAGAAATTAGCATTACGTTATTGGTTCCATCGCACGAGAACCAAGTATTGCTGAATACATTGTTATTGGCATATGAGGTAGCCGCATTAGCTTTCACGCATACTTTATTTGAGTAGAAAACGCCATCATAGAACTTGTTATATTGAGAATAATAATTATCCTCAAAATTGATGCAGATAGACTTGCAGTTGAAATTGCCGCTATTATCAACAATGTTAGAATCATTATTGGCAATTTTTCCCAAGGAGATACCGATATCGGCGTTTACCGTTCCAATGTTAGTAATTTTTGCATTGTTACCGCCAAAGATAAAGCAGATTCCAGTAGAGTTAAGAGTACCGATATTGATAAACTCTTTATTAGACGGAACTACGATATTGTCCGTCTCGTTAGTTCCATAGTTTACCAAAATATCGTAGTCGTCAAAAGAATCTCTAGGGTAGATTCCCGCATATTTCAGTTTGTCCTGCAATCTCTTTTCAACTTCACTTGCACGCGCCGTTTCGGCAGCAATCGCCTGCGCATTCGCGGTGATGCGCCCATCGAACTGCTGCACCTCTTGACGGTACATCTCCACCTGTGCATCAAGGTCGGCGGTACGGAACCAGTAGAACTCGTTCGTAAGCTCGATGTTCTGCGGGACGGGGCGCTTGGACGCATAAGAGGCGTGGGTCGCGTCATCCCACACCACAGTGAGGGAGTCGTACGTGGAGGCCTTGTTCCATTGGATGGGGTCTGCGAACGACAGCACGGCCTTGAGTCCCTTGTAGGTGATTCCGTTGGGAAGCTTGGATGTGTCGAACGTCACGGTATCTCGGATGGTTGTAGTGGTCTCGGCAAGGGCGGTGTCGCTCTTGACCTTCATGGTCTTGGTCTGGATTGCCATAAGTTTCCTCCTAGTAGGAAAGTAGAAGTCGGCCGTAGTCGGGTGAATCGGGGTCCGCCACCATATCGAAGGTGAGGAACCGCCAACTGGTAGGGATATACGCAACGAAATGTCCCTCATCGTCAAGGCCGAACCATACGAACTTGACAATCTCGCCCACCACGTTGATGAGGTTCTCGGCGAGCCAGTTGTTCAGGGCCGTGATATACAGCGAGGCGTACTCACCGTTCTTGACCTTCTCGAACTCGGACGTGATGAGCGCCACGTCCTCCTTGAGCTGTGCGATATCCCGCGTGTTGGTTCCCACGTAGCCTGCAAGCTCGTTGTTCGAGGTGATTACCTCATTGAGTTTCTTGACCACCTTGGCGACAAGCTCGTAGTACGACAGCGAGTCATCGAACACGGCGGGCAGCACGAGTTGGCACCAGTACTGCAAGCGCTGTACCGTGGCTGCGGATGTTTCGTCCATATCCTCCTCCTTTACCATAGCCCCATGAACAGCGTTGACAGGCTGTCCACAATCTCAAGGTCGATATTAAGCAAAGTCTTGCGGTATGTCAACAGCAACTCGGACTGGTTCGTGTCATAGCCCTTCTGGTTATGTACCTTGGTGCCATCGAAGTCACCCGTGTACCCGTCCGTCGATGAACCGCTCGTCTCGTTTTTGGCAGACGAGCCGCTCTCGGTCGTTCCGTGGTCGAGCGTGACGTTGGTGGCGTAGTCCATCGCCTCTATCGCGCCCGTGTCCAAGCCGTTCATCGGCGTGTCCTGAAAGACGTTGCGGTCATCCGAGGTGCTCTGCGAGGTGGACGTGGTGTCCGTGGCGCGGGTGTCCGACTTGTTGCGAGAGGTGGCCTCGTCACGTGTCCATTTCTCGGTATAGTCGAGGTTCTTGGACAGCATTGGGTCGGTCACCAGCGTCTCGCTCCTGAACAGCTCGTTGTAGTACGGCATGATCTCGTGCATCTTCCTGCGCATGTTCCACGCGAACTGCCCGAGCGTCTCGAAGCCTATCTCGCGCATGTAGTAGCGCCTGATGATTTTATCGTTCAGCACGCCGCGATGCGCAGCATCGTAGATGGGGTAGTCATCGAGGCCGATGATGCCGTATACGTTGGGCCAGTTGTCCTCGGCATGCGATAGGCCGAGGTCATCTAGGCGCTGCTCGATGGGAAACCGCAGCATGGTGGTGTACTTACTCATAGTTATCTCCCGGTACGTTGGATACCTGCATGCCCGAGGTCTCCAGCATCGCGTTGCCCGTGGCACCGGTTCGGATGTACGTACCCGAGCGGAAGTCAACCTTCACGTCAAGGCCGAACAGCTTGTTAATCTCATCGCACGCCTGCTTGCGCGCATTGAGGCGCGTGAAACGCTCGGCCTCCACGTCACCCATGTTGTTGACTACCTCATCGGAGATGAGGCGTTCCTTCTTATCAGTGTTGACGTTCTCGATACCGAGGTACGTGAGCGCCTCGTTCCATATCTGGTGCTTGTACGTCTGCAACTCGTTGCCCACGTACGGCGTAGTGATATCGAACACCTGAAACGCGTCCAAGTCGAGGTTCTTGTCTCCATGCACCCAAGGACGGCCCTCATCGACCTCCTTGGCGGCATTCAGGTACGTGAGGCGCTGGTCATCCGAGCAGCGGATGATGCGCGCGGTGCGCTGCTGCATGCAGTTGATATCGATGGTGCGCTGGGTCTCCGCGAGGCGGTATGCGTACTGCCACAGCGTGAGCCACATCGGCACTCGGAGGTAGTTCTGGTAGATGATTACCGAGTTGTCCTCCGTGCATTCGTAGTTGAATCCGTTCACGGCGTAGGCGCGGCGGTCGCGCGGATACTCGTAGATATCCCATTGGCCCTGAATCATCATGGGCAGCACGGCATAGCCCTCGGGTGCGCGCCTGCGCTCGTCCGACTTCAGCGCCTCATCGTAGAAGAAGCCCACGAAACCGTCCCGCAGGAGCCAGAACTCAAGCATGCGCTCGTCAACGCCCTCGGGCAGGTTGTCCCATTTGAACACGCTGATGGCGAGGTTCATGAGACGCCACATGAACATGGTGGCGGTGTCCTGATTGTTGATGAACGTCATGGCGTCCTGTGCCCTAGAGCCGTTCTGCATAATTGACGGAATCATGCCCGAGGGTGTGAAGAAACCAGTATACATAATCCTCCTATCCCAATGCGTTGGATTGCGAGTAGTCACCGAACGTAGCCGTATTATGCCAGAACGTGATGCCGCCGTCAAATGTCCTGCGGATAACATCCAGTGCATCGGCTGGCGTGCCTCGCCCTCGTGTAAACGGGGCTGTCGCGCCAGCGCCCACGTTGAGCGAGCGGGGCGCGGCGCCACCCGTCTTCACGTAGTTCCACGAGGGGCGCGAGGTGATGTTGACGGCCTCGATGCGCTCCACGGCATATCCCCAACGGTCGAAGAACTGGTCAATCTGCTGGGCCACCTCGGCCTTAACGCAGATGCGGTTGATGAAAAGACCCTGTGCGCCGGTTGAGAAAAGCGTCTCTCCGCTAACTTGTCCCCTCGTGGTTGTCGGCTGCCTGGAGGCATTCACCATACCTGCAACGCCGCCCGCACCCGCTGCTCCTGCACGTTTCAGCGTCTTAGAACCTTTGCCGACATTGCTCATCTGGCCCGCCACTTTTGCCGCTAAATCAGCCTCGTTCACATGGGCAAAACCCTCCATGGCACCAAGTCCCTCAAGTTCTGCCGATGCAGCTGCCAAAGTGGTACCGCCAGATACACCCGCAAGTGCAACTCCCGCAACAGTGAGTGCGATTGTGCCTGAGTTTTGGCCTACCCAGTTCTGGAATGCATTGTTAGTCCATGAACCCATTGCACCGGCCTTGACAACGATACCGTCATCGTAATCCAAAGCAATACCCTTGTAGTTATATGGAAACGCGAATGCCTGACAGAGCGGATTGAGCGCATACTTCACTCGAACATTTGTGGTCTCGTTCATAAGCTCATAACGCAGTTGTACACGTTGGCCCTGACCGTCCCCTAGTTCGGCAAATGAATAGGGGTAATAGTGAAGTTTAGCGTTTCTAGGAGTATACCCATCAAGTGTGTTCTTATTGGTGGGAATAGACAAATCAGTTTGCGAGGAAAGCTCGATATCTGTACCGCCTTGCGTATCGACACGACCGCCGCTACCGCAGAGCGAAACGGCGAATGATGGCACGGTGAAAATGGCAACGATACTCTCGACTGAACCAGCAAACGTAAGTTCGTTCAGAAACGCCTCCATGTCCTCAGACCCGCCAGCGCTGGTTTGAACGGGAAAGTAATATAGTGCGCACCCACAGGCAATACCTTTGTTGACAGTCATGGCAATGGGTTTTGCGTAATATCCCTGCGGATTGAGAATATCTTCGATAAGATTGTCGTTCTTCTCAGGTTTGGCAGAGGTCATCACGATAAAGCCACCGACACCGAACGTCTTCCTAGAAACACCGTCACCGACATATATAAGCGGAAACGAGGGTTCCTCGCTGAGCATGTACTTGCTGTCCTCGCTCGGCGTGGTCTCGCGCTCGATGAAGCATGCGGGAATCTGCCAGTCTGTGCCGTAAAGGTACGTCTGGAACACGTCCGTGTCCAGCGTAATCTCCGAAGTGTGGTCGCTGATATACTTCACATCGCTGACGAAACAGTAGATGTACCCATCGGTCAACGATTCGTTCCTATACATGCAGTAGTTACAGTGGTATAGCCTGTCCGCCTCGATTGCCACCTTGAGCCTGCGGTTGCGCCCGATGTACGTATAGTTGTCGCTTGAAAGCGTCATGCGCGTAGCGATATCGTTGTACTGCTCTTCCAGAGAGGTGTACAGGCGCACGTTGGAATAACCGCTGTCCCACGGCACGGAGCCGAACAGAATCTTTCCAGACGGCGTGTAGTTGGGAAGTGCCATATATCCTCCTAATAGAAAAGGGCCGTTCCCGTGAGATACGGGAACGGCCTTACGTGCAGTAACTATATATTACTGCGCTGCGGTGACGGTAATCTGGGCGGTACCCGTCTGACCGTCCTTCGCCATCGCGGTTACAGTGAGGACGTTGCCGACCTTCTCATCGGATGCGACACGAAGGACGCCAGAGGTGCCATCGATTCGCGTACCTGAGGCCAAATCCTTGGCTCCCTTGACGGACCACTCGACCGTCTTCTCGAACAGGCCAGTGCCCGCGACCTCGGCGGTCATGACGATGGAGGTGCCCTGAGCCACGTTCGCTGCGGTCGGGGACACGGTGACTGCCGTAATCTCGGATACCTGCGAGGTGAACAGGACGGCATTGGCGAACGGGGACACCGAGAAGGTCTTCCACACATGGAAGAAGTACTGCCAGTAGACGCCCTCGCCGTTGTAGTTCTCAGTGAACTGCTCGAAGTTATCGAAGCACATGAACCAGTCCTTGGCGAGCTTGACGGCGCTAATAAGCTGGAGTGCCTTCTTCTCCTCGCCAGTGAACGGCTTGTACGTGTCATCGTTGGCGAACAGCTCCGCGAGTCGGGCCTCGTCATCGGCATCGAACTCGAAGGAATCCACAGGGATTCGCTTGGAGATGTAATCCACCTCGGAGAGATTGAACGCCGCGGCCAGAACCTTCACGCCCAAGGTGGCCTCGGCCTCGTTGGGCACGATGATAACTTGGTCGGAGATTGGCGTGGAGTTGCGCACACCGGCGCGGTTGTACAGCGTCTTGAGGAACTCAAGATTGTTGGTGTACTGGCGGTACTTGGTGATTGCATCATCGGGGTCTGCACCATCACCCGAGATGGGCTTGGTCACGACCGTGTAGATACCGCCGTTGATTGCCTCGCGCGCGAGCATGTACTTCTTGGTGAGGAACACATCGAGGTTCATGCCCGTGTACAATGAATCCACGATACGCGCGATAAGCTCGTTCATATCGTAATAGGAGAGGAACGCCTGACGCAACTGGTCGTTGGAGATGGTGACCTTGTAGAACTTCTGGTAGTTCATCGAGTGGAACGCCGCGCGCACATCGGGAATCTCGCGCTTGAATACCTGAGTCTCGGCCTTGGCGGGGTCATAGGAATGGGGCTTGGCGATGTTGACGAAAATCTCCTCGACCGTCTCGCCGTAATCGAGCTTGCCCATCTCGAAGACGGCCCACTTGTCCTTCCACACACGGGAGGTGACGATTACGCGGGCGATGCGGTTGACGAGCGCGGTGATATAGGCGTTCATGTACGGCTCGTAGCTCATGATGTACTCGCCGATATTGTGCAGCGAGCGGTTGTCATCGGGTACGCGCACAGGGTTCACGGTAGAGTTAGGCATTGACTGCCACCTCCTCCACGAGGCCCTTGTTGATGAGCGCCTGTCGCAGCATCGGGTTATCGTTGATGATGGCCTCCAACGTGTCATGCGAAAAATGCGGGTCGTTCTTGAACTTGTCGTATGCGTGCATCACTTCGGAATCTGGCTTAGTTGGCATTGTACTTGTTCCTTCCCTTGAATAGCGTATCGAAGGTGGAGGGCATATCCTCCTCCTTAGTCTCCTGCTTCTGCACCTGCTTGGCATGCTGGGGCGAGGACAGGAAAGCGTTTGCGAACTTGGTCTTGGCGGCATCCAGCTCCCTTGCCAAGTTGTCGCGCTCGGTCGCAAGCTCCGTATTCTCGGTCTGCGCCTGCTCCAACTGGGCGGTCACTCCGTTGTAGTCCTCCTCGGAATACACAGTGGCCTCCTCCATGCCGTCGGGCAGTTCGTCCATATAAACGTAAGGCATGATGAACCTCCTCTCTCTACCTCTAGAATATATTAGCTCCTGCAATCGGTGTCAACAGGTTTATCGAGAATCTCCGCGCCATGCTCCTGTAGGGCAATGAGGGCATCGATGTTGCTGCGCACATCGGGGAACATCTCGCGCACCTGCGAGAAAGTATACGAGGAGAACGCATAGGTACCGTCTGCCTGCTGGGAGATAATATCGTAGTCGTAGGTGTCGGCTGTGGCCACCATGCGGACGTAATACTCACTACAGTTCATACTATACCTCCTCTAACTTGAACAACTTAATATTGAATGTATCAACGTTATAATAAGCATTGAGTGCGTTAGCGATAAAGATTGCATCCTTACGCATATTGAAGATATATGCATTTGACTTATACAATGAACAAACTGGTAAACCGTCATCGTTAATCTCGGTAAAGTAAACTGTGTGCTGCTCGCAATCTCCAAGTACAAGAGTGCCTGCTACTGTGCATCGATACATGGCTCAACCTCTTCAAAATCATAGCGTACCCTACAGACCTTTCCATAAGACCACATATTATCAGGCAACCTGCTAAGGGCTTTGAATGCGTCATCATAGTTATGGAAAACCATGGCATCATCTATATTATCTGTTATCGGAAATTCTTCCCACCCATATAGATGATATCTACTCTTGGCTAAAAAATAACGGCGATACGAGCCCCTCTTGAATATACGGCCCGTAACGACGTATCTCAAATGATTGATACCCGCAACATCGCTGTCATCGGCCAACTCCCAGATTGTAAAATGCTTCACGGGATACCTCTTTTGCACCCATTTCATCAGTAATACGGCTGTATTCTCATCGTTAACGATTAGGGCGTTACCGCCATCAGTGAAACGCACATCTATCGCATCCTGAATAACCACATAGTCGATACCGCCAACGAACTCGATATTATTCTGCCCTTTAGAAGGCAAGACCGCTATAGCATACTTCATAATCTATCCTCACATCCAAACTTCTTTAAAGGCATACTCCACTCTATATACCCAACATAATTGCCACAATTCAAGAGGCAACTTGTAGACAACATCAAACGCCTCATACATGTCGGTGAAAATAAGCGCGTCATCTATATTATCCGTCATGTCGGGAACGCAATCCTCATCATCTATATGAAAACGCTTGCCGACAAAATAATGATGATATATACCACCTTCAAGCACTTTACCCATGACAACATATTTTTCAGAACTGGTATACATTATTAACCATCCTCACTAAACAATTCTATATGATAATCCTCATCATATTCGCTCTTAAGATAATCCCTTATTCGCAACGCCACATCGAGATGAATGTATTTAGCTGCCTCATGGGAATCATGGGTATTATGAATATAGTTGTTATACATACTCTCAAAATATCCATACTTCTCATTATACAGAACAATGCACACCATACCTATCTCCTAATCTCCATATCGCCCTCGTACAGCACGATGCCTCCATGTACGCGCCTCGTGTATAGCTTGCCCGGATACACCTTGCCGAACTCGAAGTTGTCGATATCCACGTACCTGTGGCACTGGCTGGGCATGCCCGCCACATGCACCGTGGGCGTATCGCTGCCCTCCTCGTACTCCATGTAGCACTTGGCACGCAGGAACTTGGCCTGATAGAACGTACTCTCGTGCTTCCAAGCGCCCAAGCGCACGGCGTCCACATCGATACAGTCGGGTATATCCGTGCCGATGAGATGTACAGAATCGGTGTCGGCGTATATGAACCTGTCGTACACGGATTGCGCCGTCGTGATGGTCTTGTATCTGGCCCACGCCGTGATGAACACGCCCGCAGGCAGGTACACGGGGTCGCGCTCCTCGGGCGGCAAGTCCACATAGCGCAGCACATCGTTGACCAGCATCGGCCTGCGTGAGTACACCGTGGTGCGCGTGGCGAACTTGCCGTACAGGGAGTTGAGCATAAGCTTAGCAATCTGGCGCATGCCCGAGTTGCCCTCGATGGTGGCTTGGTTCTTGATGCCAATCCACTTGTCTACGTAGGACTTGAACAGGAACGTTGCACTCCTGAACTGGTAGCCACCGTGCCAGCGCAGGTTGTAGATATGGTACTGCTGCGTGATGAGCTTCCAGTCAACGGAGGTGACCGTGAACGTGACGTCGCCATCGCTGCGCTCAAGGTACTCGGTCTGCTTGAAGCGGAAATTGCCCTTGAGCTGAATGCACGGGAGGTGGTCTTCACGGATACGGAACGAGCACGTCACCTGAGCCACCCACAGGTCGAACGCCTCGGAGGGCTTGGGCTTGCCCTCGAACCTCACGGGCCTGCCGTACGGCAGACGCTCGCCCGAACAGCTCGCCATGACGGACGGGTACAGGCTGTTAACATCGAACACGATGCCCTCGCCCAGCTTGCGGCCCTGAAACTTCGGGTTGACGTACGTCCAGCCTCCGCGGTACGCCTTGCGTATGAACTCGTCCTCCTCTGGCTCGATATAGGAGAACCACTTTCTAAAGCCCTTGCGCCCGCCGCTCATGTCGCGGTAGTTGGTGAGCGCGTTGCTGCCCGCCGTCATCTTGTTCAGGCCCTCATTCAAGAACTTCTCCAAGACCATGGCGGCAATAGTCACATCGTTGTCGATATATGCAATCTCCTCATCGGTGAGCCGATGCCCCACGGGGCGCGGTGCGGAGTAGTCGATACTGCCCTTGAGGATGGGCAGCTTGTAGGCCTTCGCCATCTGTGCGATGGAAAGCGGAACAATCTTGAGCGAGTCCATTATGCGCACGCTCAACGACTTGGTGAAATACAGGTCGATGCAGTACACCTGATTAGCATCGCTGATAACGGTGGTATATGTACGGGTGCCTGCCTTGGTCCTGTCCTCGACCCATTCCCAGCCGTTGCGCTCAAGCCAATCCATGATGAACGCGCCGTCGAACGCGAGGTTGTGGAAGTACACGTTGCATGGTCCGTTGTCACGGCACCACCCGATGAACCACTCGACGGACGTGCCGCGCTCGATATGGTCCGTGTTCCCAATCTCGCACGTGGCTGCTGCCCAGACTCGGCAATCCTCCATATCGGTGGTGGTCTCGAAGTCCGCAGTATAGCTCTTGCGATTCAACGTGTCCTCCCACCATTCATCGCCGCCGTCACCGAAGACGCTGACCTCCTCCCTGTCCATGAGGTCTGCCAGCGCGTTATAGATAGAGTCGATATCCTCTCCTGACATTTTGGATAGGATATCCGGGTTGCCAATCATCCACAGCGATTCTGGGATGACCTGCCTTGCATCGCTAACCTTCATAACCAACCTTCCTCGCCCTGTCCACTACGAACCTTACGGCCCTGTTGTGACGTGTCTCGTAGGGCGTGTTGACATACGGGTTGTTCTCGCCGCCGCTCTCGCTGATATAGCTCGGGTCCAACTCGTCATATCCCAGCGCGAACAGCTTGTTCAGATAGGCCGGCTCATTCTCTGCCATCCAGTCGAGCGCGTCCAACAGCTCCTGATAGCCTCCCATGTCCGCATGGCGGTTGCTGACCGCCGTCCACGTGTCGCGGTAGACCTCGTACATGGCATCGACCGCTACCTGCTCGCGCTTGCGGGAGGCATCCTCCTGCTCCCACCTCTTGAGCGTGTCGGGGTCGATATCCGTGTATGAATCATCGGCCTCGCCCTCGTCCTCGGGCATCAGGTCGTTGTCCGAAGTGAGCGTGCCGTACTTGGCTGGGGACAACTCATCCATATCGTAGGCATCGTCGCCCTCGAAGAACTCGCGCCCGATATCCTCAAGCGTCCTCTGGCGCTGCCTGCGTATAGCCCGCATATCGAGCTTGTACTGGCGCTCGGAATACTTGGTCGTGAGCCTGCCAAGCTCATCGGTCGTGATATCGAGAGCATCACTGTTGACCGTCTTGAGGACACGCGTAAGCTCACTATACCTGCGGTGCTTCCTATCGGACTTGTATCCCACGATACGGCGGAAGTCATTCACGGAATGCACGCGCGACATGATACCCTCCACGGTGACTCGGCTGGGCAGATAGCCCTTGAGGATTGACTGGCCCTCATCGTCAAGCTCGCGCTCCCTGCGGGTTATCGCCGCATTGAACGCGCGCACAGCCGAGCGCAGGCGGTTGAGGCGTGAGGCTGTCCAGTTGAAGCCGGGCATCTCACATCACGACCCGAAGCCTCAACTGCTCCAGACAACGGAACTCCTCGCCGCGCTCGGATACCACGTAGAAGCCACGCGACTCGACTTGGGCGTAGAGCTGGAAGATGGCGGCAAGCGAGGCATCGAGATGGAAATGGAAGCGGCGCGACAGCGAGTCCGTGAGCCAGTTCTGGCGAATGCGGGCCTTCTCGAAGAACTTACGGCGATGGGTCTCAGACGAGAAGTAGAACCTGTACCCGTCCACCTCCTCGTAGAACGGGCTGTCCTCGATGGCATAGCAGACGCCGTTGCGTGTGATATCTGGCATATCTAACTCCTCACCGTATCGACAGCAAAAAACACAGCTTCAAAAAAGCATACAAGACACATAAACGAGAAGACTAGCCACGACCTATCGCCGCTATTAGAATAGCACCCGATAAATTCAACCGCCGCAACCCCACATAAAACAGCAATAATGCCAGATAAAATCAGTTTCTTCACAACATTGACCTCCTGAAAATGAGGGGCGCAATGCGCCCCTCGGAATGGGCAGCTAGTCGAACGGGATGGGGTTGTCCTCGATGAACTCCACCGACATATACTCGCGTCCGCGCTTGGAGGTGCGCTTGGTGAACTTCATCGATACACCTGCGAGGAGGTTAAGCGCCTGCTCCTTGGAACCCATGTCCTTCTCGATGGTCTTGATATCATCGGTAACGATGGAGTTGCCGAACATGAAGTTCTCGGGATACTCCTCGAACAGCATGACTGCAAACGGCGCGTCATCGCCCTTGATGAAACCGTAGTCCTTGAGATGGAGACCCTTGCCGACAGGAATGTCCACCTTGGTACGCCCGTCCATGAACGGAATGCCCTCGCCCTTGTTGAACTTGTCGAAATAGCCCATTGCTACCTCCTTGACCGTGTGGCGAACCCGTTTTAGGTTACTTGATTGACCACGTGGGACATACTGAGATAGAGCGACAGAGAACAGTATATCCCACGTGACCAATCCGAAGATTGGGCACGTTGCCTCTACTCATCGAGAGGCAGCTCCTCGCGGGAATCGGCAATCTCAAGCAGCTTCTCAGTCGAAAACTTGTAGACGACCTTTACGAGCTTCTTGGCATAAACCTCCGTACCGCGCTTGCACTCCACGCCGCTGGCGGCGATGAACTTTCGGATATCGGTCTTGGTGAGGGAGGTATCCTCCATGGTGCCAACGGGAGTGCGGACAAGGTCGTAACGACCGTCCTCGGCCTTCTCAAGAGACTGGATGCCGACCTCATACTTGTAAAAAGTGATTTGACGTGCCATTTTGAATCCTTTCGTTAAAAGTGGCAGAATTGGAACATGTTTATTATGTCAGAATAGTAAGCTTGAACAACTGTGAATCTGAAAATGTAAGAAGTTTCACAAAGTCTTCACATACTATTCCTCATAATAGATATCCTATAACGGGATAGGAGACTCAAACGTACCCTTCTCAATCAAACAATCATGGGCATAATTTCTAAAACAGGGAATATAATCCTCAAAAAACTTGAGAACTCCCAAAATATTAGTCACAAACCCATAAGTGAACGACACAGACATAGCTTCCAACATTGCCCGCTTAGACGTATCATCCTCACGATGATAGTGCTTAGCCTTAACAGTTTCAATATGGACAAAATAATGAGGCCATGCGCAATCACTATAATCCGAAACCTGTATCGTATACAACTGTTCAGCCATAATAGTCTCCTTTCAAAATCTAGAATATGGCCATGTCTGCCGACTCAAGAGAGTCGGCAGACTGGGCATATTATAGCGAAGGGTCGATATAATAGGCGTGAGACGAACGACCCGTTGCAATAGCCCTCATCATTTCGCCCGTTTCCGGATTCGGAAAATCAAACGAAATAGTAAAGAAATTACAACTATGAGAAGTGATACAAAAACGCTCCCCGTGCAACTCACGACTCAGCTGCTTCCAATACCTATAAGCTCGCGCCTTTTCAACCGAATAGGACTTATACACCTCATCAAGGCATTTAGGCATAGGCCGACCCGCCCAATCATAAAGAGGCGTACGCTCAACGCGCTTACGAGGATGAACGATGAAAATTTCACTCAGATTATCCATAATAAACTCCCATCTTTTCGATAATATGGCTATCGCTGCCGGTTCTTTAGAACCGGCAGAGTAGACATATTAAAAGTCAAACGAACTAACCTGAGCTATAATTTTCATCGATGCATCAATTTCATCATCGAAAATAACAACTGTATCTAACTTACGCAATTCCACAAGATCAATCAATTCAGCAAACTTTTTATAAGCCTCCGCTAAATTATCAGTTTTGAGCGCGTTTAAAACTTGGTCACCTAAAAAGACATCTACTGAATAACGCATAACTAACCCTTTCA
>ENA-ORSO01001113-ORSO01001113.1-human-gut-metagenome-genome-assembly--contig:-NODE-1113-length-17729-cov-3.748105_pt1 | contig 17729 bp, 17 predicted proteins | sample MGYA00241902_ERZ509168 | MGnify/ENA primary metagenome ERZ509168 (study PRJEB26280, sample SAMEA2338806) | human gut metagenome | biome: human gut; feature: human-associated habitat; material: faeces... | reverse complement strand
AGGGGGCGCTACCGGCATGTGAGCATGAGTCTGATGCCGGACCGGGTGAGCCTGCGGCATGTGGCGCTTCTGGGGGCGGCGCAGCCCGCCATCGACGGCCTCAAGGCGGTGGAGTTCAAGGACGGCGGCGACGCCATAACGGTGGATTTTGCCGCTGCGAGCGGCGAAGGAGACAGCATGAATATTGAAGAATTGCAGCGGCAGGTGGGCCAGCTCACGGCGCAGATCGAGACGCTGCGCGCGGAAAACGCGGAGCTGAAGAAGAAGGCGGAAAGCCACAAACAGGACAAGGAAAAAGCCGAAGCCGCCCGCGAGGACGCGGAAAAGAAGGCTGGCCAGGCCCATGCTGACTTTGCCGCCTACCGCGAAAAGGTGGAAGGCGAACGCCGGGAGGCGCGCGTGTCCGAACTGGTGAAGGCCGGGAAGGTGAAGCCTGCCGAAAAGGCTTCCATCCTAGACTTTGCGGCCCGCCTGGCGGCGCAGACCGATACGGTGGACTTTGCCGCACCCGACGGCACGAAGGAAAAGATCAGCCTGGAAGAACGCTATCTGCGCGAGCTGGAAGCCCGACCCATGGACGAACGAGGGACAGACTTCACCGCGCCTCCGGCCCATGCGGGCGGGGACGATCCCGGCTTTGATTATGACAAGATGGCGTCCAAACTTTAACCGCAGGGAGCATCAAGCATGAACGAAGGGCATCTGGGAAAATACAGTTTCGGCGGTGAGCGCGCCGCCACGGACAACCACCCCGCCGTTATCCATTACCTGCCGCTTGCCGAGGGCGTGACGGATCCCCTTGCCGTGGGCACGCTGCTGAAAGCCGTGGACGTGTACGGCGCTACGGCTACGACCGGAGAAGACAACACGGGCGTGACCGCCGCCAGCGTGGATGCCGCGACCTTCGCGGCAAAAGCCGGGAAGGCGGTGGGCGCGTATGCGTTCGCCTACGATTCGGCCTGGAAGCTAGGTGGCCAGGGCGTCACGCTTTCGGAATACGGCATTTCCCTGACCGGGGACGCCGCGAATGGCGATACCGTGACCGTGACGCTGACCGTGGAGGACGTGACCTACGAACCGGCCCTTTCCACGGACGCGGAAGCGTGTGCCGTGGTGGACCTGCCCTGTGACACCACGGGGGATAAGGCGGAAACGAGCGCGGCAGCCGTGGTGCACGGCACGGTCAAGACCCGCGTTCTCAAGACCGGTGACGGAAAGGCCCCCACGGGCGGGCAGCTGGCCATGCTGGCCCGTCACGGCGTGTTCGCGGTGTAGTCTAAAAAACGTCTAAGATTGAGGAATCATTATGCTTGCACAACTGAAAGGACTGTTTACGCCGGAGGCCATCGCGGCTTCGCTGGAGTCGCTGCCGCCGCTGGAAACCACGGTCATGGACAATTTGTTCAAGGACCGTCCCACGCATCCCCTGCCGCTGATCGGCATATCCGACCTGAAGGCCGCCGTGCAGTCGGTGCCGGTGGTGCGTCGTGACGGCACGCCCATTTCCCTGCGCGGGGAAGGCGTGGACATGGAATTTGTGGCCCCGCTGCCCATCAAGGTGCAGATCCCGGTGACAGCCAGCGAGCTGAACGACCTGCGGGTGATTTTCGGCAACAAGGCTGCGCTGACGGCCTGGCGCACGCGCAAGGTGGACCAGATCCGCCAGACCGTGCGCAACACGGTGGAAGGGATGTGCTCCGTGGTGGCGTCCACGGGCAAGCTGACCTGGCCTGTGGAACTGGAAGGCGGACGCCGCCATGTGTACGAGATCGACTACGGCCCGCTGCTTTCCTATGAGCCGGAAGCCAAGCTGACGGCTGCTTCCAAACTGCCCGACGTGTACCGGCTTCTGCGCGGCATGGAGCTGGAAGTACGCCAGGCCGGGCTTGGCGGCAGCGTGGAGTTCTGGGCGGGGCCGGACGTGGCTGCGGTGCTGCTGGGCATTGCGGAACAGTATTCGTCCAACGTGGAAAACAAGCCGTACCGCCTGTCCCTGGAAGAGGGGCGCGTGGTGGTGGGCGGCTACACCATCCGCTTCATGGACGAAACGTACCCGAACCCGGAAGCCGACGGGGAATGGCTGCCCAAGCTGGACGCCAAGACGCTGCTTGCCGTGGCGAAGAACCAACCGGGCAAGGTGTGGTACTGCGCCATCGACAGCATCAGCGCGAACAATGCGGCCACGCCGCTGCACATTGTGCCGGTGTCCCGCATGGACGACAGCGGCATCATGCTGATCGGCCAGGCCAAGCCGCTTCCGGCGCGTCCTTCGCGGGCTTCCTGCAAGGCCGTGGTGGTCGAATAGCGAAAAACGCCCTGAGCGCCCCGGAGACGCGTTTTTGCCTCCGGGGCGGGCGTGGGGAAGGGAAAACTTTTTAGACTATTCTAAAACTATTCTAAAACGCGAGGAAAGGGCATGTCCGCTTTCCGCTTCCCCGCCACGAGGAGATCCGATGCTGTTATGCCGTAGAGAACATATCCTTGACCTGTTGCTCGTGAAGTATGTGGACGCCTGCGAGAAGCAGAACCCCGGCCTGGTGGACCGGACCATCGAGGCGGTGTCCGGAGAGATCGCGGACGCGCTCTCCTACCGGTATCCGCAGCCGTGGCCCTTTGTGCCGGAGCTGGTGCGCTACATAGCCGCCGTGATCAGCGCCTACCGGGTGGTGGAGGCCGTCACCTCGCTGGTGGATACGGAAGAGACCGGCAACAACGAATGGATCCCGCTGCAAAAGCAATGGAAATACTGCACGGAGCTTCTGGAAGACATTGCTTCGGGCAAGCGGAAGCTGCCGCTTGTCGAGGCCAACCCGGACCGGGAGGACCCGACGTTTGCCGTGGTGAGCCGCCCGCCGCTCTTTGACTTGCGGGGGCTGTGATGGCGGCCAAGAGCGGCGTTTCCCTGCACTGGGGCGGGCTGGACAAGGCGCTCGGCAAGGCCGGGCACAAGCTGGGAGACACGCAGGCGCTTATGGAATCCGTGGGCGAGGCGCTGGTATCCGGCACATTGAAACGCTTTGACGCGGAAAAAGACCCGGAGGGCCACCCCTGGGAGCCTTCGGGACGCGCTCAGGAAGATGGCGGGCAGACGCTGACGGATTCGGGCCGGTTGCGCCGGTCCATCGAGTTCGCGGCCACGTCCGACAAGGTCATGGTGGGCAGCAACCTGCTGTATGCCCGGATCCATCAGAAAGGCGGCGTGATTACGCCCAAGAAAGCCAAAAAGCTGGTGTTCAAGGGGCGCGGCGGCAAAAAGGTGGCCGTGGACAAAGTGACCATGCCCGCCCGCCCGTTCCTGGGCGTTTCCGAGGAAGACATGCAGGAAGTCCGGGACACCTTCGCGGACTTTCTTTCCGGGGCATTCAAGGCATAGCGAGGCACCATGCAGACATTCGCAACCAAGGTCATCACGCAGGCGGCGGTGGCCGCCGGGCTTCCGGCGGAAAACGTCATCGCCCTGGTGAAAAAGGACAACCTGACCATCCAGCGCCCGCGCATCGAGATTCAGTTTTTGCCGGAAAAGCTCACGCGGACGGGGCGCAAGCTGGGGGTAAGCCGTGAAAAGGTGAAAGGCCCGGACGGAGAGGAAAAGCTCCGGCTGGTACGAAAACGGGAGCTCTACGTTGTGGAGCAGGCGGTCAACGTCAACGTGCTGGCGGAAGACCCGGCTTGGCTGGAGCGCTTTTCGTATGCGTTTGTGGCGGCCCTTCCGCGCGGCGGCAACGACAGCCGGGGCAACTGGGTGAAGGTCCTGGCCCAGAAGGCGGCGTTTTACCGCCCACCGGACAAGCGCGTGGGGGATGAGGTCATTGAGGTGTTCAGCCGTGTGAACCGGCTGTACACGCTGACCTTCACCGGGCGCATCACCGCCGAGGAAACGGAAGAACTGATCACGTCCCATACCATCAATCCCATCATCAAGACATAAGGAGGCCGGAATGGCTACGAAAAAGAAGACGGAAACGCAGGCACCCGCCCCGCAGGCTGTCACGGAACAGGTCCAGGATACGGAAATGAAAGGAGGTGTCCATGCGGCAGCTGTTACGGAGCAGGAAGACGAAGGCCGGACCCAAGACGCCGAACAGACGGCGGCGGCTGTTCAAAGCCCGGAAGCGCCCGCTGATCCGCAAGCGGATGTGGCGCGGGAAGAGACCGGGCCTGTGCTGGAAAGCCTGTCCGTGCTGGCGGACCGGCACCGTGTTTCTTCCTGGCAGCAGGCGGCGCTTCTGCGCTTCATGGACTGGACGGACGACAAACTTGTGAGCGACGCCGAATACCGGGCGGCGCTGGAGAATCTGAAGCACCGTCGCATCGGCGGCGGTCGGAGGTAGTATGGGCGACGTACTGACGTATCTCATCGACGGCACGTCTGGGCTTGCGCCCGGCGGCGTGGACGGCAAGGCCCTGGTGGCGGGCGTCTGCTCCAAAGGGACCGTGGGCAAGGCGTATCTCATCGGCAAGCGCACGAACCTGGAAGATATGCTGGGCACGGGGCCGCTGGTGGAGCATGTACGGGATATGCTTGTCACGGGCGGGCAGGAACCTGTCATCGTGGCCGTGCCCGTACAGGGACAGCAGGCGGGCTACATCAGCGATGCCGTGGTTACAGGGAGCGATGTAACGCCCCAGGTCTCCGGTGTGGCGGCGAAAAATGCGGACATCGTGGTCCGTGTGGCCACCCCAGGAGCCATCGGCACGGCCACGCTGGAGATCAGCACGGACGGCGGGGAGACCTTCGGGGAAGCAAGCCCCTCTTCCGAACAGGTAGTCATCGGCACCAGTGACGACGCGACCGGGGCCACGCTGGTGTTCCCGGAGGACGCGGAGCTGGAAGCCGGTGCGGAATATGCCGTGACGGTTCGCTGCGCCGTGGGGCCGGTCAGCCGTGTGGGCGATGCGGAAAGCCCGCTGGTGACGGTGGCTGCGGAGAAAAGCGGCGTGCTTGCCGGTGCGGAGCTGGTGCTCCGTATCGTCAAGGGCGGTGGCCTGAACACGGGCACCTATCAGCTTTCCACGGACGGCGGGGACAATTTCGAGCGTGAGCGCACTATCCCTGTGGATGGGAAGCTGACGCTTTCGGATTTCGGCGTGACCGTGACGTTTCCGGACGGGAGCTATACAGCGGGCACCACCTACGAATGCCGCCTGCTGGCTCCCACGCCGTCCATCATGGACGTGATGGACGCCCTGGAAAGCCCGCTTGCCCTGTATGATGTGGAATTTGTCCACATCGCCGGGGAGACGGATTCCGTGGACTGGACAGCGGCGCAGACCAAGGCGGAAGAACTGTGGAACCTGCAACGCCCGACGTACTTCAAGATGGAGACGCGCCTTCCGCGCGACGGTGAAGACCTGAACGACTTTGCCGCATATCTGCTGGCGGAGAAACAGGGCTTTGCCGGTCGGTTCGTTACCGTCTGCTGCCAGTACGGAGAAGTCACGGACAGCACGGGAGCCAGCCGACTGCGCAACGCAGGCGGTTTGCAGGCCGGGCGCGTGATGTCCATTCCCGTGCAGCGGGCCACGGGCCGCGTGAAGGACGGCCCGGTATCGCAGCTTTCCCTGCCGGAAGGATGGGAGGCCGTGCAGAGCACGCTGGAAGATGCCGGATATCTGACGGCGAAGAAATACGCCGGGCTTGACGGTGTGTACTGGGGCGATTCCCGCACCATGGCGGACGCCACCAGCGATTACCGCTACGAGGAAGTGCTGCGCACGGTGTTCAAGGCGGTGCGGCTCATGCGCGTGGCGGCGCTCAAGAGCCTGTATGACGAAGCCGGGGACCCGCTGCGCCCGGATTCCGCCACGGGACTGGCGTATTTGCAGGCCAGCCTTGAAAACGCCTTGGATACCATGGTCAAGGCCAACCCCAGGGAGCTTGCGGCGTATGTGGTGGACATTGCCTCCGGTCAGGACATAGCCAATAACGGCGTGGCCGTGGATATTACGCTGATCGGTATCGGCGTCATCCGTCAGATCAAGCTCTACCCGCGCTATGTGTACGCGGGTTCCACCTTCGACCCGCGCATGGCCGCATAAGGGGGCATCATGGCAATCAACGGACGCAACTACGACTGGGAAGACATGCACGTCGTGCTGCCCAGCGGGGAAGCCGTGGGCATCACGGAAATCAAGTACACGGACGGTCAGAGCATCGAGGCTCGCTACGGACGCGGTGCCGTGCCGCGTGGCTGGGGCCGTGGCAACTATGAGGCTTCCGGCTCCATGGTGCTGGACCGCGACGAATGGGAAATCTTCAAGAAAAGCCTGCTGGGCAACGGCGGGCTGTATGACCACACGCCGTTCACCATTATTGTGGCCTATGCCAACAACGACATGGGCACGGTGGTGGACACGCTGAAGAGCTGCAAGATCACGAAGTTTGACGGCGGCGGCGCGTCCCAGGGCGACGCCAACGCCAGCCCCATTTCGTGCGAGTTCACGATTCTGGAGCCGATCCTGTGGAACGGTGTCGCGGCCAAAAAGGAAACCACCTCTCTGGTGTCCTGATTTTCGCCGTAAAAAACCTTGCATGGAGCGCGTCCTTTCCGGGCGCGCTTTTTTGTTCTGTGCCATGCTGGGACAAAAGCGAGCAATGAAGCCCGCGAAACAAAGGAGTTTTTATATGTCCCAGCTTGAGAACCGCAAGTATGTTTCTTTTTCGCACACCTTTTCCGACCCGTGGGCCGGGGATAACGCGGAAGACGCCGAAGACGTGACCCTGACCTTCCGTTTTTCCAAGCCCAGCAAGACGCAGATCCAGCGTTTGCAGGACAAGGCATCCCGGAACGTGGGCCAGGCGTCGCGCAACCTTGTGCTGGATTGCGTGCACCCTGACGACAAACAGGCGCTCACGGACGCCATGGAAGAATATCCCGGCATTGCCGCCAGCTTTGCCACGGCCATCATCAAGGGCGTGGGCATTTCGGCTGAACTGGGAAACTAGCGCCGCCCCCGGATGCGTTCGGACAGGGGGACGCGCTCATTCTTCACTGGCTGCACAGCGTCCCGTCGGAGGACATTTCCGAATGGCGGGCGCAGGTGGGACAGGCCGCGTGGCTGGAGGAACGCTATTTCACCACGCTGGCCCGTCTGATTCACGGCGATAAAAAGCGGAAGTAAGCTCATGGAAGTTTTCAGCGTATTTGCCACGTTGTCTTTGGTGGACATGATCTCCGGCCCGCTGGCCAGGATACGGACCGCCATGGGCGGTGTTGAAGGCGGCGTGGCGTCGCTGGGGCGTCGTATGGGCAACCTTGCGCTGGGCATGGCTCCGGTGGCATTGGCCGCCGGGGTCTTGCTCGGATCGTTCGGGGCCTGCGTAGGCGTTGCCGCCGGATTTGAGGATCAGATGGCCAAGGTGGGAGCCGTATCCCGCGCCTCTTCGGAAGAGATGGCGGCGCTGGAGGCCACGGCGCGCGAGCTTGGCGCGACCACGCAGTTCACCGCCGTGCAGGTGGGGCAGGCGGAGCAATATCTGGCCATGGCCGGATTCAGCGCCAAAGAGAACATCGCGGCGCTTCCGGGCGTGCTGAACCTGGCGGCGGCCACGGCCACGGACCTGGGACGTGCAGCGGACATTTCCTCGGACATTCTTTCCGCGTTCGGCCTGCAAGCTGAACAGATGACCCGCGTTGCGGACGTGTTGGCGCTGACGTGCGCCACGGCCAACACGAACATGGAGTTTTTGGGCGACACCATGAAGTACGTCGCCCCTGTGGCGCGCATGGCCGGGCTTTCGCTGGAAGAGACGGCGGCCATGGCGGGCCTGCTCGGCAACGTGGGCATCAAGGGCAGCCAGGCGGGCACGACGCTGAAGGCCATGCTGAACAAGATGGCCGCGCCTACCAAGGAAGCGCAGGAGCTTTTCCAGAAGCTGGGCGTGACAGTGAAGGACAGCGCGGGCAATCTGCGCAGCCCCGTGGCTGTACTTGGCGAGATGGCGGCGGGCCTCAAGAATCTGGGCACGGCGGAACAGATCGCGGCCATGAAAACCATCGTGGGCGAAGAAGCCATAGCCGGATTTTCGGAACTCATCCAGAAAGAAGGCATCGGCGCCATAGCCGACTACGCCCGGCAACTAGAGGCCGGGGGCGGTTCGGCGGCGGAAATGGCGGCCCGGATGAACGACACCCTGGCGGGATCGCTGCGCGGGCTGGGTTCGGCCTGGGAAAGCGTGCAGATCACGGTGGGCAAGCTGTTTCTGCCTGCCGTGCGGGCGGCGGTGGATGCCGTGACCGGCTTTTTGCGTCTGCTGGACAAGGCGGCACAGAATCCTTTCGGGGCGGCACTCTTGAAAATTGTTTCCGCCATCAGCCTGGCGGTTGTGGCCCTGACGGGCCTTTCCGCCGCCATCTGGTTTTTCACGTCCGTGGGGCCGATGCTGGCCAAGGCGCTGGCACCGGCGAAAGCCGCGCTGCTGGGGCTTGGCGCGCCGGTGTATGCGGTCATCGCCATTTTGGGGCTGCTGTATGCTGCATACCGGACGAATTTCGGCGGCATGGCGGATTACCTGCACGAATGCTGGAACAAGATCACGCTGACGGTCAAGGGCGTGCTTTCCGTGTTCCAGACGCTCAAGGACGGCAGCGGGGAAATCCGGGGCGAGCTGGCCACGCAGATCAAGGCCGCCGGGCTGGTGGGACTTGTGACCACGGTTTCCCGTATCGTGTACCGCATCCAGGCGGTGTTCAAGGGATTCAGCAAGGCGCTGTCCGCCGCCTTTGCCCGCATCGATACGGTGTTTATGCCGGTGCGTCTGGCTGTGGCTGAACTCATGCAGGCGCTTTCTGGCCTGTTTGGCCTGTTTACCGGCAATGAAGTAACCAGCGCGGCTTCTACCTGGGAAGCCTTCGGGGCCGCCCTGGGAGAAATCGCCGGCGGAGTGCTGGAAGGTCTGGCCATGGCCTTTGCCTGGCTGGTGGACGGGATACGGCTGTTTGCTTCCGTGGTGGGCTACCTGATTGACGGCGTTTCGGCGCTGTGCGGCTGGCTTTTGAACCTTGGCGGGGCTGCCAATGAGGCGAGCGCGGCGGCGGATCCTTTCGCTTGGTCGAATCTCGGCAAGGTGCTGGGCTATGTGCTGGGGGTGTTTGTCGCCTGGAAAGCCGCGCTGCTGGCCACGCGCGGCGTCATGCTGGCGGTTTCCGCCGTCACCAAGGCCTGGGCTGCCGCACAGTGGCTGCTCAATGCGGCCATGAGCGCCAACCCCATAGGGCTGGTGGTCATCGCCATAGCGGGCCTGATCGCCGCCGGGGCATGGCTTGTCCAGAACTGGGACGGGATCGCCGCATGGTGGAACGACCTGTGGGACGGTATCGCGGCCTGGGCCGGTAAGAAATGGGCCGCCATCGTGGGGATCATTACCGGGGCCTGGGATGCCGTTGTTTCCGGCATCAAGGGCTTTGGTGCATCCCTGCTTTCCGGCCTGCAAGGCGCATGGGATGCCTTGAAAAACGGCGTCCGTGCCGCGTGGGAGGGCTATCTTTCCCTGCTTTCCGCCTTCTGGGGAAGCATCCTTTCCGGGCTGCTGGACTTCGGGGCCGCCGTCATCAGCGGCCTGCAAAGCGTCTGGGATGCGGTCGGCAATGCGGCGGGCACGGCCTGGGACGGCATCGTCGGTCTGGTGTCCAGAGCGTGGGCTGCCATCATCGGCGGCCTGTCCGCTTTCGGCGCTTCCATGCTTGCCTTCCTGCAAAATGCGTGGGCGGAATGGGAGGGCTTTGTCGCCCGGCTGCTGGGGGCGTTGGGGAGCATCCTTTCCGGGCTGCTGAACTTCGGGGCTGCCGTCATCAGCGGCTTGCAAAGCGTCTGGGATACGGTCGGCAACGCGGCGGGCGCGGCCTGGGAAGGTATCGTCGGTCTGGTGTCCGGAGCGTGGGCTGCCATCATCAGCGGACTGTCCGCTTTCGGCACGTCCCTGCTGGACGGCGTGACGGCGGCCTGGAATGCCGTGCTGGAATTTTTCGGCGGGCTGAACCTTTTTGAAAGCGGCGCGCGCCTTCTTTCCACCTTTGTGGACGGCATCAAGAGCATGGCGTCCTCCGTGGTGGAATCCGTGGAAGGCGTGTTTACCAAGGTGCGGGAGTATCTGCCGTTTTCGGACGCGCATGTGGGGCCGCTCTCGCAGCTCACGCTTTCCGGGGCGCGCATGATGAGCACGCTTGCTGAGGGCGTGACCAGCGGACAAGGCGGCCTTGTGGCCAGAGTATCCGGGGCGCTTTCCGGCGTGGGCGGGGCCATCCGCGACTGGTGGAAGGGGCTCGGCAATCCTGTGACGGATACCGTGCCGAAACTGCCCAAGCCTCCGACTGCCGGTGTGCCGGTCATGCCGGAGGTGGCGGCTCCGAAACTTCCTGTCCTGCCTCCGCTGGAAGTGCAGGCGGGCAAGCTGCCGGAGATGCCCGTGCTGACGGTAGCTGCCCCGACAGTGCCGGAGCCGGAAGCCCCGGAAATAGCCATACCGCAGGCGCCGTCCTTTGACCTGACCGACACCGCACGCACGGAAGGCAACGTCCGGAGCGGCGGACAGAGCATCACCATTTACGGGGACATCGTTCTGCCCAGCGTGCAGAAGGCGGAAGACTTCGGGGAAGCCATGCGCCAATACCTGCAAGCGGAGATTTCCATGATGGAGGGTATGGCATGAGCCAGGCCAGCGGCAACGAACAGAACGGACAGAAGCTGATCACCTTTGAAGACGGCGTGGTGACGCTTGCTGGGGAAGAAGTGCCGGGCATCCTGCATTCGCTGCGGGTGGAAGGTAAAGTCCGTTTCGACGAACAGAAGGTGGACGGCTCTTCCGGCAAAAAGAAGACGCCGCAGGGCTTTGAGGACAGCGACATCATGGTTTCGCTGTATCTGGTGACGGACAGCGATTCCAGCTGCTACGACAAGCTGGAGACCCTTTCCGGGATGTTTCGCAAGGTGGACGACAAGGCCAACCCGCAAATCTACACGGTGGCGAACCGGCATTTGCTGGCGCGCGGCGTGCGGCAGGTGGTGTTTTCCCGGCTGTGTTCCTCGGAGAACGACCGGACGGATGAGATCATGGCCACGCTGGGCTTTGTGGAACACAACCCGCCCGTGGTGAAGACGGAAAAGGCACAGGCAAAGACGCCCACCAGCAAAGAACTGGCAGAACAGGCTGCGGAGAAGGCCAAACAGGCCGCCGAACCAAAGGAAGACGAACTTATCATCACGGCGGAATAACCATGATCGAAGGAATCAACATCCGCTGCAATGTGGGCGGCGTGGAAGTGCTGCGCAGTCCGCGCATTGTGCTGACGCTGCGCCGCCGGGCCGTGGTGTCCACCTGTGAAGTGGACATCCCGGACGCGGACGGGCAGGTGCAGGCTTCCCTTGCGAAGAAGCAGGCGGTGCGCGTGCGCTTCGGGCATCGAGGCGAAGGCGGCACCTGGCACGACTGGTCGGGCACGGTGAAGGACTTTCAGCCTGCCGGGCCGGATACCATCCGCGTGCAGGCAGTGGGGCTGGAACAGGCGCTTATCGACACCACGGTGACGGAAGCCATGCACGGGGAACCGGCGGACGTGGTAGCCCGCCGTCTGCTTGCGTCCACGGGCCTTCCCGTGGCGGAAATCAGGATCCCGGCGGAAACGTTCCCGCATATCGTGTTCAGCCATGTAACCGTGGCGCGGGCCATCAAGCAGCTTGCCGCAAGCCTGGAGCGGAGCTTCGGGCATGACCTTTCCCGGCACGCGGTCTGGCTGGGAGAATCCGGGCTGTACTGGTCCGACGGTGACGAACCTGGGGAAGTGTTTGTGGTGGAAACGGCGGCCAACCTGATCACGAACAGCCCGAATCCTGCGGGTATGAGCGTGGCCGTGTCCACCATCCTGCCGGGGCTGACGCACAGCCGCGAGGTGCGCATACGCGACACGCGACGGGACTTTTCGGAACTGGTACGCGCGGAAGAGGTTATCCATACCCTGGGCACGGACGGAAACACCACGACCATCGGTTACGGCTATGACGGGGGCTGGGGATAATGGCCGAACAAAGTCTGCTTTCCCTGCTCAAGCGCGCCCTGGAACTGGCCATGCCGGACTTGCGGGCCTACTACCGCATGACGCGCAAGGCCAAGATCGTGGCCAGCTACGCCAGCAACGGGCACTACTACGCGGACGTGCAGCCGCTCAGGAACGACGAAAGCCCGGACACGTCGGAGCCGGTCATCCCCCAGGTGGAAATCCCCATCGTATGGGGCGGGCCGAAACGCGGCATTGTCTGCCCTCCGGCGGTGGGGACGCTGTGCGACCTTTCCTATTATGACGGGGACCCGAACTACCCGCGCATCAGCAATTTCCGCTGGCAGGCCAACGGCGCTCCGGACTGTGGGCTGGACGAACTCATCATCCAGCAGACGCCGGGGGTGAGCCTCAAGATAGAAAAGGACGGCTCTTTCTTGACCGTTTCGCCCAAAGACTGGACTGTGGAAATCGGCGGGAATGCCGTCATCAAGGCGGCGGGCAACGCGACCGTGGAAGCCGCCGGGACGCTGACCCTGCAAGCGCCGAACATCGTCAAGAACGGGAACGAGACGTGCGCGGGCACCGGCGGCGGCACGGGAACCACCACGGAAAACGCCCACCGGACCACCAACGGCAGCATCACGGTCAACGGGCCACTCACGGTGAACGGCGACCTTTCGGTATCCGGCAACGCCTTTGCGGGAAGCCGCAGCGGCGGGAGCTGCCCGCATTGATCCCATTCTCATTTATCGTGAAAAAAAACGGGCATGACCGGCCCTGAAAAAACTTCGCATGGAGCGCGTCCTTTCCGGGCGCGCTTCTTCATTTTGTGCCAGAGTTTTCCCATGAGTACCGCAACGACAAACCCAACAGACGCCCTCTGGGGGCAGGACATAGCCCTGGACGCCAGCGGGCAGGCCCGTGTGGCGGCCAACGGCGAACTGGTGCTGACGAACGGCGTGGAAACCGGCGTGCAGGACATCAAGCTGCGTCTGTTCACGCGGCTGGGGGCGCTGTTCTACGACCTGGACTTCGGGAGCCTGATATCCGACTGGTTCTACGAGGACAGCACGGCCACGACGCGGGCGGCCTTTCTGGCGGAAGTGACCATGCGTGTGGAAGAAGACCCGCGCGTGGTAGTGGGCAGCGTCAGAAGTTCGCTTCTGGCCTGGGATGAAAAAAGCATCACCGTGGCCGTACAATGGCGTTTCATCGGAGAAGATCAGCCGCTCAACCTGGTGCTGACGGCGGACAAGAGCGTGCGGGAACTGGTTATCCGGGACGGCAGACCTAACGGGCCGGAGGCGGCGCTATGAGCATGAGACTTTCCAAAGAGATAGGCGAGATCCGCGCCGGGCTTTTCGAGCGCATCGAGGCCGTGCAGGACGATTACGCCAGCAAGGGCTGGCTGCCCGCGCGCCTCAATCTGAACAAGGGCATCGCACGGGGCATCATCGAGCTTTTCGCCTGGGGGCTGTGGCAGCTCTACAACTTCCTGGACGTGGTTCACCGGCAGGCCATCCCGCTGGAGGCCACGGGGGCCTGGCTGGATACCCATGCGGCGCAGGTGGACGAAACCCGAAAGCCTGCCACGAAGGCGCGGGGCAACGTGCTGTTTTTGCGTGGGGATCAGTCGGGGAACATTCGTATCCCTGCCGGGCGCATCGTGCGGACGAAGCCGGACGGCAAAGGGGACATTTTCCGCTATGTGACGGATGAGCTGGCAGTTTTGCCGGACGGAGCGGCCTTTGTGGCCGTGCCGGTGACGGCGGAAGACTATGGCCAGGGAGCCAACGCCGCCGTGGGGCAGATATGCGAGCTGGTGACGCCGGTGGAAGGCATCGCGGGTGTGACCAATGAAGCGGGCTGGCTGCTGGAAGAAGGCGCGGACGCGGAAAGCGACGCGAGTTTGCGGCGGCGCTATGTGCTGGCCTGGCAGAGCCAGGCGGGCGTGACCCGCGCGGCCTATGAAGCCGCCGCGCTTTCCGTTCCCGGTGTGGTGGACGTGTATGTGGCGGATCAGCATCCGCGCGGGGAAGGCACGGTGGACGTGGTGGTACAGGGCGCGGCGGGTATGCCTACGTCAAGCCTGCTGTCGGACGTGCGCGCCGCTCTGGACGCGGCCATCGTCATCAATCACGACCTCCTGGTCAGAGCTCCGGAGCCGGTGAACGTGTCGGTCAAGGCCGTGCTGGAACTGCTCTCCGGGGACGCCGACTCCGTGAAGGCGGAAGCGGAAAACTGGGTGCGTTCCATGTTTTCCTACGGCGACGACCCGGATATTCCGCGCTTTTCCATCGGCAGGGACGTGGTGCGGGACCGCCTGGCCTCCGGCCTTGTTTCCATCGCCGGGGTGAAGCGCGTCCGCTGGGAAAGCCCGACGGAGGATGTGGAGATTCCGGCGGGCGGTCTGGCCGTACTGGAAGCCCTGGACCTGCAAACGGTCTGGGTGGCGGAGGAATAGGCCATGGCAAGCCCGTTCTGGCAATATTTCCATGACAAGCTGAACTGGCCCGCCATATTCCGGCCCGGTCCTGTATCGGCGCTGACCAAAGGGCTGGCGCTGTATATGGACGACGTGCGGGAGGACATTTTGTGGCTGCGCCGTCAGTGGAACCCGGCCACGGCGGACGATGAGCTGATAGCTTCCTACGGAGCCAGCCGGGGCATCCTGCGCACGAAGTACGACACGGATGAAAGCTACCGCCTGCGGGTGGTCAACGCCTACGCCTGGCACAAGTTAGGCGGCAAGGTGCAGGGCCTGGTGCGTATTTTGGCGGAAAACGGCTTTGCGGGCGCGGTCATCGAGCCGGTGAACGACGTGCGCCGCCATGATGCGTCTTTCTCCCATAGCGGCGCAAGCACCTATAACGACGGACAATGCTGGGCACAGTTCGACGTGAAGCTGGTGGAGATCCCGGCCCAGGGTCTGGATACGGAAGTTCTGGCCTGGTTCCGCTGGCTGGTGAACGAATACAAGCCTGCGCGTTCCATCCTGCGGGCTATGTCCTGGAAGACCAGCCTTGAGGATGAAACGGCCTTTACGGAAGCGGACGGCGTATGGCTTGCCGTAAGGCCTGAGTATGCCGACCGGCGCAAGTGGGGCTTTCCGCTGCATGACGGGAGCATCCGGTACAACAACGGCCTTTTCCGGGCGCATGACGGGCGGCTGTTCCACGACGGAAAGCACCGGTACACACGCTGGGAGCCCTTCGGCCATCTGCATGATGCCCGGCTTGAGCGGCTCGACGTGGCTGTGCGTCCCGTTATGGCGGATATGGTGCGCTATGTGCCGCTGCATAACGGCGCGCTGCGCTACGAAGGCGAAGGCCGTCACGGGGCGCTGGAAAGCGCCGCCGTGGACGATCTGCAAAGCCGGGTGGCCGTTCCCTGCCGGGATGTGGCGGAAGTGCGGGAAAGCGTCGCAACCGCCCTCAATGTGACCGCGCGGGACGAAGTGGGCCGCTATCACGACGGCAGCATTACCCACGGGCAGCGCTACATCAGCCTGCGCAACGGCGCGTTTTTCCATGACGGTTCCCGCAGTCGCGGTCCGTTCGGCGGGCGTGCAGACTTCTCCGGCGTGCGTCACGACGGGCGCGCCCGGCATGACGGCACGGCCCGGCATAGTCTGTGGGGCTGGCTGCCCACGGCGGGGGAACGCGCCCCGGTGTTCACCTATGCCACGTTGTCCGACGTGTGCGCCGTGGCGGTGAGCATGGAAGGCGCGGCAGGCATGGAGGACGCTTTTTCACTGACGGAGGACGTGACCGTGCGGGTACTGCGCTACACGCTGCATAACGGCACGGCGTTTCACAACAGCGGGCCGCAGTACGGCGGCAAGGAGCTTGTATGAATTTCAGGGATGAAGCCCGGCTGCATGGCATTTTCGAGATCCGCGTCATCAAGGCGGGCCGGGAAATTGAGCACTACCGGGACGACAACATGATCATGAGCAGCGCGCGGGACGCGCTGGCCCGGCTTATCGGCGGGGCCGGTTCGGGAAAAACGGTAACGAAGATCGGCGTAGGCACCAACGGCAACGGCCCGACGCCGAACGACAAGGGACTGACCGGGGCCTATTCCAAGCCGGTGTCGGGCTGCACCTATCCGGCCACGGGGGAAGCCTGTTTTGCTTTCACCATCGGCGCGGGCGAAGCCAACGGGAAGAGCATCCGGGAGTTCGGCCTGCTCTGTTCGGACGGGACGCTGTTCGCCCGCAAGACGCGCGGCGTCATCGAGAAGGCGGACGACATAGAAATCACGGGCACCTGGACCATCAAATTCTAGGAAGGGACGCATGGCGAATCTGAACGAAATTGCGCAATGGGAAGAAGGGATCTACCGCATCGAACAGACGGACCCCGTCGTGGGCGGGGAAGACGGTATCGACAACATCCAGGCAAAGCAGCTCGGCAACCGTACCTTGTACCTGAAAGAGAAGCTGGATGGGATGCAGGACACGGTGGAAAGCTATTCCCCGGAAATGCAGGAAGCGCTCTTTGCCGGGCTGAAACTGGGGCTTGACCTGGGCGCGCTGGCCATGAAGGAGCATGAGCAGACGCGGCTCACGCGCTTTCAGGAAATCCGCGCCACCATCAAGAACCGTGGCATCAAGTCGGGCGTAACGCTCTCCAAAAGTTCTACGGCCACGCGAAACATCAGTTGCAGCGACGGCGTGGTGTTTATGAACGGGCGGGAATACCCGGTGGCCAACCAGACGAACACGGCCAGCGTGGCCAGCAACACCACGGACAAGTCGGGCGTGGTCATCATCTACATGTTCCTGACGGAAGCCGGGATTATCGACGTGGCGGCCACCACGCTGAACGGCCCGCTGCCGGAAGGCGCCATCGAGCTGGCCCGTGCCACGGTCCCGGCAGGCAACACGGAAGCGACCGACCCTTATCTGTCGAAAGTCACCATCACGGACAGCGCCCGCCGTGAACCCGGCTGGCCCAACATCCAGAAGTCGCCCGCCACGGTCTCCGTGCCGCTCAACCGCACGCTTCCGGACGCGGAGTATCTGGTCGATGTGGAAGTTGTTGGCAGTACGGGCGGACGCCTGCAGACCGGCGACGTGTACGCGACCGACAAGCTCAAAAACGGGTTCAAGCTGACCACTAGCGGCACAGCGGACGCCGTGGACGTGCGCCTGCTGGTGGACGGCTTCGGCGGCGCCGTCTATTCGCTGCGCAAACCCTGGAAGCGCATCCCCCAGGCAGGCGGCCAGCTGGCCCGCTTTTTGCCGCCCCGCCTTTTCCCGCCCAGCCTCAGCCTGAACCTGCGCAACCACCGCAAACTGCTCATCTGCGATGATACGGCCTTTACCGGCGGCATGAACATCGCGGACAACCACGTCCTCAGCAAGCATCCCGGTTGCGTACAGGATCTGCATTTCCGCTGCGAGGGCCCCATCGTGGACCAGCTGCGCCGGGCCTTTTTGCTGGACTGGGGCTTTGCCACCGGCAAGTTCGACCAGCGCAGCCTGCCGCCCAGCAGCAACATCATGTCCGGGGACAGCCTGTGCCGCATGGTCCTGGACGGCCCCGGCACCGAGGCCGACCCGCTCAATGACCTGTACTGCGGGGTCATCGGCAGCGCCCAGCATACGGTGCGCATCATGACGCCCTATTTTTTGCCGTCGCACGAGCTCATCGCCGCGCTGCGCAGCGCGGCCCAGCGCGGGGTCAGCGTGCGCGTGGTCCTGCCCGGCAAGAACAACCTGCCCTTCGT
>ENA-ORSO01001106-ORSO01001106.1-human-gut-metagenome-genome-assembly--contig:-NODE-1106-length-17833-cov-2.501744_pt1 | contig 17833 bp, 9 predicted proteins | sample MGYA00241902_ERZ509168 | MGnify/ENA primary metagenome ERZ509168 (study PRJEB26280, sample SAMEA2338806) | human gut metagenome | biome: human gut; feature: human-associated habitat; material: faeces... | reverse complement strand
TATGAGCGATTACCCAATGCTCATTTCCAATAAATTACACTCTTTTCGTAACTTCTGTATGCAAATATACACGATATAATTTTCTTCCCGCACGGACCGAGAAAAATTATAATACCAAAGAGTGTAAATTGTCCAACCCTTGACAATCCCACGTCAAACCTTATTACATGATTAATTTAGTATTACTTCCGGATCACTAGCGGAAATCATACTTTTATTATACTTTTAAAATACTTATAAAACGCTATTCTAAGTATAACGTTTTAATAGGGTTTTAATAGCGTTTTAATAGCGTTTTATATGGTAGTGATCCGGAAGTAATCATCTATAGATCATGAATTTCCTACTTTCCAGGGCATTTCTAGGGATAAACCTTCATTTCTACACCTGATTTCATTACCTTTGTAACCTATAAATTATTATTGGCCATGAAATTAGTTTTTGCTACCAACAATGTCCACAAGCTGGAAGAGATAAAAGAAATGCTCGGCTCTCAACATGAGATTGTTTCCCTGAAAGAGATTCAATATCATGAAGACATCCCGGAAGAACAGGACACGCTCGAAGGGAATGCCCTTCAAAAAGCCCGGTATATCCACGAAAAATATGGTTTGGACTGTTTCGCAGATGATACGGGTTTGGAAATAAAAGCCTTGAACAACGCTCCCGGTGTCTATTCTGCACGATATGCGGGCAACGCCCACGACTCGGAAGCCAACATGAAAAAAGTTTTACAGGAAATGCAAAATATACCGGAACGCCAAGCCCGTTTCAGAACAGTTATCGCTTTAATTCTCGGGGACAAAGAATACCTGTTTGAAGGCATTGTCAACGGGGAGATACTCACAAGCAAACACGGCCAGCAGGGATTCGGTTACGATCCGATTTTCCGTCCCGAAGGTTTTCAGGAAAGTTTTGCCGAAATGCCCCTCCACGAGAAAAACGAAATCAGCCATCGGGGCCAAGCCGTCCGGGAATTATGCCGTTTCTTGAACAACTTGTAAAAAATATGCACACGGTAAAGGCCATCATATTGAAAAGCATACCTCATTCCGAACAGCAACAAATTCTACATGTTTATTCGGAGGAAAGAGGCTACATGCAAATGATTACCCCGTTGGTCCTGTTCAAACGGAAAGCGAACGCTTCCGCCCAGTGTATGCAAATCGTGGAAATTGAATTCATCCCGAATGAAAGGGGTGGACTGCACAAGCTGAAATCTTTCTCCCCACTCGTGAACACGTCGGCCATCTATTTCGACGTGTACAAGATGAATATCGCTCTATTATGGGGAGAAATATTAAATCTCGTGTTACGGGATTCCGACCCGAATCCCGATCTATACGAGTATATCAAAACCTCCGTGGAATATCTGAACATCACGCGGGATGATATTGCCAATTTCAACCTACTATTCCTGTTCCGGTTGAGCAAATTACTCGGATTTAGCATAGACAACAGCACGTACCACTCCGACCACGTGTTTAACATCAATGACGGTTGTTTTTACCCCACGAGTTCTCCGGGAAACTACCATACCGGCCCGCATTCCGCCAAAGCCATCCATACCCTCTGCACATGTCAGCTGCAAGAATTGAAAAACATTCCGCTTAATCAACAGGGACGCAAGATTTTACTCGACATAGCCCTGCTCTTTCTCGGGTTCCATCTAAATTTAGATTTCAATACCAAAAGCATCCGGGTCATCCGGGAGATATTTTCTTAACAAGCTGTCAAAAGGTTCTTAATGATCGATTGTGTTAATATTTTGTTAAAATAATAAACCTTTTTAAGCAAAAAGTGTCTTACTCAAACCAGGATATTTCACATTTTATTAACATGTGTTCCGGCTTATTATGCATAGATTTATACCAACCTAAAATACCAGCGTTATGCGTATAAAAATTGTAAATCTGAATAAAGTCTACCCGGGAGGTAAAAAAGCCTTAAAAGACTTGAATTTGGAAATCGAACCGGGAATGTTCGGCCTGTTAGGACCGAATGGAGCAGGAAAAACCTCTCTCATGAGAATCATGACTCTATTGCAGAGTTGCACGTCGGGAACCATCTATTTTGATGATTATGATATTGCCAAAGACCGGAAGGCAATTCGCTCCCTGTTGGGCTACTTGCCACAGGATTTCCGTTTCTTCGAGAAACTAAAAACCTGGGAATTCCTCGATTACGGTGCCGGGCTTGCCGGGATCAAGGGGAAACAACACCGGGCCGAAGTGGTAGACGAGATGCTACGCAAAGTTGGTTTATTTGAAGTCCGTGACCGTTGGGCCAACCGATTATCCGGAGGTATGAAACGAAGACTCGGGATCGCCCAAGCCATCATCGGGAACCCGAAAGTCATTATCGTGGACGAGCCGACTACCGGATTGGACCCGGAAGAAAGAATCCGTTTCCGTAATATTTTGGCAGACATCAGCGACAAGGACTCGATCATCATTCTCTCCACCCATATCGTGGGAGACATTTCAAGTACCTGTAAGAAGCTGGCCTTGCTAAACCGCGGAGAACTGAAGTTTGAAGGTTCACCGGACGAGATGATCGATCTGGCTCGCGGGAAAGTATGGGAAATCTTCGTAACCGATATGGAATACGAGGAAATCAAAGATAAATACCCGATTATTTCAACCATTCCGGCGGACGGCGGTATGGAGATTCAAGTCGTGGCCGATGCCATTGACGGCTACTCGCACAAAGCGATCGAACCGAACCTCGAACATGCCTACGTTTACTACATGGACTATTTGTTGAAAGACAAGATGAACATGCAGGTTGAAGCAATCAAAGAAAACGAATTGTTCAAGTAAATCTTAGAAGAAACCAGCGATGAATATTCACAACATCAGCACAATATCGAGATACGAGACCAAGCTTCTCCGAAGAAGCTGGCTATTTCGTATATTCGCTATTCTATCCCTTTTAGTTATCGTATTTTTTCACATGGGTACACAGTCAAACCTAGGATGGTTTCAATGGGTCATGGTTGCTATGCCATCCTCCATCCCGTTTGTCAATATCTACCTTTTCAATATCGCACAATCCGTCATTGCCATATTTCTGGCAGGAAGCTTTTTAAAGCGAGACAAGAAATTAGATACTGCCGAGGTGATTTACGTACGCCCGATGAGTAATGCGGATTACATCATCGGGAAGACATGGGGGATCATAAAAGTGTTTGTATCGTTAAACATCATCGCTTTACTCATCGCTGGTTTCATTCACTTATTCGCAAGTGAATCTCCATTCACCTTGTTCCCCTATTTTTTCTACTTGTTCACGTTATCGATCCCGTCACTGATTTTCGTACTAGGGCTATCGTTCGTGATCATGAGTTTCATTCGTAACCAAGCGGTTACGTTCGTCATCATGCTAGGATTTATCGGGGTGACCTTATCTTATCTCGGAGACGCTGAACACGGGACATTTGACTTCTTCGCCCTCACAATACCGAATATGTTTTCCGACGTGCTGGGACACACGAACTTGTTTCCCTATCTCGTCCAACGGTTGACATTCCTGTTCTTGGGAATGGGATTACTCGCGTTTACCATCGCCATGGTCAACCGCTTACCGTTGCATCCCAAGAAAAATATCTTGCTGAATGCCTTGGGATGTATTATCCTGATCATCGGGATCGGCTGTGGCTTCATCTATTTCACCCGTTTCAGTCAAATTGATAATCAACGCAAACTATACTCCGAAAGATACAAAAAATACAATAACATTGACAAAGTTCATCTGATCGATCAAGAAATTGTATTCTCACAAAATGACAAAAAGATTACCGTCAATTCGCACATAAAGATTCAGAACCGGAATCACCGGGAGATTGACAAAATCGTGTTCTACCTGAACCCCTCCCTGCAAGTTGAAAAATTAACCCGGCAAGGAGAAGCTATTCCTTACAAAAGAGACGCACAAGTTATCGTAGCGGAACACAAACTCCGCCCATACGAGAGCATTGAATTGGACATCGCGTACAACGGTTCCATCGACGAGAACATCTGTTACCTGGATATCACGGACGAAGAGTATTACGACACGCAAACCGGAAGCAGCATTCTCCGCTTCGGGAAAAGATACGCTTTCGTGCAGGACAAATTTACCCTGCTGACCCCGGAATGCCTGTGGTACCCCTCGACCTTTCCACCGGTAAATCCTGAAGCTCCTTACAACATCCGAAAAAACTTCTCGAATTACACGTTAAAAGTAATTCATCCCGACAATCGGACGATTCTTTCACAGGGGACGCTTTCCCAAGCGGGAGACACGACAATATTCCGGAATAAAGAGCAACTGCCCGGCATCAGTTTAGCCATCGGAGATTACGAGAAGAAGAGTATCGTGGTCGATTCCGTGCAAATCGAATTATACAATTTTAAGGGTCACGATTTCTATTCTGAAGTTTTTCCTAATATTTCGGACACATTAACCGGATTCCTTCAAGATGTGAAATCCGAATACGAATTGAGAAAAGGGCGCAAATACCCGTACCAGAAATTCATTCTGGCAGAAACGCCCATTTCCTATACGGGCTACGTGCGCAATTGGAAAGGGAACAGCGAACAATTGCAACCGGAAATAGTTTTTCTTCCGGAATTTGCCACGACCCTACCCAGCAGTAATTTTAAATTCACTAAAAAAAGAATGGCCGAGTGGGGACGTAATAATCCCCGCGGAGGAGATATGGAAGATATCGACGTGGAGATGAACGTCATAAGGGATTTTACCCGACGGGTTCTTCTCTCGGAAGAAACGTTTCAAGAGGATGGAAATACTTTTGTGAATATGTTCTCGGGAGAATGGTCCGGCACTTCCAAACTGAATAAATACGACTTGTCATCCATGTACTTCAATTACGCGGGTTCTATCTATTCCCAGAATTTCCCGATCATAGACATCGTGATGAACACGATGCTCAAACAGGAGGAAAGTACGCAAGGCAGACATTTTTTCCGGATGTTCAACGGGATGGGCGATGACCAGCGAGCTGCCGCTTATTTGAACGGGAAAAGTTTTGAACAAGCCGTACTTGACAACACGCTTTCAACAGAGGTATTCTACGAAATGATGAAACTGAAGGGTGTTTACCTGAGGAACTATATCAACTCCCGCCTTTCATCAAACGAGTTCAAGGAATTCATGGCCGAGTTCACGAAGAAATACCAGTTCCAAGAAGTCAATTTCACCCGCCTGAACAGCGAGTTCATACGTAAATTTCATTTCAATTTAATGGATTTCATCCCGAACTGGTACACGATCAACAGCACGCCTCGTTTTATCGTGAAAGGGGTGGATGCCGATCAGGTAGAAGTCGGGGATTACACGAAATATATCGTAAAATTCCAAGTGTACAACCCCACGAATGTAGAAGGCGTGATTTCCGTCAATGTTGAAGAAGGCGGCGGAATGTTCCCCGGTGGCCCGAGAGGAAGAAGGGGACGAGCGGCCCAAATGGAATCCAAGCCGGCCAAAAATTACATTATAGAACCGCGGAAATACAAAGAAATTCGTATCCTATGTGACGAACGTCCGAGTAACCTCACGATTAACACGAATATCTCGCAGAATCTCCCCAGCACGATCATGCAGAATTTCGCCAAAGTGACCACCACAACGACCGACACGGTAACAGGCATATTCGACTCGAATGCCTCCCTTTTCACGTTTAACCCGAAAGAGATCACGGTAGATAATGAAGATCCCGGGTTCAAGATCATCGAATCCAATCAAAAGAATAAACTGCAATCTTTCTTCAAGAAGGAGAATGAAGATAAATACAAAAACTTGAATTTCTGGATGCCCCCCAGTAAATGGACAGCTACCATCGGGGTTAATTATTATGGGGACTATATCAATAGTGCCGTGTACAAGAAATCCGGGAATGGCAGTAACAAGACGGAATGGACGACCCAAATACAAATTCCGGGATTCTACGAGGTATTCGTGTACTCGTCCGATTTCCCTATGATGGGATGGTTCCGAAGAGGAGGTGAAGAGAAAAAAATGCAATACTATACGGTAAAACATGATGACGGGGAAGAAGAAATTTCAGTTGAGACAGGCCGGGGACGACAGGGATGGATGACACTGGGATCTTTCTATTTCTCGCAAGGAGAGGCTAAAGTCACTTTAAGTGACAAGGGATCAGCATCCAACCAAATCATCTTTGCCGATGCGGTGAAATGGGTTTACACGAACAATAACAAATAAAAATAACAACAACATATTATGAAAAAGATCACGTCAATATCGTTGATTATTTCGGGAATATTCATGCTTTGTTCCGGGTCAACGTTTGCTCAGGAAGTTTTGACGTTGGAAAAGGCCCTGGAGATCGCCTATCAACAAAGCCCTTCCATCATTCAAAGTAAAATGAGCTTGGAACAAAGCGAACTGGCTCTGATCCAGCAAAAGGCTTCATTAAAATCACAGTTCAGTTTGAATTTGAACCCGTTTCAATATACCAGAAGTACATCGTTCGACGATTACAACACGCAATGGTATACCCGGAAATCCATGAGTTCCGGTTTGGACTTCAGAATCAGCCAACCGATTAAGTGGACAGACGGAACGGTGACGCTCAGTAATTCATTCAACTGGCAGGATGATGACAACCAATCTTTTGGAGCCAAGAGCACTTCCTTTTCAAATAATCTCAGTTTGAGCCTAGAGCAACCGATCTTTACCTACAACAAGACCAAGATGCAATTAAAAAGGTTGGAATTCAATCTTGAAAAAGCCAAAATCCAATACGCTCTCGCTCAACTGAACATCGAGAAAAACGTGACCTCGGCATTTTATGGCGTTTACCAGTCTTATAAAAGATTAGTCACGGCCCGGGAAGCTTTCCAGAGCCAAAAACAAAATTACGAAGTCATCAAAAATAAAGTGGAGCAAGGTTTGATCGCCCCAGAAGAACTCTTCCAGGCGGAAGTGACCCTTGCGACAAACGAAAATTCACTCGCCGACACGGAAACGAGTTACGAGAATACCAAAGATCAATTCAAGCAAACCTTGGGATTACCCTTGGATATAGACATCAGCATCCTACCCGACATCCAGATTGATTCGGTTCACGTGGATGTAAATCAAGCTGTCAAATATGCTTTAACTCAACGCATGGAGATCCGCCAGCAACAAATTGCCATTGAAGAAGGTATTTTCAGCCTGATCGAGGCAGAAGACAACAACAAATTTAAAGGTAGCATCTCTGCCAGGGTGGGACTGATGGGCCAAGGCGACAAATTCAACGGAGCCTTCTCGAAACCGGATGACAACGAAACAATCGGTATCACGTTAACCGTTCCGATCTGGGATTGGGGGGCAAGAAAAGCCAACATCCGCAGCACGGAGTTATCCAACGAGAACACGGAAATCAGTAACGAGGAAGAAAGAAAATCCATCATGCTTGACGTACGTCAGGTGTGTCGGGAATTACCCAAATTATTGAGACAAATCGAAATCGCACGTCAGACTGTTAAAAATGCCGAACGCACATACGACATAAATGTCGAAAAATATCGTAGCGGGAACCTTACCGGTATGGAACTGAAAAATCAACAGACTCAGTTGACAGATGCGAAAAACTCATTGACAGACGCTATCATTTCATATAAGTTGAAATTACTGGATCTGAAAATTCAAACCCTGTGGGACTACCAGAATAACAGGTCTTATTTACCGGTTGATTTATTGAAATAACCCTAACACAATATAAAACAAAACGCTATGATCAACAAATCTATAAAATATATCGGGGTGATTTTACTGGCTTACACCTTGAACGCTTGTAACGAGCAACGAATGAATTCTTCTTCAGAAACGACTACACCCGTTTGGCTTGCCGAGGTCGGGAAACGTGATATCCGGGAACTGACCACCACGACAGGAACAGCCAAAGCAACCAAAACGGTGGAAGTGAAATCCGAGACAAACGGTAAATACGAGTTGATGATCAATCCCAAAACCAAACGTCCTTATAAACTGGGAGACATTGTCGAGGAAGGAGCCGTAATTATCAAGCTGAACAATAAAGAACACGAAAATACCGTATCGCTGCCAACAAAAAAGATGCAGGTTGACATCGCCAAGAAAGAGTGGGAAGGCCAAAAAGCCGTATTCGAAAAAGGCGGTGCCACGGAAAAAGATGTTCTAAATGCTGAAAGCAGTTACATACAAGCTCAATCGGCATTGGAGTCAGCCTACACGGAGCTGGCAAAACTCACGATTAAAGCCCCTTTCAAAGGAGCCATCGTGAACCTACCGTATTTCACCCCAAACGTGGAAATTGCATCAGGCGAAACAATGGTCGGATTGATGGACTACAGCCAGATGTACATGGAAATCGCTTTGCCGGAAAACACGATCGACAAGGTGAAAGTAGGTCAAAAAGTGTTGGTCACCAATTATAATATTAAATCAGATACCCTATCCGGTCTTGTTTCTCAACTATCCCCGGCAATCAACGAGGATACCCGCACATACACCGGATACATCACGATCAATAACCCGGCACTTAAATTACGTCCCGGTATGTTCGCGAAAGGAGAGATTATTACTTTGCAAAAAGATTCGGTTATTGCCATACCGAAGGATATCGTTAATTCCCGCCGGGGAGGAAACCGGATTGTTTACACGATTGAACAAAACCGGGCCATGGAGAAAATCATCACGACCGGTATCAGTGACGATCGTTTCATCGAAGTGGAAAACGGCCTGAACCAAGGAGACAAGATCGTGGTGAAAGGCTACGAATTCCTGAGAAACAGAGGCAAAGTAAAAATCATGAAATAAAAAGACATGAACAGTATTACCAAATTTGCAGTAAAATACCCGGTAAGTGTATTGATGCTCACACTGGCGGTATGTTTACTGGGAACAATATCCTATAATAAATTAGGGACAGATCTTTTCCCTGACTTGAAAAATCCCGCTCTTTACGTGGAAGTGAAAAGCGGTCAAAGACCCCCCGAAGAGGTTGAAAAATTAATCACGACTAATATCGAATCGACAACCGCACGCCAAGAAGGCGTGAAAAGCGTGTACAGCATCACGAAAGTCGGGTACACGAAAGTCACCGTGGAATACGGATGGGATCAAGACATGGATGCCGCTTTTCTGGATTTACAGCGAAGTGTCTCTTCTCTTTCTCAAGATGAAACCATCGAAGAAGTCAACGTTACCCGTTATGACGCCAACGCGACACCGATCATGACCATCGCCCTCACCCATAACGAGGTGAAGGACATGAACGAATTGCGAAAGATCGCGGAAAATTACATGCGTAACGAACTCGTCCGGGTGGACGGTATCGCAGACATTCAGTTGAACGGACAGGAACAGGCTATCGTCGAAATATCCACGAATCCTTACATGCTGGAGGCATTCGGGTTAACAGCCGACGGGATCGCCTCACAAATCACGGCCATCAATCAAAATGTTTCCGGGGGAACGATCACGGACGGGGATATTCAATACACGGTGAAAGGGGTAAACTTGATTACCAGTCTCCAAGATATTGAAAACATTATCGTGGCATTTAAAGAGAATTCTTCCGGCGAGAATTCCTCTTCCACGGAATCAACAAGCAGTGCTAGTAAAACAAAGGCTCCGGTATACTTGAAAGATGTGGCCTCCGTATCCATCCGCAACGAAGATCCGGCAAATCTGGCCCGCTATAACGGGGAACGCTGCCTTGGAATCAGTATTTACAAAGAAAATAAATACAACACGGTAAATGCCGTTGAGAACCTGCTGGCTAAAATTGATGAATTCCGCAAAAGTTTACCGGGATATAATTTCCATATCATCAGTAACCAAGGAGAATTTATCGGGAGTTCCATCAACGAGGTTAAAGATTCCGCGTTAATGGGTATCATCCTCGCCGTTATTATACTTTATATATTCTTGCGACGAGTGAACATGACATTAATTGTCAGTCTCTCCATCCCGATCTCGATCATTGCCACGTTCAACCTGATGTACTTTAACGGTCTTTCTATCAACATCATGACGTTGGGAGGACTTGCGCTGGGTGCGGGAATGCTGGTCGATAATGCCATCGTCGTGATGGAAAATATCTTCCGAAACATGGATGAGAATAACCTGCCACCCGCGGAGGCTGCCGTGAGGGGTACCTCGGAAGTCGCGGGAGCGATCACGGCCTCCACCTTAACCACCATCGTGGTGTTCCTTCCGATCGTGTACCTGCAAGGAGCTGCCGGGGAGCTGTTCAAAGAACAAGCGTGGACTGTTAGTTTCTCGTTGTTATCCTCGCTTTTTGTTTCTATCCTGTTTATCCCGATGCTCGCCTCGAAATTCATGCGAAAAAAAGACAACACTTCCAGTCATGCCATCACGATCAAAGGTTTCGGGAATTTCGTCGGCAAAGTACTTAAAAGGAAATATCTGGTAATTGGTGTTGCCACGGTTCTTATGATCGTTTCTTACCTGATGCTACCGTTAATCGGTATGGAATTCATGCCTAAAACGGAGTCGAAGGAATTTTCAATCTTCGTGACCATGGAACCGGGAACAAGGTTAAAAAGTACGGATAACGCCGTGGGAACCATTGAAGACGCCATCCGAACGCTAGGACAGGATGATGTTGAATGGCAATACACGCTGGTTGGTCCATCCAACCTGGAAAGCCAAAGCGGGGGAAAATTAGAATCAGAGAATCAATCCCAAATCAAGGTAAAAATAAAGAAAGATTCCAAGCTGGATGCCGATTACTTTATCACGAATATTAACGAGAATTATCCTTTGCCGGAAGGCGTGGAAATCTCCTACGAAAAAGGAGAATCTGCCCTACAAAGTATTCTGGGAACAGAAGGGGCACCGTTGGTGATCGAGGTGAAAGGGGAAGAACTTGAATTGTTGGATGAACTATGTACCGAGATTAAAGAGAAAATCACCGGAATCCCCGGTATATACGACATCAAATCTTCCCTGGAAAAAGGTGCTCCGGAAGTAAATATCAAAATTGACCGCTTGAAAAGTGGAATCTACGGAATTGATGTTGCCACGGTAAGTAACCAGGTCAGCGAGAAACTGGCAGGTAAGGATGCCGGAACTTTCGAGACACAAGGCGAAACGATCGACATCAACATCAAAGTACCCGAAGTGACCCTTTCCGAGATTTATGATATTGAAATCATACAAGGCGAAAAGAAATACCGCCTCGGAGAAATTGCCGACATCGAAATCACGTCAGCCCCGAAAGAGATTAACCGGGTTAACCAAAGCCGGACGGGTATCGTGACGGCCATGCTTGAGAAGCAATACTCACTGAGCCATATCACTCCTGCCATTAAAGCCAAATTGTCCGAGGTTGAATTCCCGGCCAAGTATTCAGCCAAGATAACGGGAGAGGAAGAGATGCGACAAGAGTCATTCAGCGGGTTGGGATTCGCCCTGTTTCTATCCATATTGTTAGTATACATGGTGATGGCAGCACAATTCGAATCCTTGCGCCACCCGTTCACGATCCTACTGACCATTCCGTTAGCCGGCGTGGGATGTATTTGGGCGTTCCTGCTCACCGGACAAACACTCAACATGATGGCCTTTATCGGGATTATCATGCTGGCTGGTATTGCCGTGAACAGTTCTATCATACTCGTTGATGCGATCAATCGCCTGAAAGAGGAGGGACACCCTCTGGAAGAGGCCATCCAAATGGCAGCACAACACCGCGTACGTCCGATTATCATGACCAGTGCCACGACGATTCTGGCATTGCTGCCCATGTGTTTCGGATTCGGGGAAGGAGCTTCCTTGCGCTCGCCCATGGCACTTGCCGTGATCGGTGGTTTGCTGACCTCGACCATCATGACGCTGATCGTTATCCCGTGTGTGTATTACGTTATTGACAGAAAGAAATCATGAACACGATTATAAAAAGAAGGGTTCTTGTATCGATGCTTTTCATCGGGCTGGTACTTATGGGAATTTTCTCCTATAAACACCTTCCCATGGAATTATACCCCAACGCCGAACTGCCGGTGTTGAGCGTGAGCATTAACTCCGAAACAGAATCCGACCCTTCCTATATAGAAAATCAAGTAGCTATTCCCGTCGAAGGAGCCGTCAGTGCCCTTAACGGGGTAGAAAAAATAGAAACCCAGATTTATTCGAGAGGAGGACAGGTAACCGTCTCTTTCAAACAGGACGTTGATCTGAAATATACCTTCCTACAACTGGAAGAAAAAATAAAAAGCATCACCCCGAATCTACCTGATAATTTCCAGTTAAACGTGAACAAATCTTCTTCGGGTTCCGCCAGTGATATGTTCATGAACCTACGGATTCTCGGGGAGGACGACATTGACTACGTGCGTAACATTGCCGATTCCGAGATTGTTCCTTACCTGGAAAATATCGACGGAATCGCTAATGTCACCATCATGGGAGGACGACAAAAAAGCATCGAAGTTATTGTCGATCCGGAAAGATGCAAGGCTCTAAACATTACGACATCAACGATCAGCAGAGCCATTTCGAGCAACTTGGCGGAAAAGAGTTTTGCCGGTTCGGTTTACGAGAACAACAAACGTTACTTTGTCAACGTGACAGCCGAATACCTTGCCACGGAAGACTTGGGAAGTATCGTGGTTGCCGATGGTCCGATCCAATTGAAAGACATCGCTGAAATCCGGTTCGGCGTGAAGGAAGAGGAATCCTACGCCCGTACCAACGGGAAAGAGGTGATTTCCTGCATCCTGTCCAAATCCCCGTTAGCTAACGTGATCGACCTTTCCGAAAAGGTTCGGCAGGAAATTGATCGTTTAAATGCAGAATTAGAATCCAAAGGGGTTCTTATTGAAGTGGAAGATGATGCTGCCGATGTGATGAACAAAAACATTGACCAAATTATCGATCTCGGACTTTCGGGAGCTTTACTGGCCATATTCGTGTTGTTCCTATTCCTCCGGAAAATACGGATCATCTCCATCGTGGCTTTTGCCATTCCGATTTCCGTGTTCTCGTCATTCTATTTCTTTTATCTGTTCGGAATAACGATCAACACGCTAACCCTCACGGGTATCGCACTCGCCGTCGGCATGTTGCTGGATAACTCCATCGTCGTCATGGAGAACATCTATCGGTTGAAGGGGTTGGGAGTTTCCACCGACGAAGCCTGTGTGCGGGGGACTACCGAGGTATGGAAGGCAATCATGGCGGCCACGGTCACCACGATTACCGTGTTCCTGCCTTTCCTTTTCGCGGACAATTACTTGGTCAAGCTGATCGGGGAACACATCGGAATCTCTATCGTGGCAACACTTACCATATCGCTGGTCGTGGCCTTGCTGTTAATACCGATGGCGGTAAACGCTATTTTGCGCAAGACCCCGGAAGATGTCAATTTCAGTAACCTGTCCATCCATAACAGATTGGTACAGATATATGTGGCCATACTCAAGATGTCGCTTCGCCGTCCGGCACAAGTGATCATTATCGCTCTAGTTACATTACTGGTTACCGTGGTGCTATCGACCTCTTTAACCTTGAACACGCTGAAAGAGGTCGAATTGAACACGTTCAACGTGTACATCACCCCCCCGACAGGCTACACGCTCCAAAGAACCGACGAGATGATCCGGCTTTTCGAGGATGAATTACTTGAAGTTCCAGAAATAAAAGAATTCTCTTCCAACATTATGAAAGAGGATGTCCGACTCACGATCCGACTGAAAGATGATTATCAAAAGATAAATAAGAAATCTCTCATCCAGCTAAAAACCGAAGTACTCCGGTTAGCCGAGACGGTCAATATCAACCAGATCAGCTTGGAAGCCAGCGAGAGTAGCGAGAACTTCAGGGGAAGCAGCGGAGGTGGAGGAATGCTGGGTAATAGTTCCTTGCTCAGAATGATGGGAATGGGTAGCCAAACGGAAAAAGTGCTCATCAAGGGTCAGGATTTCGAGGCTATGGCGAATTTTGCCGAATATTTAAAATACCAACTTGATGATCTGGATAACATTTCAAATTCCTATATTTCAGTTTCCCAAAGAAGCACAGTCTCTAAGATTTTCTTTGACCAGTACCTGATGGGAATGAACGAGGTTGAACCCGCTAATGTAAGCCAAGAACTTTCCAATTTCCAGCCTCAAAGTAAAGCCGAGGTCAAATATAAAGCCGGGAACCAAGAGTATGACATTCTGATCCGAGACATCAACTATGATGAAGATGATCAGAAGACTCAAACCCGGACACTGGAAGATTTACGCAATCTGGATGTCACGAATAAAAACAACGGGTTAGTCCAATTACGGAGTTTCAGCCGCATTAATCTAGGACGTGATAAAGGAAACATCACCCGTATCAACCAGGAAAAGGAGGTGAACCTTGTTTACATGTTCAATTCCGACATCAACGAATCAAAAGATTTGCTGGAGGCCGCACGGGAAGAGATTGACGAACTGGTGCAAAATATGGATGTCCCAACGGGTATCGCCGTGGAAGTCGTACACGAGGAAAACGAAATGGATGATTTCATTTTCCTCATCTTGGCCGCCTTCATCTTGATTTACATGATTCTGGCCGCCGTGTTTGAATCAACCACGGCTCCCATCGTGCTGATGTTTACCATTCCGCTGGCCGCCATCGGTTCTCTACTGGCTTTATTATTCACGAGCAATTCATTGATGAATGCCAATGTTTTCGTGGGATTCATTATCCTGATCGGAATCGTGGTGAATAATAGCATCATCCTTATCGACTACACGTCTTTACTCCGTCGGAACGGGAATCGCAAACAACGGGCTATTATAACGGCCGGGTTATCCCGTTTAAGACCGATTCTGATCACGGCAATCACAACTATCGTGGCCATGATCCCGTTAGCCATGGGACAAGGAGAATACGTGTCCGGGCTGGGAGCCCCATTTGCCATTACGGTAATTGGGGGACTTACCATGAGTACGCTGTTGACTCTGGTCATTATCCCGACATTGTATTCCGGAATGGAAGACGCTCTATTCCGCCTGCGGACACAAAGCCTTTTCATGAAACTATTGCAAATCGTACTTTTTGTCGTGGCCGTAATCTGCGTGTACTTCTGGGCTTATACTCTATTGAACCGGATTCTATACGTGATCCTGACGGTGATTCTCGTACCGGGAGTGACCTGGTTCTTGGAAGACAGTTTACGCCGGGCACAAAGTAATATCATTCCGGCTGACGAAGAGCTGGAGATCAAGATATGCAATCTGGTTAAAGTGTACGGACGCCCGTCACGTTTCAACCGGGAATGGAATTCCGGTTTGAAAATTCGGGAACGTCTCGGACTGCAAGGGAATTATCGCGAATGGCGGGATATGCAACCGCTGTTGTGGTCGTTGCCGGTGCTGGGATTCATGTATTACTTCACGTTCAGCTACCAAGTACTGTTCTTTTGGGCAATTGTTTTTGCTTTCATTACCTGGATGATGACGCTAAGTATCATGAACATTTTCAGGGAGTTTTGCGAGAACCGGAAACAGAACGTTATCGCCAAGACGCTACGAATCATCGCTATCGTCATTTACTATGCCGGCCCCATGGTTATCCTGATCTGGTCAAGCAAGAAATTCGAGAACAGCGGGGGAGCTATCTTCCTCGGTATGTTCTGGTATCTCGGTATTGCTGCCCGCTACCTGTCCAACAAGATCAACAAGGAAAACATTAATATTGATTTGATTGACGGTCGGTTCCGTATGCTGAGAAAGACCATTTTTCGTCTAGCTTCCAAGGCTCCGTTTATCGGGGTGAAGAAGAAACCGTTCAAGGCGTTGAATTCCGTTTCCATGGAGATACATACCGGAATGTTCGGTTTGCTGGGTCCTAACGGAGCGGGTAAAACCACGCTGATGCGTATCATTTGCGGGGTCTTCGAACAGAGTTACGGGAAAATATTCATTAACGGCATCGATACCCAGAAGAAACGGGAAGAGTTGCAAGGCTTGATCGGTTATTTACCGCAGGAATTCGGAACATACGAGAACCTCACGGCATGGGAATTTTTGGAGTACCAAGCCCTGTTGAAAGGAATATATAATAAAAAGGTACGTCACAACCGGATTGCCGAAGTACTTTCCGCCGTGCATATGTACGAGAACAAGGACAAGAAGATCGGAGGTTTTTCTGGTGGTATGAAACAACGTATCGGTATCGCACAAACCCTGTTGAACCTGCCCCGAATACTCGTGGTGGACGAGCCGACAGCCGGTCTGGACCCGCGGGAAAGAATCCGTTTCAGAAACTTGCTCGTAGAATTGTCCCGAAACCGGATCGTGATTTTCTCTACCCACATTATAGAGGATATTGCCAGTTCCTGTAACCAGGTCGGCGTGATCAACAAGGGCATTCTGAAATACCACGGTACGCCGAGTGACATGGCCAATATTGCCAAGGATGTTACGTGGACCTTTGAAGTTCCCGTACGGGATTTCGCAAAATTACCGTCCGATATGCTGATCGTCCACCACATCCGCCAAGGCGACATGATCAAAGTACGTTGCCTTAGCGAACATAAGCCCACCGAGACTGCAGAGAAGATTCTCCCGGCCCTGGAGGACTCTTACTTGTGGCTATTGAGAAGCGTGAAGATCGAGAACAAAGAGCAAATTATAACACAATAAAGAAACACAAACCACTATGGTGCAATTTTGGATAACCCTACAAAAGCTGGTACAATATAACATCAAGATTATATTCGGGAATAAATTCCTATATTTCATGTTGAGTGCCCTCGCCTTTTACGTGATCACGGTGATCGTGAAATTACTGGGCGATGACGAGATCACGCAGGCAACAGCATACTCCATGTTGATGTTACCGAGCATTCTGTTGGTTTTCTACCCGATGTGTTTCGGCATACAGAACGATCAGGACGCCAAGATCGTGGAGATTATTTTCGGAATCCCGAACTATAGTTATAAGGTCTGGTTATTACGACTCATCATTTCTTACGTGATCTGTTTTGTGATTACCTGTTTCCTTGCTCTATTAACGGATTTAGCCATCGTGTCAGTTCCCCCAATGGGACTGACATTACAAGCCATGGTTCCGGCTCTTTTTATCGGTACGCTTTCATTCATGCTGAGCACGATGATCAAGAACGGGAACGGAACTTCCGTGGTGATCATCATTATCGGATTGTTATTCTCCATGATACAGGGAGCTATCGGGGATAGCCAATGGAACATTTTCCTGAATCCCTACGATGTCCCCATTGATAAGAACCCGCAGATATTTTTCAACACGGTCTTCCATTGCCGGATGAATATGTTGATCGCCTCTGTCCTCTTTATCATCTTCGGACTGAACAACACCCGAAACCGGGAGAAATTTATATAAAACAAAACCGCAGTCCAGTGCAGGACTGCGGTTTTTTATTACTCACGCTCCAAGGGTGTATCCCCCAACATTAGCAAACAAACCATCCTACAAGTCAAATTTGCAACTCACGTGCAACCGATATTCCCCTGCTTTTCTTTCATTCTCTTTATCTTTGCTGTAAGATACACGACAAGCCATGAAAAGAATCATTTATATCATTTTTTGCATTTCCGGCATTTCATGTGGACAACACAATGCCGAACTGGAAAACGCCCTGAAACTCGCGGGAGAAAATCGAGGTGAACTAGAAAAAGTGCTCTACCACTATTCTCAAAATCCTTCTGACAGTCTCAAATTGCAGGCAGCGACTTTCCTTATCAAGAATATGCCGGGACACTACACGCTGGAAGGTTCTTTAATAAACGCTTGCCGGGAAAAGATCGATACCGACACGACGGCATCTTATTTTGCCAAGAAAACCCTGGACATA
>ENA-ORSO01001105-ORSO01001105.1-human-gut-metagenome-genome-assembly--contig:-NODE-1105-length-17874-cov-3.661653_pt1 | contig 17874 bp, 14 predicted proteins | sample MGYA00241902_ERZ509168 | MGnify/ENA primary metagenome ERZ509168 (study PRJEB26280, sample SAMEA2338806) | human gut metagenome | biome: human gut; feature: human-associated habitat; material: faeces... | reverse complement strand
TCTGTACTTTTTCTTAAAAGTCAAGGCCGCGTTCCACGGACTTCCGAGATGAACCAAAAATTTGCCGACGTTCTCCTTCAGCGCCTGAACTGCCTCCGGTGCCGACTGAATGAAACCATCAGAGAATGCGGCCCACAAGGGAATTCTCACCATCTTCCAGGTGAAGGGATCGAGTGTATGACCGTGTTTCGGATCTTCGCCATGGTCTGAAAAGAAGAGAAGTGCCTGAAAATCCGACCTGGTTCGGAGATATTCGTATACCTGTCGTGTGAAATCGTCGCTGAAGCGGACGGCATTGTCATAATCCTCGCTAGGTTCGCCGTCCCGAGACGCATACGAGGACGGATATCGCTGTTCATAGTTGCTGTGACAACCTAGGACATGCAGAAAGACCAGTTGTTTGACGTCGTGGGTCACAGGTATCTTTCGAAGTTCGGCCACAAGTGCATCGTCGTAATGCCGGCTCTGAATTTTCTCACCAATGGTTTCGTTGATCCAGACCTGATGGTCTGCCTCGTTGGCGATAACGGTAGTTGGAGAGTCCCAGCCGCCCAGCCTGTTCTGATTGCTCAACCACGAAACATGGTAGCCGGCTGCTCGGGCAATTTCCACGATCGAGGGGCTCTCGGCGAGAGGTCTGTCGGTGAATTGTGAGCGAGCCGTAAGTGCCTGTTCAAGGGATCGAACAGTATTCGGGTAGCAGGAATAGGCATTCTGCATGAGAACGAAATGATCGTCTACCGCCTGACGTGTCAACCACGGGGTCGTCTCTTTCTCATAGCCGTAGGCAGACATCCTGTCGCGAGTCTGGGATTCCCCGACAATGACGACATAAAGACCGTGGCGCCCCTGCTCTCGGATGCCCTCGAGGGATGCAATCAGGGACTTCCGTTCCTCCAGCTTGCTTTCAAATGAATTGAGTTCCTGCACTTTTTCGACAGCTGCAGTCACGATGTTCGTGGTGAGATTCCCGGCGTTTTTCATGGCTGCTGCGATGCTCGTGGCCAGCATGATGACGGATATGACTGGAACAGCCCGGCTGAAGATGCCAATGCTTTGACGACAGGTTAGCGCTCTGATTGAGATGGCGGACAAAAGGACGGCAAAAATACAAACGCCGACCGTAAACATCGCGCCCTTATACGAGAAGTATTCGACCGCTTCGCTGGGATTGGTCTGCCAGATCGCAATCAACGTGTCGGCGTTCATCAAGCCATCATGAGACAACCAGTATGCAATGAAGGCAAGCGGGAATGAAACGGCAGCTCCCCAGAGTACTGCGGAAACCAGACGAATCAGCCTCTGTACGAATCTGTTCTGGAAAAAGCACGAAGATGCCGTAAAAAACATAATTGATACGGCAAGCGAGATCGCACAACAGTTGTTCTTCGTGAGGCTCCTTGGCAGATCGAAGACATCTCTAACATTCGAATCTGCATCCCAGTACATCATGGCGCCCGGCACATTCAGAAGCAAATACAAGATCAGCGTGGCCGCAAGATCTCGTCGATCCTTGCGAAAGACGTACAAAAATCCGGCAAGACCGACGGCTGTCAACAAAGTGTAGCCAGCGTGTCCGAAAGCATGTTTGAATGTGCCGAGCAGAAAGGCATTTGTCAGAAAAATGAAGGAGACTGCGAAAAGATAGAGCGTGATCGGCAGAATTAAAGCATTAACCCATGCTCTGAAAGGCAAGTTGAATCGTAACTTAGAGGGGGGGGGTATCATTATGCTATTCATTTTAATATTGCAATTCGCTTTATAGATCGCCTCGACAATTTTTACGACAGGCTGACTAGGAGGCTCAATGAGAGAGCCGGACGCGCCCATATCCGCTTCTCTATGAGGAATTCCTCGAGGTCGAAATGATCACGGACAGAGCTGCATGCATGATCGGAAGCAGGTTGATGAAAACGCAGAATCGAAATCTGCCCCTGCAGTAGAAAGTTTCAGGGCATCGCGACAATGACGAATGGGAACCTACTATACCAGTATGGCAGGCAATTTTCCATTGGCTTTTGGACTGGAGACGCGTGACTTTATGACGTCCGGATGGTTGACGCCCGGGCGGCCCGTCATCAGTCCCGGAAATAGGTTGTCAATCTGAACTCCCATGATTAGAGAACTGCATTTTCTGCCGCCCTTCTCATCGCATCATCACCTCGACGGTCGTACATGGCGGTGGTCGAAATGTTCGAGTGCCCCATCATGTTCTTGACGGTCACGATGTCGACATTGTTCGCGAAAAGTCGTGTGGCGAATGTTCGTCGGAGATCATGTGCCGTCGCCGACTCATGGTTCGCGGACTCCATGCGGCGTTTCGTAATCCGACCGATCGAGCTCGGATCGAGAGGGTCGGTAATGGAAATCCGGCCGTTCTTGTAGATCCGTCCGAAAAGCAATCCTGGTTCTGTGCCACGCCAGCTACGAATCCAGATTTCGACTGCCTGTGCGACTGGCGGCGGAAGAAACACCCTCCTCTCCTTGTCGCCCTTGCCGATCAGGGTGAGGGAACGGTTGTAGAGATCGAGCTTGTCGATGCGGATGCCAGGAATTTCACCACGACGAAGTCCGCAGCCGAGCATCAGTGCGATGACTGCGCGGTCACGGGCGCCGATCGCCGTGTCCGCATCGCATCCCGCGAGAAGATTTCGGGATTCGTCAAAGGAAAGCGCGCGCCCCGTAGGGAGTCGATAGAGACGCCTCTGCCTCAGGGATTTTATGCGAAGGTAGTCCTCGTGCTCCATCGATCGGGCGAGCCAGGCCGCCTGAGCGACTCCCTTGAGGGCAGCCAAATAACAGTTCGAAGTTGAGCCCGAAATGCCGTCGCGCTCCTGGTTAGCGAGAAACGCGAGCACGTGTTCGGTCTTCATCTCTCCCCAACGGCAGTCTCGAAGATCGGCGGCGCCGGTCCATCGGGCGAAGACATTGAGTTTTGACGCCACCGACTTGCGCGACTGCGGCGAATGAAGCGTCGCGAGATAGGCGAGCGCCGCATTGACCTGTCCCGAATTTGCAGCGGCCGTTGCCGACAGCATGCCTTTCTGAGTTGCGCCCGAATCGGCGCCCTTCGGCGGAACCATGACCTCAAAATCCGTTGACATTTCTAAAAACCCTTGATGGAGAACGAAGGTGCGCATTTCTTCGTGCGGACGTCGGGCGCTAAAAATAACGCACGAGAATGAACATTCTACGACATTAACATATTATATCTCTTCCTTCGATCCGATTTACCCCTTGAGGGGTTCAGGACTACAGGATTTTCAAGAGGGGCTTCAAGGATGATTGTGCTCGGGCGACGGCGCAAAAAAACCAGAAACGGCACTTCACATGGCGCGGTTGAATGGTTTGAGATGAATGGATGATGGCTTGCAGTAGAAAGATCGCGTTTATTTGCGTCCAGATGAACATGAAAATCCTTTCTTTAGCTGTGCGACAAGGAGAGAGAGGCATTTGAGAACGTGAAAAAAAATAGGCCCTTTTGGGCTTCCGGGCTCTGAAAACGCCTCGTTCGGGCACGTTTTCGCCACAGCAGGTAGAATGTCGAGATAGCAAAAACAAAACAAAGCCAGGAAGCCTCCATGCAAGAACAAAAAAACAATGAAGACACTCTGACTGACGATGCCATTGAGGCCGGCATCGAGGAACTGACCCTCGCGCTCCTTTATTTGCAGCGCTTCAAGTGGAACCATGACGACCAGGTCGCACGTGCCAGCTGGCGTAGCTTCGACTGGGAGACGCTCGACAATCTTTTGCAGTCCTCCGATCTTTCCGGTTGTGACCACAAGGCGGTCTGGATTTCCGACGAAGGCATCAGGCGGGCGCGCAACATTCTGGAGAAGTACGGCCTTTCTCATCTTGAAGGTGCTGCAGAAGCTTAATGACCAAACGACTGGAGCCGGATTTCCGGCTCGGACTTACCGGAGCCATCGTCTCTTATCTCAGCTGGGGGCTCATGCCCATCTACTGGAACCTGCTCGAAGGAGCCGGCTCCGTAGAGGTGATTGCCCATCGCATTCTCTGGTCGCTTCTCTTCATCCCGCTCGTGATGGCGGTCCGCGGAAAACTCCGCTCCGCCTGGTCCGACATCAAGTCGATTTTCACCTCCCCCGTCACAGCCCTTCTGCTCGCGACCGCCGCGTGCTTCGCCGGTCTCAACTGGTGGATAAACGTGATCGCCGTTCTGAGCGGTCACGTTGTGGAGCTCGGCATCGGCACTTTCCTCACGCCGCTCATCTCCGTTTCCTGCGGTGTTCTCTTTTTCCATGAACGCCTCTCGCGCACGAAGACCGCTGGCGTGATGCTCGCCATGACCGGCGTCCTCATCATGATCGTCTCCTTCGGCCACTTCCCCTGGATTTCGCTCGGCGTCTCGGCGACCTGGGGAATTTACGGGGCGCTCAAGAAAAAGCTCATGCTCGACGCCTGGGTGAGCATTCTGCTTGAAGCCCTCATGATGATGCCCGTTGCTTTGGGTTATGTCTTCTGGCTTTCGTCGATCGGTGAAAATCACTTCCTGCCGACGGTCAATCCCGAGCTTTCGCTCTGTCTCGCCGGCACCGGCATCGTCGCCTCCATCCCGCTTATCTTCTTTACGATCGCAGCGGTCAACCTCCCGATGAACGTGCTCGGATTCTGCCAGTACATCTCGCCGATCCTCACGCTTTTGCTCGGAATCCTATTCTTCAACGAGCGTTTCGGCTGGGGCGAACTCTTCCCCCTCCTCTTCATCTGGAGCGGCATCGCTGTCTTCCTTTTAGCAGAAGTTCGCGAACATCGCAAGGCTCATTGATCACTTCGGGTGTTCATGCTGAGTGCTCAGGAGTTACGATGATCGTCCTTTCCGGCGTTCAATTCAATGCCATCAGCGTAATGAATTCTTCATCTCTGATGACGCGAGGAGAACGCTCAATCCTCAATTTTGATCCCCGGTGTTTCTGTTCGATAATGCCTCCCCGATGCGCGTTTTGTGTTCCAGAGTGTTTATAATGGGCGATGTTCCCAAAAGGAATGGCGCCCTGCCCGAATCAGGTCGTCCGCACAACATACGCATCTTTCACAGGAGATTCTCTTGAAGATTTCCGCCCGCAACTGCATTGAAGGCAAGGTCGTCGCGATCCACGATGGCCCCGTCTCCACCGAAGTGACGGTTGAAACGCCCGCCGGCGAACGCATCGTCTCCTCCATCACGACGACGTCCGCCAAGGCCCTCGGCCTCAAGGGCGCCAAGGCCTACGCGGTGATCAAGGCCTCCAACGTCATGCTCGCCGTCGGCTGATCGAATTTTTCAACGAATTCACCCTCTTCATCATCGTCCGCCAGTTGTCCCAAGCCACACGGATCGGCGTGACGAAGGGGGAGATCCAGAGCTCGCAGCATCAGCAGCCGCGGGCTTTTTGTTGCCTCCAAACTCCGGTTGACTTCCTCCCCGTCCTAAAGGGCGGGGATTCCTTGGACCACGCGGTCTCGTGGTTCAAGGGCGGTTCCCATTGATGGCATCGAGTCCTTAGGCCGAAAGCCTTGCTCCCCAACACTCACTACATGGGCGATGTGCTTTTTGTTGTGTGCACTCGGGCCTGTCCGGCCCTTCCTCAACACGTTCAGGGCGCCCACCACGTCGGCATTCGCTTCGAAGCCGCAACTTTCGTTGACGCACTTGAAAATCGCCTGCGTCGGGCGGTTGCGTTTGTCCCTGCTCTGACAGTGCGGGCAGGTGATGCTCGTCCCTCTCGGATCGACGGGAATCATCACACCACCCACTTTCAGAAGTTGCCATTCGATTGTTTGGCGAAGACTGTAGAACCCCGTGCGCAGGATGGCGCGGTTGAGCCCGCTTTTCTGCTTCACATTCTTGCCGGGATTCGCAACGGTGCCCTTGGCGGACGCCGTCATGTTCTTCACCTTCAGGTCCTCGACGTACACGCAGCCGTACTCCTGCGCGAGCGCATGCGCCGTCTTCCTGTGGAAATCCTGTCGAATGCAACGAATCTTTCGGTATAGGTTTTGAAGCCTCTCCTTGAGCCGACGGCGCTTGCGACTCGGCTGCTTCTTGTCAAAAGGCTCCGCCAGTCCCAACTTCGCGAGTTTCTTTCGCGACTCCTGGTTGAGCGAAAGCTTGCGTTTCAAGCCCGCAATGCGTTTCTCGATCGAGCGAATCTTCTCCGTGTCGAGATCGTAGAATCGTCCGTCGCTCGTCGCGACGGCATGCACGACGCCGACGTCGATTCCGACATCGAGCGCCTTCATGTCGGGGGCCTGGACTTCGAACTCAACCGTGAAGATCACGAACCAGCGGCCGCAGTCCTTCTTGACGTGAATTTGTTTCACGACACCGGGAACGAGCGTCCCGTTTGCACACTCAAACGCGATGGCACGCGTTCTACGGTATCGAATCCAGCCGATCTTCGGGAGCTTGACTCGCCCGTTGGCATCGTCGATGTGTTCTGGAGCAAACTGCGGAACCCGAAAGCCGTCTCCGATATCTTTCGCCTTGAACTTCGGCCATCCTTTGTGTGCCGGATCGCTCTTGGGACGGAAGCTGTCGCCGATGGCGCGATCGAGATCGAGCAGGGCTTGCTGGAGCGGTTGGGCCATGGCCTCTCGAAGGAAGGCGGTCTCGGGTTGTTTTTTCCAGAGCACCAACTCGTGGGCGAGCTCCTTGTAGGTGAGAAGCTTTTCACCTTTAGACTTGCGCTCGTTTTGGATCCCCAACGCCTTGTTGAAGACAAACCTGCGGCAACCGGCGTTTCGGCTCAAGGCCGCACGTCGGGTCTCGTCAACATAGAGTTCGTATTGAAAGGCGCAGGTGATCTTCATATGAACATCATGGCACACTTCCTTCAAGAATGCGTGCTTTACGACCAAATGCCCATTTGGGCCTTATATCCTCCCCATGAATGGAGAGGTTTTACGGCCCGTTAGATAAAAAAAGCGTGCCTGATGCAGATCCAGACACGCCAAAAGACTTCTGCGAGAAGATGCAGTCTTCTCAAGAAGAGAAACCCGCCGGAAGGAGGAGGTTTACGCATGACGGGCGCAAGGCTGGCAGGCTTCTGGATTATTCTACTTAAGTTGCACGACTACTGTTGCAACATCTTCGTTTCACTGATGAGGCTCGGCAGCATGAGCCGCGTGGCGAAGGAAACGGGCTACGAGACCTCGTTCGTGAGCCGACGCATTGCGGCGCTAGAAAAGTCGGTGGCCTCGAAGCTCTTCGAGCGAACCACGCGCCTCTGCATGCCGACGCACGAAGCGCATGCCCTTCTTGACCGCATTTTGCCCTACGTCGTGGACCTTGAGCGCAGACTCGAGATGGCGTCCCGCGCCGTCAAGGCCACGTCCGGCGACGTCGTCCTCAAGGTTCGCTGTTCACATTCGAGGACCTCGGCGTCGTGCCGAGCTGGCTCTGCGCCACACCCTCCTTCCTCGAACGCCATCCCGTGAGGACTGTAGAAGACCTCGACAAGGTTCCTCTTCTGGGCTGCTCGCTCTGTATTGCCCCCTTCCTCATTGCCCCCGGCGTTGATCCCCTGGCTCCCGTTCGACGGGATCTCAGGATGGCCGTCAACTTCAACAGCGTGCAGGGACTTCGCGACGCGGTGCTCGAAGATGCGGGCGTCGGCGCCTCCCTTTCCGCCTACACAATCGCGGCCGACATCGCCAAGGGCCGCATGGTCCGAGTCCTCCCCGATCTCACGGGCCCGTCCCTCAAGTTCCGACTCGTGCGCCAGAAGACCAACATCCCCGTTCCTGAAGTCGAACGATTCGCACGCTGGCTCGTCGAATCCTGGCGACGCGACATGGTCTTTCCGTCCGCCTGATTCGACCGCCCAAGAATCATGAAGGCCCCGCCTCCCGCATGGAGACAGGGCCTTGTTCTTTGCCCGCGATGCTGCGTTAATCCCTTTTGGGCTCGGCGCTCCTGACGGACGCCGTCAATCGTTATCAGTATTCGAGCATGGGCTCGAGCTGCTGGGCTTCCTGGACGTAGCGCTTGATTTCCTTGAGGGCGGGAACGCGCTTCGTCATCGGATTCGCGGCATTGAGTTCCTCGAGCTTCGCGAGCAGGTCTTCGGGAACACGGTGTGCAAGTTCACGGACCGTGTCGACGCCCGCGGCTTCGAGGGATTCAGCATACTGCGGACCGATCCCATGAATGCGGATCAGGTCGGAATGGTTCGCCCAACGAAGAATGAGCTTTTCGTCAACGCCGAGGTGGTTCGCGAGGAAGCGACGCTTCGACGGCGTGCGCACTCGGTCGAGCAGGTGATGCGTATACTTGACGCCCTCCATGTTGAGCGTGTGCGCGATCTTCTCGGTCAGGCCGGAAATGAGTTCGATTTTATAAAGTCGAGCCGAGAAAACCCGCGGTTTTAACCGCCGGGATGATAGGCGCTCAAATCCCCTTCGCACAAACTCGTGCGAAGCATGCGTCCTCGAAAAGGACGGTGTAGGATTGAGGTCACGAAAGCCAACATCGCCTACAAGTTCGAACTGATGCCTACCCGGGAGCAGAAGCGAATCTTCGCTCAAGCTGCCGGGTGTCGGCGTTTCGTGTGGAACAAGGCGATAGAACTGCAGAAGCGGTGCCTTGAACAAGAGGTTCCTTTTCTCAAGTACACGGAGCTGGCCGGACGGTTGGTGCTGTGGAAAAAGGAAGACGACATGTTGTGGTTGCTGGAAGCGCCTTCTCAGGCACTTCAACAGTGCCTGATGGACGCGTCTGCTGCAATCCAAGCGTTCAAGGCTAAGAAAAAGGGCTTCCCAAAGTTCCAAGCTCGGGGCGACGGGGATTCCTTCCGCATTCCGCAAGTTCGCCCGACGGATTGGGACGAGGCCAACGGTCGAGTCCGCATCCCGAAGGCAGGCTTCGTGCGATTCAGAAAGTCGCGTCCGATTCAAGGCTAGATCAAGCAGATGACGGTTTCCGTCGAATGGGGGCATTGGTTTGAGGGATCAGCTCAGGCGCCTGCCGCCGGCATCAGGGATGCCTGCGTACTTCATGGTGGCGTACTCGATCTTCGAGACCGAGCCGCAACCGTCGTGCCTGAAGGCGCTTTTCTCCTCCGCATCAAGGAAGCCCACGATGTAGGGGGCGTAGTTGGCGAGCGTGTTGAGGTCGATCTGAAGGAGTTTCGAGGACGTGAAGTTCTCGTCCATGCGTTCGCTTGTGCCGAGGAACACCCAGCCCGAGAATGCCCCGTCGGGCGTCCTGCGGTAGAAAATGCCGATGTCCTCGCCCTTCTGAAGAACGCCCGGCGTCACCCAGGCATAGGCCGTGGCCATCGGGCCCTCGATCATCGGGCGGATCTGGCTCTTGGGAATGAGCGGGCGCCATTCGGACGTGGCGCAGCAGTCTTGTCGATCGATCGACACGGGCCAGAAGTTCGTCTTCTGCAGGCGCTCAAGAAGCTTCTCATGGCCGTAGAGCGCGGCAAAATCGCACTCGTTGGCGTAGAGCGGCACGAGCTCATAAATGGTGATCGAGTTGAGCGAGGCCGAGACGGCGTCCCAGGCTTCGCAAAGGCACATGCCGGCAAATGGCGTGTTGGGGAACGTGGGCGAACTGGTGCACGTGACCATGTAGCCGGGCTCGGGCATCTTGCCTTCTTTGTTCATCTGACGTGCGATGGCGTCAAGAAGAAGCACTCTCCAGTCGCTTGCGTTGATTTTCTTCACCTCTTCTGCGGGGGCGGCAATCGTGAGCACGGGCAGCTTGACCGCTTCGGCGTCTTCGTTCGTGACCGATCCGGTGACTTCGGCCTGAGCGGCATTAATTACATGCTTCATCGCCAGGTCGGCCACGGCGACGATGCGCACGATGTGCTTGTCCACAGGATGAGAGCAGACCATGATGGCGGGGCCGTTCGGGTTCGGGATCATGCGTTCGACCTTGAGGTTCGACTTGTCGAGCTCAGCGACGGTGCTCTTGTTGAAGAAATCCTTGATGGAGTCGTGATCCTTGAGAATGGTTTCAATAATCGCGAGGTTCCGACGAAGCATGTTCAGCTCGGACTGGGTGCCGTAATACCCCTGCGCCTCGGCCTGCTCGATCAGGTTCCTGGCGTATTCGTCGAGGAACTTCCTCGTCTTGGCTGCGACCTTTTTCGCCTCGTCGTAGTCTTCGGCAAGAACCAGGCACCTGAGCATCAGGAAGAACCAGTCGGCATCCTTGCCCTCTTCGGGCAGGGCTTCAAGAAGGCCCCTGGCCTTTTTCACGCGGTCTTCCTTGCTGCCGAAGCTACTCTCGAGGATCTCACCTGCGGCCGCCATGGAGACGAGTTGGCGAAGCATGCCCCACTCAGGCTTGATGTTATTGACGAAAGTGTCAATCACCGACATGTCACCATCCTGCTTGAAACCTTCGACGACGTACGTGAAGAGCAGCAGCCCCGTGTCGACGGCAAAATGCTGCTCAATGTTCCCGTCAAAGAGCAAGCGCGCAGCCAAGGATGCGGTATGGCGCGCCTCCTTCCAGTTACCCTTCAGCTGGAGCAGACCGCAGACGAGCGAGAGCCTGATGAGGTTGCCGTCCTTGTTGTTGCCGGAAACATCCAGAACTGCCTCAAGCTTCTGCGGGTCCTGCATGTCAAGTGCGGCACGCGCGATGAAATCAAGCTCGACGCGGCTGAAGTTGTCGAGAGGAATCGGCGACGTCACTTCGAGAATCGCGCGCTTGCCCTCGTCACCGCGCTCATACTGGCTGCGCATCCACTCGATGCGCTCGGCCTTCGTCAAGTCGAGTGCGTAGTCCCTCGGCGTTTCGTCGCAGAGCCGGTCGCCTCCGGTGACTGCGGCACGGCACATGACCGAGAGAGTCAGCACGCCGTCGCTGTCCTCAAAGTCGACCACCGAGTCGAGACCGTCCTCAAGCGTTTCGATCATCTCGGCCTTGTTGCCCAGCCTGCTCAAAATGACGGCCGTAACCTGGTAGGCCCTGGGCGCAGACCCTCCTGCCACGAAGTAGAGACCGAAAGTCTCGAGGGCCTTGCTGAGGTTCTTCTCGAAGAGTTCATGATCCTCTTCCTCCTTGAAGAAGCCCTGGAAGGCCCATGTCTCGGCCATGTGACGAAGAACGAACGGGTCTTCCATCTGCTCTTCGAAAGTGAGCTTGTTGAAGAGCTTTTCGGCCTTGTCTTCCTTGTGTTCATACAAGGCACGGATGATCTGAAGGGTGTGCTTGCGAGCCTTCACCAGGCTGCGAAGATCATATCCGTATGAGTTGCCTTCGACCTTCGCCAAGCTCACGGCTGCCTTGAGGTGTGCGGCAGCGTTGTCGACCTCGTTCCTGAGCAGGTACGATTCCGCACAGAGAAGATGCACCAGACCGCACTCGCCGCCGCATTCAAGGATGTGCAGACAGATCCGGTTGAAGTAGTAGACGTCGGCGCAGTGCTCCGTGAGGCTGAGTTCCATGGAGGCGGAAGCGATCCAGGGAATGATGACGTCGAGAGCCTCAAACATCACGTCCTCGGTGTCGGTCTGCTCGAATCGAGCGGTCAGGTCGCTGTAGGGCTTCTCCCCTTGAATGATCTTCAGGGCTTCCTGCCGGTCAAACGTCCTGCTGGGGGAGTTCCTGGATATCCGACTTCCCGTCATTCGATGTCTCCGTTTTTGATTGCCGTCGTGGATTCAGAGGGTCGCCCCGATCGTCGAGGCGGATCTGGTATTATAACAAAGCACTCAGGATGCCGATTCCTTTATGCTCTAATCGTGAGCATTTTGTGCAGATCGGAGCCTCTGCGGTAGAGACGTTTCACGGGGCTGGCCTGAGGGCAGCCGCAACACGTTTTGCAACGTCTCGTTTTGGCCGCCCGGCACCGCTTCAGGTAAAATGTATTATCGATGGCATGCCGTGCGTTGAGGGCGTTTCAGGAGCCCGCCTCACGGCAGAAGCCTGCCCCAACAAGTCAAGAAGACAGGCCCTACATGCGAATCGGATCCTTCATCGTCATCGTGCTCTCCCTCATCGCGACAGCCTTTTCCGTCGCGGTCACCGCAGTTGGTTGGGAGCGCATCCTCTTTTACACGGGATGGATGTCCTCATCCTTCGTCTACCCCGCCTCGATCCTTCTCTACATTCTTCTCTTCGGCCTCGCCATGATGCGCTGCAGGACGATCACCCGTGCTGCGGGCGCCTCTCTCATCGCCTCCATCGTCGCCCTCCTCGTCTGGGTCTTCATCTCGGCCGTCGACCAGTATTACGGCGGCCCGCTCGTCGCCATGATGACCGGCTGGTTCGGCATGCAGAGCATCATCGTTGAAGAAACCTCGCTGAACATCATCGCCGTCCTGGGCGGCGTCCTCTGGCCCCTTCTCTACACCGTTACCCTCTTCATCGCCACCCTCTTCACGAAGCGCAGGGTGCCGAGGTACCTCAACTGACGGTCGCCCGACGCCGAATTCAAGGCCGCAGGTTCGATACGCCTGCGGCCTTTTTCCGGCTCCTTGATTTTGGTGGAATCGGGCATCCATGGTGACAAGCCCCTTTATGCACCACCAATCCATTGCTCTATAGAAGATCTCTATTGCACTTCCCTTTGCTCAAATGCAAGCCGCCCGGGCGTTTCTACACGCTCGGGCGGTCGTTCTGGCGCGGGATTTGACGGGATCAACCCGGCTTGCAATCGGTCATGTTGTCATTAAAAGGCGATGCGTGCGCCGACAGTCCACTTCCAGTTTTCCTTCACGTCGCTGCCGGCAGTCTTCTCAAGGTCAACGAAGGTATAGGCGTTCTTCGAGAGATTGAAGTTAGCGCCAATGCCGTATTCAACCCAAGTGTCGCCAAGGTCTTCCTTGAGGTGAGTGGTCTGCATGACGCCAGCGGCATTCGCCTTCGAAGCCGTGGCTTCCATGTCGCCCATGAAGTCGTGCAACACCGCCACGCGTGCATAGATGTTGCCCTTCTTTTCCGGGAAGTAGAAGCCCGAGCGCACGCCCAGACGACCGATCAGGCTGTCGTAGTCGTCCTGTTCAACCTTGACGCCGTTGTGAGCAACGAAGTCATCGCCCATGATGCGACCGTAGGTGATGCCGACGGTCGGTTCAACAAATCCCAGTTCGTTGAAAGCGTAATGCCAACCCGTTTCGACGGCAAGGCTCAGCGCATTGTTGTCAAATTCGCCCTTCATCGTGCCGGAAGTGAATTCGTTCTCAAGGCGGGAATACTTGCCGATCACGTCGACGAAGAGACCACTGTCGGCGAGCCAGGTGCCATAGAGCGCTACGCCGTACATGTTGGCATCGCTTTCGCCCATGTCGAACGTCGAAGAGCCGTCCGTGTAGGAGAAGGCACCGCCCAGCTTGAAGCCGGAGCCGATGTCATAGTCGGCACCGACCTGGACGGTCGTGTTCTTCGCAGTCACGGACTGGGCACCGTATTCCTGCTCGGAACCATAAACGCGTGCCCAAGCACCAATCGCGCCTTCAGCGTGTCCGTAACCTGGGTAATGGCACCGTTGATGTCGCCTTCTGCAATCACCTTTTTCTGGATGACGGCTGCACTGTTGTCAACGTTGACGACATCGTCAAGCGCCTGCATGGCTTCTTCGGCGTTGTCGATGTCGTCAGCCGTAATCCCCTGGTAGGCGATGGTGAAGGCAGTGGCATTGTCCGCATCGGCAGCCTCGACCTTCATGGTTGAATACTCGAACGTCCCATCTTCATTCATGACAGTACCGATCTTAAGCGTACCACCTTCGCCGTCAAGCTTCTTGACGAGGATGGTACGATCGGATTCAGCAACGTCAACCACGCCACCGTTGATGTCGAGGTTGATGGCGACATCGTTTTGTTCGAGGCCAACTGCGACTTCTGGGATGTACCACGTGCCGCCGTCGCTCAAACCAAGATTCATGGCATCAACTTTGTCATACCCCTCCGGAATATTTTGACCGTTCGTAACGATGTTGCCCTTGAGGAAGGACTTATCGTTCATAAGATTAATGTTCACCACGGCTCGAACGGGTGTATCGCTCGTTTCCTTATGATAGTTAAAGTTGATGTCCCCGTTTAACTGAACGATGGTCTCGGCCCTCCTATCCTTGTTGATGTTGATGAGAGCCTTACCTCGGGTAGCAATGGCGGAACCGGCATTGACATATAGATTGCCATTGATTTCAACTTCAGCTTCCGAAAACGCAACGATGCCGATGGCACGATGTTCCTTGTACTGAGGATCGATATCGGTGCCGGTTGTGGCATTGATGATGGTGTTTTCAGCATTGATCACCAGCTTGACCGTTTCCTGTGCTCCTTCAATCAATTCGGAGTTTTCATCACGTCGATTGGTTGAAGCATTCATGGCATTGATGCCGTACACATAACTATTGTCGGAATGAAGATTCATTACCAGGTCTTTGGTGGTGACAAACATTTGCGAACCGGCAAAATCTGGTCTTTCGGTTCCCGGACCCGAAACGATCAATCCCGAAACACGGTCTTTAGAGCTGTTGTTGATCGTAATCTTCTTTGTGTCAGCGTTGCCGAGAAGGAGCTTGCTTTGCTCGTATGAATACTTACTGCCGACATCCTGAGAATGGTTCGTAGCCTTGAACCACTTGCCGGCAATTTCGTCGCCGGTAACGGTCACGGTTGCACCGTCGATGGCCATAATCCCTTCAGTAAAGATCTTGTCGGTGAGAGTCGTATCTTCCGTATACGTTGCTGCGTTCGCTCCGCCAACCGCCGCCATCACGGACAAGGCGAGCATGGACTTGGTAAAGGTTAACATCGTGAATATTTCCTACTGGAATGAGAAAACCAAAGTGGGCCAAGAGGATTATACCAATGCTCCGAAGGGTGGGTAACCTTAAATGTGGCGAAAACGCCACGGTCACAGACGTTTTCAAAGCCACATTGCCATATTCTGCTGATCGGAACACACTGTCTTTCGAGCGAGCCCAGGCTGAAAAGAAAATCTTGTCATGACGTTCACGCCTCTCGACCAATCACGACCGTCATCCTTCACGACAGTGCGGCAACGCCCCAGCACTGGGCGATGATGCCGAATCTGCCCTGTTGGAGCCTGTCGTTGACAAGCACCGTAATCATCTTGCCCGTATGGTCGTGGTAGTCGTGGGATCTTCACGTCCACTCAACGCTCGGGATGTGATCCACACCTCATCCATTCCAACCGACGCTTTGCACTTGACGGGTGAATCGAAGAACATTGACTTCCGGTAAAAACCAGCACAACCGCCCCGCGACTAATTTCTGTGGGCCGGTTGCGTATGACAAGCATGCAGGCATGCCTGCTCGGTCGCCTCCTTCGTCAAGCGTGTCACACCCATTTTCTAATCGAAGCTGGGAATGCTCTCCGATCCGGTTTTGCAAGTTGCTGGCGCGGTCATGTTGCGTACTCACAACGCAGCCTCCTTGACTGTGAGCGCCCGATCGGGAATTTTTAACCCTTCAACGCTCATTTGAGGGGCTAGATCCAGGAAATGGATAAGATCCACTGGAAATGCATGAATTGAGACTCGCACCTCCGAAACAGCCAGTTGCGCGAAATTTTAGTTTCAGTCGGCTGAGGCGCCTTCGCTGAGGCATTGCCTGAATTTCTGGAAGAATTTTCGAGTGAGCGGATCTCGACTCTGTCGTTTCGGTCGTCTGAGCAAGACGACGTTTGATAGATCAAGTTTCACGTGTGCAATACCGGGCAATCCCGCGCGGGGTCAAGTAATGATCCCAAAGCAGGCGGTTTCGACCTGTCTGCAGGTGACAAATTGTTTCGCAGCAATCACAACTACATCAGAGGGACTGTCCAAAAGACGAAACGAGTGTTCAAAAAACACATCCGGAATTTGGGTTCTTTTTAGAGGATGCGGGTAAACCCTAGGGGGGGGTGAACGCTTGTTCAGTAAAATCTGTTTCCGGACGAGTGAACAACTGTTCACTTCTTTTTCAAGGAAGAGAAAAATGAATTCGACATTCAAAGTTGTTTTCAACAAGGCCCGCGGCGCCTTGATGGTGGTGAATGAAGCCACGTCCTCCGTTCAGGCGAAGGGAACGAAGACGGTGATCGCGGCCGCTGTGGCAGCTCTGATGGCGGGCGGCGCGATGGCCGGCGACCTCACTTATGACTCGATCGTCAAAAACGAGGGAACGTTCAAGTTCCTCAACGGCAAGGGTGAGACAACGCATATTCTGACCAACGCTAGCGTTCCGCAACTTATTGTTGACCTTAACAATGCAAAAGATAAAGGTCTTGCCGCACTGAATTTCAATTCGTCCACGCAAACTATCGTTGGCGATGCAAATGGTGAAAATTCTCCTGTTGTTCTCGGCATGGTTGGTGGAGATCGTTTTGTAAACGCCAACTTCTTCTCCAAGAACGAACACACTAAGGAGTTCAGTATCACGCGTAAGGGGGATTCAAGACTCGATATCCTTTCAGGTAATGTCATTGGGGCTGTCGGTGCCAGTTCTGCCATCAATGTGGGACAAGGCTTTTCGATACTCTCTGGCGATATGCTAACTAATGCCAAGAACACCTCTTTGACCCTTGATGGTGATTCTATCATCAATGTTCAGGGTTCTGGTTGCGTTGCCAGTGCCTTTGCCGGTGGTTCGGCCATTTCCGTTTTGGATGGCACTGCCAATTCCATCGTTACCGGGAACTCTTACTTCACCCTCAACAACTCCAAGGGTAACGAAGCCCATGGCTCCATCAACACTCTTGCTGCCGGCATTGCCGGCGGCGGTCTTGCGATCGGCATGGCTAGCGGCGACGCCGTGTCCAAGGTCGAGGGCTCCACTGTCATCGATCTTCAGAATGGTCTCGCAGCCGGCGTCATGGGCGGCGGCATGGCCCTTTCCGTTGACGGCGGCACGATGATGGATTTTTTCAACGGGACGCTTCATGCGGAGAACAATGCCTTCAAGCCCATCAACGAACTGGGCAAGAAGATCTCCGAAAAGCTGCAGAGGTTCAGTCCTAAACTCACAGAGACCGTCAAGACGGAATCGGGCACGGCTTCGGCTGAATCGCACGACATCACCATCAAGGTCGGCACCGGCATGACGACGCTCGGCCTTGTGGGCGGCGGCATTGCAGCGACCTATCAGAACAACCATCCTGCTTCTTCTGCAGTCAGTACGGCCAAGGCTGACAATGTCACGATCCTTCTCGGCGGCAACGAAGCAAAGCCGGATCAGACGTTTGACGGCGCCTGGAAGAGCGGTCTTATCAGTGCCATCAAGAATTTGGGTGCCTCCGGTGGCAAGGCCAAGGTTGACAAGGTCGTCGAATTTGCCACGGCCATTGACGATTACGACGGCGCTACCATTGGCGTTCTCGGCGGTGGCATTGCCCTTGGCTATGACAGCATGCGTGGCGATAATGGCGAACATTCGCCCAAGGCTGACGCTTCCGTGAAGAATGTCGGCATCCAGGTCAACAGCGGTTACAACGTTGCCCTCGTTGCCGGCGGTTTCGCGGTTGGTTCCGGTCACTCTCTCACGGGCAAAGACGTTCTTGCTTCTGCCAATGTTGATGAGGATGTTCTCGTCAACATCGCCGGCGGTGAAACGATCGGCCTGATGGGCGGTGGTGTTGCTGTCTGGACGGGTTCCAAGGAAGCCCATAAGGGCCTCGGCGTTCAGGCGAACGTTGACAATGTAACGTTTAACGTGGCGGGTGGCTCCGTCGACGGTCTCTTCGGCGGCGGTCTCGCTGTTGACGATTCCAACCCTGAGGTTGGTGGTGTCTATGAAGACGCCCGCAACGCCGAAGCCAATGTCGGCAATGTCAACATCAACGTTGCCGGCGGCAAGGTCGGCCGTCTCCATGTTGAGGTCTTCAACGAGGTCGAAAATTAGGTTCATCTCGGAAGTCCGTGGAACGCGGCCTTGACTTTTAAGAAAAAGTCTGGT
>ENA-ORSO01001098-ORSO01001098.1-human-gut-metagenome-genome-assembly--contig:-NODE-1098-length-18069-cov-2.213778_pt1 | contig 18069 bp, 9 predicted proteins | sample MGYA00241902_ERZ509168 | MGnify/ENA primary metagenome ERZ509168 (study PRJEB26280, sample SAMEA2338806) | human gut metagenome | biome: human gut; feature: human-associated habitat; material: faeces... | reverse complement strand
CATCGGCTTCTTCGGTCGTAATATGTCCCGCCGAATGGTTCTTGATAGCATCTCCTTCAATGCAGATAATATTACAGCGCATCGCCATTTCACCCGGCTTCAGGTCTACACCGATACTTGCCGCTTCCAACGGGCCGCGTCCCTCATATACTTTCGGCAGGTCATAGCCCAAAACGGACATATTGGCAACCTCACTGCCGGGATGAAATCCGTCGGCAACAGTTTTCAACCTGCCTACACGCCCCATCCGAGCAAGCTTATCCATATAGGGCGTTTTAGCTGCTTGCAACAAAGTCCTGCTTTCCAAAGACTTTACAGGCCAGTCGGCCATACCGTCACCTAATATAATAATGTGTTTCATACCCATGAATCTTGAAATCCAAGTACGAAGTTCGTACTTAATTAAACGTTCGCAATACTCATTATATCCGCAAATACTCCCGCAGCCGTTACACCGGCACCGGCACCGTAGCCTTGTATCATCATCGGATATTCCTTATAACGCTCTGTTGTCAGCAAGATAATATTGTTGCTGCCTTCCAGCCCATAAAACGGGTGATTGACACCCACTTCCTGCAGTCCTACGGAGGCCTTGCCGTTCTCCAGTCTGGCAACGAAACGCCAATGCTTGTTTTCTGCTTCCAACACCTTGCGGCGTGCTTCAAAGCCGGCGTCGAGGCTCGGCACTTTCTTCCAGAAGTCATCCAAAGAACCTTCGAAGAAATCATCGGGTACAAAGAGATTCTTTTCCACATCACTTTGCTCGATGCGATAACCGGCTTCACGTGCAAGGATTACCAGTTTGCGGATTACATCCTTGCCGCTGAGGTCGATACGCGGATCGGGTTCGGAATAACGTTCCTCCTGAGCCATTTTGATGGTTCTGCTGAAAGGAATGTCCGCACTGATTTTGTTGAAGATATAATTCAGCGTGCCACTCAGCACCGCCTCAATCTTCAGTATCTTGTCACCGCTATGAATAAGGTCGTTAATGGTATTGATAATAGGCAACCCCGCACCTACGTTCGTCTCAAACAGATATTTCACGCCGCGCTGGCGGGCTATCTGCTTCAGTTCCCGGTAGTTTTCATACTCCGAAGAAGCTGCAATCTTATTGGCGGCTACAACCGAAACGTTGTGCATCAGAAGGTCTTTATACAAGGAAGCCACTCCTGCGCTTGCCGTACAGTCCACGAATACGGAGTTAAAGATATTCATGCCGATAATCTCGTTACGAAGCGTATCCAGAGAGCTTTCCTTACCTTTCTCCGCCAATTCTTCGCGAAAGCGTCCCAAGTCAAATCCCTCGCGGCTGAAGATTGCTTTGGAAGCATCGGCAATACCTACCACATTCAGTTGTAAGCCGTTCTCCTGCATCAATTTCTGACGCTGGCTGTGAATCTGTTCTATCAAACTGCCGCCTACCGTACCAACTCCGCAGATAAAGAGATTCAATACCTGATATTCCGACAGGAAGAAAGAGTCATGGATCACGTTCAAAGACTTGCGCAGCGACTTGCTGTCTACCACAAACGAAATATTCGTTTCCGAAGCGCCCTGTGCACAAGCTATCACATTGATACCGTTACGTCCCAGCGTACCGAACAGCTTACCGGCAATACCCGGCGTATGCTTCATATTCTCACCTACAATGGCTACCGTAGCCAAATCCTTCTCAGCCTGTATGGGTGAAATCTCTCCCATTTCAATCTCTTTGACAAACTCTTCGTTCAGAACTTCACAAGCCAGGTCGGCATCCGCATTACGCACACCGATGGAAGTAGAATTCTCCGAAGATGCCTGCGATACGAGGAACACGCTGATACCGTTCTTTGCCAAAGCCTTAAAGATACGGTAGTTCACACCAATCACACCTACCATACCGAGTCCCTGCACCGTTATCAGACTTGTATCGTTGATAGACGAAATACCTTTAATGGCTTTACTTTGCGGATTGGAAACATCCTGCTTGATGACCGTTCCCGCTCCGTCGGGATTGAACGTGTTCTTTATTATAATAGGTATGTTCTTGTGGCAAACCGGATAGATGGTAGGCGGATACACTACCTTAGCGCCGAAGTTGCAAAGTTCGGTAGCTTCTACATAGCTCAGTTCATTAATGGTATAAGCCGTGGAAATCACACGCGGATCGGCGGTCATGAAACCGTCCACATCCGTCCAGATTTCCAGTGCATCGGCATCCAGCGCCGCAGCTATGATGGCAGCTGTATAGTCGGAACCTCCGCGACCGAGGTTGGTCATCTCGCCCGTAATCTTATCCGTAGAGATAAATCCCGGAACCAGCACCCGTCGGGGCATATCTTTGAATGTCTCGCGCACCAGGGAAGTAGTAAGCTCCGTATCCAAAACATGCTTGGAATGTTTCTTCTCCGTTTTGATGAACCGGCGCGAATCAAACCATTCCGCACCCGTCAGTTGCGCTGCAATAATAGATGAAAGGCGTTCGCCGTAGCTCACAATCGTATCGGATGTTTTCTGCGAGAGATCCTTTATCAGGTAAATCCCCTGGAAGATATCTTTCAGCTCATTAAGCAACTCCCCCACCCGGCGTTGCAGTGATACTTGCGCCTCACCTGCCGGAATTACTTCCTTTATCATTTCCACATGACGATAGACAATCTCACGAAACTCGTTTTCATAAGAGGAATCACCGGCAGCCGCCATTTTCGAAGTATTGATCAGCTTGTCCGTAATGCCGCCCAAGGCGGACACTACCACTATTAAAGGTTCGTTTATAGCCTCTACAATTCTCTTAACGCTTAAAATACTGTTCGCAGAACCTACGGATGTTCCGCCGAATTTTATTACTTTCATATCTTTTTATCGGATTGAAACGGTTGATACAATTGTCAAAACAAGCTGCTATGGCCCGTATAGACTTTAACTAAATAAGAAAAACTGCTGAAAAATGGTGTAACACGTAGAAACACAAAATACTATCCCTAACCCCTAAGGGTCATGGTACACATGGATGTGACTGTATGTTGATAGTACTTGTTCATTCTCTCTTACTGCTATCGCTTATGATAAGTGTTGCAAAAGTAACAATAAAAACATTCAAACTATTACATTTTATGACTTTTTTGCGATAAAAATACAGAAAGCCTCTAAAAAGGCAAGAAATATGCACAACTTACGGCTTACACTTTCACACTTTCCATACCTTTTTTCTGTATATCCGTTTATTCTTTTCTAACATTTTGCTATCATTCTCAATATATATCATTATATTTGCATGGAAAACATGAAAGAAAAGTGCGCATGAACCCAGAAAACACTTCCGTTTTGCTAATATACACCGGTGGAACTATCGGAATGATAGAAAACCCGGAAACAGGAGCATTGGAAAGCTTCAACTTCGACCACTTGCTGAACTTCGTTCCGGAGTTGAAACGTTTTAATTATCATATCAACACCTATTCTTTCGATCCCCCCATTGATTCTTCCGATATGGAACCTTACCATTGGGCAAGATTGGCACGAATTGTAGAACGGAATTACGAACAATACGATGGTTTTGTCATTCTACATGGAACTGACACCATGGCTTATACGGCTTCTGCATTGAGTTTTATGTTGGAAAACCTGTCTAAACCGGTTGTATTGACCGGTTCACAACTTCCGATGGGTATGTTGCGGACAGACGGCAAAGAAAACCTGATTACCGCCATAGAGATTGCTGCGGCCAAACATCCGGACGGTACGGCCATGGTGCCGGAAGTCTGTATCTACTTCGAAAGAGACTTGATGAGGGGCAACCGTACCACGAAAATCAATGCAGAGAAATTCAATGCTTTCAAGTCGTATAATTATCCGTGTCTGGGGCATAGTGCCATCGACATTAAAATCAAACCGGAACGCATACGCCGGCCTGACGCGTCACGCCCCCTGAAGGCACACTACCTGTTCGATACCAATGTAGTGGTTCTCACGCTTTTTCCGGGGATACAGGAAAGCATCATTACTTCTGTCTTCAACATTAAAGGATTGAAAGCCGTAGTTATGAAAACCTTCGGTTCGGGCAACGCCCCACAGAAACCCTGGTTTATCAAACTCATCAAAGAAGCTGCAGAACGCAACATCATTATTATCAACATCACCCAATGCCAGTCGGGAAGTGTAGAAATGGAACGTTATGAAACAGGCCGTCAGTTACTGGAAGCCGGAGTGATCAGCGGATATGACAGCACTCCGGAGTGTGCATTGACCAAATTGATGTTTCTTTTGGGCCATGACCTGCCCCCCGAAGAGGTCAGGCGTCTCATGAATACCAACCTGGCCGGTGAAATCACGTTGGAATAATACCCACAAACGACAAATATAAAATTATGGACGGACTAATCATAGGATTATTATTACCTTTTGCCGGTACTACTTTAGGTGCCGCCTGCGTTTTTCTGATGAAAAAACAAATGCCGGACTTAGTGCAGAAAACCTTATTGGGATTCGCTTCCGGTGTCATGGTAGCGGCTTCCGTATGGTCGCTGCTGATACCTTCTATAGAAATGAGCGGTACGGAAAATGCTACCCGGGTTATCCCGGCCGTAAGCGGCTTCATAGCGGGTATTGCATTTCTCTTGCTGATGGACCGGATCACTCCGCACCTCCATTTAGGCAGCCCTTCACCCGAAGGACCGCACAGCAAATTGTCACGGACAAGCATGTTGGTATTGGCCGTCACCTTGCACAATATTCCGGAGGGAATGGCTGTAGGAGTAGCATTAGCCGCCGCCATGGAACACAGCACTTATCTTCCCATGGCCGGTGCATTGGCTTTATCTTTGGGAATCGCCATACAGAATTTCCCGGAAGGCGCCATTGTCTCCATGCCTCTGCGTAGTGAGGGAAACAGCAGATTGCGCGCTTTCGGCATCGGTACATTGAGCGGTGTCGTAGAACCTATCGGAGCTATCCTGACGATTCTGTTGGCAGCCTACATCACCCCCATATTGCCATATTTACTGTCGTTTGCCGCTGGCGCTATGATTTATGTGGTCGTAGAGGAGTTGATTCCGGAGGCTTCTCAAGGAAAACATTCCAACGTAGGAACGGTAGGCTTTGCACTGGGCTTCGTATTAATGATGATTCTGGACGTCGTATTAGGATAAACGTTTGGAGCGATATTCTTTAGGCCCGACACCAAAATGCTTTTTCACATATTTACCGAAGAAAGAAAGAGAAGGAAAATCCAACTCCACCATAATTTCCTTAATGCTTTTGTTTGAATAAGACAACAAATCCGCGATGTCTTTCGTCACCGCTTTATGAATCAGCATCGAAGCCGTCTCGCCACAAGTCGCTTTACAGACAGAAGACAAATACTTAGACGTTACATTCAATGTCTCCGCATAAAAAGATACGGAACGAGGTTTAGGATAGACCGATGTAAGCAAATCCAAAAATCCTTTGAACAGATTATGTCCTTGAGAGTAATTGACCGCACCGACCGAAATATAACGTCCTATCACGCCATACAATTCACACATAAACGATTTCAACAGACACTGCATGGATTCCCTATATCCCAACTTGTTCTTATCCCCAATCTTGACAGATATCAAAGAATAATACAATGATAAACAAGTATATTCCATATCCGTGAGCGACAGTATCGGATGAGCTATCAGAAATGAAACCACATCCCAATTATATGAAGAAAATGAAATGGCTTTTTGAAATAAAGAACGAGAGATACAAAGACTGTTTACAGACAAATCATCCGTCTTTTTCTGCCGTTCCAATACATAATTGGGCAAGGACATGATTATATCATGTGCCTTGACGTTATAATTCTTTCCATTGATGGTACATTCGGCTTCTCCCGAAACGACAATAGAAACAATCACCCATTCTACTTTTATCGTATCTGATGTCATCCGAGACAGATTCCTCCCAGCCTCCAAGCCATACATGAGAGCATCCTTCTCACGTACTATCATAAAATCATCACTAACTAACAATACGTCACTTTCCATTTTCTACTGTTATTTTCCGATTGCAAAATAAATATCTTCATTCTTATAAACTGACCTGATTATTCACAAAGAGTGTTCTGAATAACATTAAAACTATCCTATAACAGACTTATAATACTCTCCACTGACACTTGCAACGGAGAAAGACAGAAAAGCCCCGGACAAAGAAACTTTTATGCCGCTTTTTCTTAACTTTGCACCCGCTAATCCAAATGAAATATGATTTATCCACAGAATTTTGAACAGAAAATAGGATTTGACGAGATACGTACTTTATTGACGGGACATTGCCTGAGTACGCTTGGCATAGAGCGCGTCGGACAGATGAAATTCCTGACGGATTTGCATCTATTGCGCGAATTGCAAGAGCAGACACGGGAATTCCTGCGCATTCAGGAAGGAGAAGAGGACTTTCCGGAGCAGGACTTCTATGATGTACGCCCGGCCATCAAACGCATCAGAATAGAAGGTACTTATCTGGATGAAACGGAACTGTTCGATCTGAAACGCTCGCTTTGCACGATTATCAACATCGTACGGTTTCTCAACAAGGATACCGAAGAAGATAACGGCACGGAGGAAAACCGCCCCGGCGATGATGCCTCCGTCCCCTATCCGGCCTTACGCCGTCTGACGCAAGGGGTCTCCGTCTACCCTCAACTGGTGCGCCGCATTGAGAGCATACTCGACAAATACGGCAAAATCAAAGACTCGGCATCCGCCGAACTATTACGTATCCGCCGCGAACTTGTCGCTGCCGAAAGCGGAATCTCGCGCACACTGCACGCCATCTTGCGGAACGCGCAACAAGACGGCGTAGTGGACAAGGATGTCACTCCCACCATGCGCGACGGACGCTTGGTCATTCCTGTGGCACCGGCTTTAAAACGGAAAATAAAAGGAATCGTCCACGACGAATCCGCCACGGGGCGTACGGTCTTCATCGAACCGGCCGAAGTGGTGGAAGCCAACAACCGCATCCGTGAACTGGAGGGGGAAGAACGACGGGAAATCATACGCATATTACAGGAATTCACGGCTGAGGTCCGGCCTCATTATCAGGAAATCCTGCAATCCTACGAGTTTCTGGCCGAAATAGACTTCATCCATGCCAAAGCCGGACTGGCCCGCCAGTTCAATGCCACGACACCGGACATCAAAGGGGCACCGCTGATAGACTGGACGCTGGCCCGTCATCCCTTACTATACCTGTCCCTGACCCGTCACGGGAAAAAAATCGTGCCGCTCGACATCGAACTGAACGGGCATCAGCGTATTCTCATCATCTCCGGCCCCAACGCGGGCGGAAAATCCGTATGCCTGAAGACCGTAGGCCTCATCCAATACATGTTGCAATGCGGACTTCCCGTTCCTATCGGGGAAAACTCACGCACCGGCATTTTCGGTAGCATCTTCATCGACATCGGGGACGAACAGAGCATAGAGGACGACTTGAGCACCTATTCCAGCCATTTGCTCAACATGAAAAACATGATGAAAGCTTGCTGTGGCACCAGTCTTCTGCTCATCGACGAATTCGGAGGCGGCACGGAACCGCAAATCGGCGGCGCCATAGCCGAAGCCGTCCTGAAACGGTTCAACCAAAAAAAGACCTTCGGCATCATCACGACACATTACCAAAACCTGAAACACTTTGCCGAGGACCATGAGGGCGTAGTGAACGGAGCCATGCTCTACGACCGCCAACACATGCAGGCCCTGTTCCAACTGCAAATCGGCAATCCGGGCAGTTCTTTCGCCGTGGAAATCGCCCGCAAGATAGGTATTCCGGAGGAAGTAATAGCCGATGCTTCCGAATTGGTGGGCAAAGAGTACATCAACGCGGACAAGTACCTGCAAGACATCGTAAGAGACAAGCGGTATTGGGAAAACAAACGGCAGAACATCCACCTCCGGGAAAAGGAAATGGAGAAGACCATAGCCCGTTACGAAACGGAAATCGCAGAGTTGCAACGCAGCCGGAAAGAAATCTTGCGCAAAGCCAAAGAAGATGCCGAACAACTGCTTCAAGAGTCGAATGCACGTATAGAAAATACAATTCGTACTATCAAAGAGGCTCAGGCTGAAAAAGAAAAGACCCGCAACGTACGCCAGGAATTGGATGAATTCAAAAAGACCTTGGACGACATCGAAAAGCAACACGAAGCGGACAAGATAGCCCGTAAAATGCAACAACTGCAGGAACGGAAAAAAAGACAGGCCAAACGGAAAGAGAAAAAAGCATCCGAAGCCGCCATGCGGAAAGCGCAGCCCGATGCCTTGCTGCAAGCCGCGCAGGAAGCGGAGGTACGCAACCGTCCCCTGCAACCCGGTGAGACCGTACGCATCAAAGGGCAGACCACCGTAGGCACGATAGAGGAGATAGACGGAAAGAACGCTATCGTCACTTTCGGCATGATGCGCACCAACGTGAAACCGGAACGGTTGGAACGTGCCGCCGCCCCCGATCCCCCGGCACGGAACCAGGCCGCCACCTTCGTCAGCAAACAGACGCAAGACAGCGTGTACGAGAAAAAACTGAATTTCAAGCAGGATATCGACGTACGGGGCATGAGGGGGGACGAAGCCATCCATGCCGTCACTTATTTCATCGACGATGCCATATTATTGGGAATATCCAGGGTACGCATCCTGCACGGAACGGGTTCGGGCATCTTACGCACGCTGATTCGCCAGTATCTGCACACGGTGCCCGGCGTAAAAGATTTCAAGGACGAACACGTACAGTTTGGAGGGGCAGGCATCACCGTAGTGGATTTGGCCTGACTTCAGACCGGCAAATATGCACTGTAAACCGAAATTACATGTTATTTTTCCAACGGGACAAGGACTAAATAGACCATTATTTATTACCTTTGTACCCAATTAAGTACATATTGCGACTTTTTAGACTTTAAGAAAAAGATTATGCTGGAGAGATTTTTAAGTCAAACGACGTTCACGTCGCAAGACGACTTCATCCAAAATTTCCATGTAAAAGTACCGGAGAACTTCAATTTCGGATACGATGTAGTAGATGCATGGGCCGCAGAAGCCCCGGACAAGATAGCCTTATGTTGGACGAACGACCACGGCGTACACCACGATTTCACTTTTTCCGAGCTGAAAGACTACACCGACCGCACGGCTTCTTATTTCCAATCGTTAGGCATCGGACACGGAGACATGGTCATGCTTATATTGAAACGCCGGTATGAATTTTGGTTCTCCATCATCGCCTTGCACAAGATTGGAGCTGTGGCTATCCCGGCCACCCATTTGCTGACCGGAAAAGACATTATCTACCGTAACAATGCCGCCGACATCAAAATGATTGTCTGTGCCGGCGAAGAAGTCATCCTGAACCACGTCAAAGACGCTCTCCCCTATTCACCCTCCGTCAAACACCTCGTCTCAGCCGGACCGATCGTGCCCCATGGTTTTGAAGACTTTCAGAAAGGCGTTTTAGGAGCCGCACCGTTTGTCAAACCGGAACATCCCAACCGGAACGACGACATATCCCTGATGTATTTCACTTCGGGAACTACCGGTGAACCGAAGATGGTGGCTCATGATTTCACCTATCCGCTCGGACATATCGCGACCGGATGTTATTGGCATAACCTGCACGAAGACAGCCTGCATCTGACCGTGGCCGACACGGGATGGGGAAAGGCCGTGTGGGGAAAACTGTACGGACAATGGATTGCCGGAGCTACGGTTTTCGTATACGACCATGAAAAGTTCCATCCGGCCGACATCCTGCAAATGATACAAAATTATCATATCACATCGCTCTGCGCTCCTCCTACCGTCTTCCGCTTCCTGATTCGGGAGGATCTGACGCATTACGACCTTTCTTCCCTGCAATACTGCACGATCGCAGGCGAGGCACTGAATCCGGCCGTATACGAAACCTTCCGCAAGTTGACCGGCATCAAACTGATGGAAGGCTTCGGACAGACGGAAACGACCCTGACCATCGCCACTTTCCCCTGGATGGAACCCAAACCGGGTTCCATGGGAGTGCCCAATCCGGAATACGTGGTAGACTTGCTCAAGACAGACGGTACGTCGGCCGCACCGGGCGAGCAGGGTCAGATAGTCATCCGTACCTCCCAGGGCAAACCATTGGGATTGTTCAAGGAATACTACCGTAACCCGGATCTCACCCGTGAAGTATGGCATGACGGTATATATTATACAGGAGACGTAGCCTGGAAAGACGAAGACGGTTATTTCTGGTTTGTAGGACGGGTAGACGATGTCATCAAAAGTTCCGGCTACCGCATCGGCCCCTTCGAGGTGGAGAGCGCATTGATGACGCATCCTGCCGTAGTGGAATGCGCCATCACAGGCGTACCCGACGAAATTCGCGGACAAATCGTAAAAGCTACCATCGTATTGGCAAAAGACTATAAGGATGTAGACAAAGAGCATTTGGTCAAGACCCTACAAAACCACGTCAAACAAGTCACTGCACCTTATAAATACCCGAGAGTCATCGAGTTTGTAGACGAACTACCCAAAACCATCAGTGGCAAAATCCGAAGGGTGGAAATCCGTAACAAAGACAATCAGAAATCTTAATCACAGGCTGCTCATACAGTCTGATTTTATACTTTTAAATTATGAAACAAAAAATTCTATTGCTGTCATTCCTGTTTCTCAGCCTGATAGGGTATGCACAACCCATCGACTGGAACAAGAAACTTCCGGCAGACCCGAATGTCCTGATCGGCAAGCTACCGAACGGTATCACTTATTACCTCCGGCATAACGAAGAACCTAAAGACCGGGCCAGTTTCTTCATCATCCGCAACGCAGGCGCATTGCTTGAGAATGACGATCAGGACGGCTTGGCCCACTTTTTGGAACACATGGCCTTTAACGGCAGTAAGAACTTCCCGGGCAACAGCATGATTTCCACACTCGAACGTCATGGAATCTCTTTCGGTGGGAACCTGAATGCCTACACCACACAGAACGAAACGGTTTATAACATCAGCGATGTGCCGATGGCAGACGAAAGCCTGACGGACACGTGCCTGCTTATTCTGCACGACTGGTCTTATTACCTGACCCTCGACCCGAAAGACATCGACGAGGAACGTGGGGTCATCACCGAGGAGTGGCGTACGCGCAACAACAGCGCAACCCGTATCTATAACCAGAAAAGACCTGTACTCTACAAAGGCTCGAAATATGCCGAGCGCGATGTCATCGGCGACATGGATGTCATCCGGACGTTCAAGCCCGAAACCTTGCGCGACTTTTACCACAAATGGTACCGCACGGACTTGGAAGCCATTGCTATCGTAGGAGACTTCGACATCAAGAATATGGAGGAAAAGATAAAGAAAGTCTTTTCGTCCATTCCCGTTATCCCTAATCCGGAACCACGTCCGTTTTTTGAAATTCCTTCCCATGACGAAACCTATTTCTGTCTGGCCACCGACAAGGAAGCCACTTCGTCCAACGTACAGGTTATCCGTATCTTCCGCGACAAAGAATACGACGGCAAGGGATATGCCACGTACCAGGACGTGAAAAACGGTCTGATGATCGGCTTCTACAACAGTATGGTGGGTGAACGTATCGGAGAGATTATTCAACGCGGACAAGCCCCTTACGTAAAAGCTTCGGTCGGCTTTTTCGGTATGGTAAAAGGATACTATGCTTATTCCGTCAGTGCTACAGCCAAACCGAATCAGGAAAGAGAAGCGCTTATCGGAGCCTTAGAGGAGCACGAACGTATATTCCAGCATGGGTTCACCGAAGATGAACTGAACCGTGCGAAAGCCAATATGCTGACCAGCCTCGAATCCATGGTGAAAGACAAGGACAAAACATCCAATGACACCTATGCTGAAGAAATGCAATCCCATTTCTTAGGCAATGAAGCCATCATCAACATAGAGGATTATGCCGAGGCAGTCAAGGAAATCCTTCCGACCATCACAGCAGAAGAAGTTTCCGAACAAGCCAAAAGATGGTGGAAGACAGACAACCGTACCATCGTCATCAGCGGCCCAAGCGAAGGCGTCACACACCTGACGGAACAAGAGGCCCGGGACATCCTTGCCGAAATGGAAGGAAAGGAAGTCTCTGCATACGAAGACAATAGCGTAAAAGGCAATCTCATCGAAAAAGAGCCCACAGCCGGAACGATCACAAAAGTGAAGGAACTGCCGCAATTCCAAGCCGAAGAATGGACTTTAAGCAACGGGGCTAAAGTAATCTACCGCAAGGCCGATTATGAAAAAGACGAAGTGGCACTGGCCGCTTACAGCCCCGGTGGTTCTTCTTTATATACGGATGTCAATTTCCTTCCTGCGGCATCCAATGCCGGACAATTTGCTTCGAACTACGGTTTGGGTACCTACGACGAAATCGCATTGGGCAAGCTACTGACAGGTAAAAAGGCCGGATGCGAGGTTTCTATCAGCGGATTGTATGAGAACGTCAACGGAAGTTCTACGCCCAAAGACTTCGAAACGATGATGCAACTGATGTACCTCCGTTTCATGGAACCTCGCTTCGATACACTGGCACATAAAGTCATCATCGAACGCAACCATATCTATGCCAAGCAGATTGCCGGGCAACCGCAGACCATCATGCGCGATTCTCTCTCATTGATTTCCGCCAACTACAGTCCGCGCGTACAATTGTTCAACGACGCATACGTAGACCGGTTGACGCTCGACCGTATCGAAAAGGCTTACCGTGACCGTATCTGCGATGCCAGCGATTTTACTTTCTTCATCGTCGGAAACGTGGACAAAGACACGGCGCGGGTCATGGCTCAGAAATACATCGGTTCTCTCCCCTCCCTCTACCGGAATGAGAAGTGGGTGGACCGTCAGGTCAGGGCACCGAAAGGCAAGGTGGAAAAGAACATAGAAATTCCGTTGGAAGTTCCGAAGTCCACAGTCATAGTTCTGTTCAACAGGGAAATGAAGTACACCTTGAAAGAAGCTTATACCATCAACATACTGGGCAATATCCTCACCAACCGCTATACCAAGACCATCCGCGAAGAACAAGGCGGAACCTACGGCGTAGGGGTAAGCGGCTCAGCCTCACGCGAACCATACAACAACTATAATATGTATATGACCTTCGAATGTGACCCAGAGAAGGCGAATGAACTGAAACCCTTGCTTTATAAGGAAGTGGACAATATCATCCGTGAGGGGGTTACGGAAGAAGAGCTCAGCAAAGTGGTCAAGAACACGCTGAAAGAGGCTGAACAAAGCAAACAGCACAATGCTTATTGGTTGACCACCTTAGTTACATATTATAAGACTGGAGTGAACCTGAACGACCCGAAAAACATGGAAACCCTTGTGGCTTCCATCCAACCGAAGGACGTGCAGAAATTCGCCAAGAAATTCTTCAAGGATGCGGATGTCATCGACCTGATATTCTCACCGCAACAGAAATAAACAAGAATGGGAGGAACACAAGACAAGCTTTCCTCCCATTTTCCAATTACATGCTTCCCCTCCCCCGGAGTTTTTCAGAAAAGCCCTTTCATCCTTCAGGCCGTAGGCCAACTACCTCTCACATAATATATTATGGAATGAAGGATAGGAAACTCATCTTTCAGTTTCCTTTCATTGTAGAGACCCATAAAAAGTTCTGCGCCAAACGATTTTTCAGTCTCAGCCGAACGATTTTCAAATCTCAGGCGAATGATTTCCCAATCTCGGGCGAACGGAATGAAACGTGACTGAAAGATACCTGAAACATCCTTCAGCTTGTAACATCAATATTATGAGAGAATTACCATGCAACCTGAAAGATGAAGGATATTTTTGTAAAATCCCTGTGTAGGGGATGTTCCCACAAAGTTTTTACGCCCCTATCAAAACACTGCAAAAACGTTTGATTTAAATTAACGTAATTCCGATACAACTTTGCCGACAACAGAAGCCTGATATTCCCCTTACACAAGTTGTCGTGACAACACCGATTAAAAATATATGTATCCGGTTTATCTCTTACTAAGAGAGCGATTTTCGACCGCTAAAATAGGTAAAAGGAAGCAAATGAACAAGTTTCTTTTGTTAAAAATTACCCTTTTCTAAAATGAATAACAATATACGCAAACCTTTTACAAAACATTTTCCAATAATAATAACTGTAACATAAGGAGTTACGTAGTCTGTACGCTCTCTTAGTAAGAGATAGACCTTGTAAAAGGCTAAAAAAGTGTTGATAACCGAATTGTACGATATTGTTTGAATGCAAAAGTTGATCATTAGGACACTCTTGATGTGGGTTTGTTTGACACCCGCTATTTTTTACGGGCAAGCCTTATCCGGAACAAAGGACGTAAGACATGACACCGTGCCCTTTCTTAAACGTTGGTCTATCATGACCAACGCCGTGGACTGGATAGTAGCCACTCCCAACCTCGGAGTGGAGTTTGACTTGGCTGGCAATGAAAAGACCCGTTTCTCTATACTTATGAACGGCAAATATAATTGGAATACCCACCATTCCATACAGCCGCGCATCGTGTACAACGTGGCGGCCGGGAGTGTGGAAGCCCGGAAGTATTGGCGTACGGGTGGCTCCATCAGAGGGGCCATGGAACGCTACACGAAAGATAACCGCGACACCACCATCTCCCTGCCGCTCTGGGGCTTCAGGCGTTTCAGGCGCAACGTGCTCTCGGGACGTACCTTCATGAATCCCCGGGTTTGGCGTGCCTACTACGTGGGCGTGTATGCCGGTTATGAGAAATACACCATCAGCCTAGGACGGAAAGGCAAACAGGGCGACAGTTATAACTTCGGTTTCACCGGGGGATGGAGTGTTCCCCTTTATCCTTTCAAGGATGGCCGAAGCGTAGACTTGGACTTAGGCTTGGCCGTCGGTGCCAAAATGACGGCGTACGACAAATTCGGCTATGACGAAGAATACGGATGTTACACTTACCAAGGTTCGAAGGGACGGCATATCGTACCTTTTCCGGTCGTACAGGACATACATCTTTCATTCGTCTTTCGCTTCCGCTCTATCGGAAAGAAGGTACAGGGAGGTGCCGAACGTTACGATGAATGGGATACCCGGCAAAAAGAAAAACGCAACGAACGCTCACGCGTACGGCAACGCAATTGGGAAATCCGCGACTCCATGTACAAGGTGCGCCGCAAAGAAGCGGAAGCTGAGAAATTCTCACGCGACTCGCTCCGCCGCACACTGGAGCTGAACGACTCATTAGAAGATGTAGCAAAGGAGAAGGCCAAGGCTGAAGAAAAAGCCAAGGCAGAGGCCGGGGAGAAGGGCAAGTCCCGCCGTAAGAGGAAAGGAAAGAAAACGGAAGGGGAAGAACAAGTGACGGCTACCCCCCAAGCCGCAACGGGCAACGGCACCTCCGAAACACCATCCGGAAGCGCCAAGGCCGACACGCCCGAAGACACCGGCGACAAGAAGAAAGCAAGCCGGAAAGAAAAAAGACGTAAGAAGAAAAATAAAGAATCCAAAGAAGAAGAACCCGTGGAAACCTATTTTCACATAAAAGGCAAACCATCCGGCGGATGTTGGGCCGACAGAGGAAGACTACGACACAGCATCCCCGAGGAAACAAGAAAGGAGGGACGCATATGAAACCATGTAGCAGTCTGATTGCCGTACTCCCGCTCCTCTGCGCCATGGCTTCATGTACAGAAGTGGACTTATGCCAGGCGGAACACCCTCACCGTTCTTTCATGGATTTCCGTTTCCATTGGAAAGAGGAATACCAAGGAAACCGTCCCGACAGCATGGGAGTAATAGCCGTGCGTCCGGTCAACATCCTGCGGTATGAATTCCGGATAACCGCTGAGGAAAGCCACAACAACGGCATCCTCATGCAGCCCGAAACGGAAAGACAGCCTTCGGCCGACACATTGGCTCCGGCCGGAACGCACAACCTATGGGTACGCAGTGGTGAATATAACTTCGCCACATTCGGATGGGATGAAGGTGAACTGGTAGATGCCATCGACATCGTGGACGCGCAAGGCGACGCGGCGACATTGGGAAGCGGCCTGACCCCACTCTACCTTACCTACCGCCACTACCCCGTGGACGATCCGAAAGTGACGGGGGCGTATGGTGAATGGAAGGATTACAACGCTTACTCCGACTTCATCTCCAGTGAGGGTTTCCCCGTGTTCTATGCCCGGGTGGACCATGTGTCCGTCCCTTTGGCCAAAGAAGGGACAGGCCAGGTGGTAGTGGACTTCACGCCCGAACCGCTCACACAGGACGTGTCGTTCGTATTCCACATCGAAAAGACGGCAGACGTGGTAGTGGACAGCCTTACGGCCGAAATCTCCGGCATACCATCCACCATGGAACTGACCACAGGACTGATTCTGGCCCAAAAGACCTACAAACTGTTGTTCAGGCCGACATACGCCGCCCTGCCTTCTGCGGCCGACAGCGCCTCGGCGGAAGCGTTGCGCTGTGAAGCCTCCGTCAACATTCCCGGTATCGTACGGAGCCATACCGAAGACATGGTCACGGGGCCGGGCATCCTGCAAATCGCCATTTACACCCACTACGACTACGAAGAGGAAGGAACGCAAAGGAAAGCAGCCAAAGTGTTCCATGCAGGCATCAACCTCTACCATACCTTGAAAGAGCGCAAATCGCTGCAATGGGACGAAGAGGAAAACGGCTACCGGCAAGCCAGCCGAAGCATCACAGTGGAAATCGGCTCACCACTGAATATCGACAAAGACGGTATCCTGAACGGTGGCAGCACCTCGACCGGACTGGACCAATGGATACCCGGCGAAACGTTTGAAATTGAAGTGTGAAACGTATGAAGAGGAAAAGCAAACATACTGAAATGAAAAGATACATCGCAGGAATAGGTTTGTGCTGCGCGCTCGCAGCCTGCAACGAATCCTACCCCGGACTGTATGCGCCCGTCTACGACGCAGACAACCCGAATCCGGAAATGACGGCAGACAGTATCCCCGTCACCCTGTCGCTCACCGACCCGGCCTACGCCTTAGTGACGGGTAAACGGGGCCAAGGGTCTTTCGGCTTTTGGGACGACGAAGAGGAACGTGCCAAATGGATGGCAGCGGAATTCGGCGTCTACGCATTCCTGACGCGCAACCATGTGTACGACGGAACTCCTGACCTCACAGCCGACGAAACTTCCACTGGGGGCGATGCGCCCCTTTGCCTGGTAAACGACCGCAAAGCACGGATTTCAGCCGCCTGCGAACTGTTATGGGCCGACGGCGAGCCGCCGTATTACAGCGCGGTTTACCCGGAGCATAAATACAATTTCTTCCTTTATTATAAAGGAGATGCAGAAGAATATGCCCCGGAACAACGAACACAAGGCAGCATCACCAAGTTCTTCCGGATTGACGGCACACAAGACCTGATTTCGGCATACGCCCGTCCCGGCACGGAAGATGCCGAAAGGCTGCCGGACAATGATGAAACCAAATATCTCATGAATCATGCCGGGGATTTGGTATACAGCACGAAAAGTGCACGCCTGCACGTCGAACCGCATCTTCGCGTGAAGCACGAAATGGCACGACTCAACTTTCTGGTGCAGGCTTACGATACCCTGAAGCAACAAGGACGGGAAATACGCATACAGTCCGTTGCCTTAATCATCCCCACGAGGGCGCAATTCACGGTAGCTGCCGACTGGGCCGGCGTTTCACACGACTGGACGGACGAGACCAACGTTCCCCCGACGGGCATTTCGTGGGAAGCTACGTGCGAAACGGTCTACGTACCCAACGAAAACACACCTACCGAATTCGGGGCGACGCTGAAAAGAGAAAATGCCACTTTCGACCCGGACCCCGGCGTGAGCGATCCGGAAGAAGAACCTGTCAAAATCGGCAAGCCACTGTTGATTCCTCCCATAGACCAATTGGGCGTAATCATCCACTACCGTTTTCTCACGGCTAACCCGGAAGACAAGATTCCTTCGGGTTCCATATTCATTGCCAAATACAGCAACTTGCATTTTGAAGGCGGCTTCCAATCCGGTAAGACGCATGATGTGCTGTTGAAAGTCTACGGCCCGCGC
>ENA-ORSO01001086-ORSO01001086.1-human-gut-metagenome-genome-assembly--contig:-NODE-1086-length-18191-cov-2.796923_pt1 | contig 18191 bp, 7 predicted proteins | sample MGYA00241902_ERZ509168 | MGnify/ENA primary metagenome ERZ509168 (study PRJEB26280, sample SAMEA2338806) | human gut metagenome | biome: human gut; feature: human-associated habitat; material: faeces... | reverse complement strand
CATCTTATCTCCTGATCTCACAATCAACAATACATATTCGGGAGTATTAAAAAGAAAAGACAGCATCAATTCTGTATTAAAATCTTTAAAGAATTCAATTCCCATCGATTATAAGATCGTAGGAAACAGTATATTTATATCCGACCAGACTAAGAAATAATTTCATCGGTTTACCTTCTCCCCGGTAAACACTCAACTCATATATTATGAAAAAACTTCTTTTAATGATCTGTGCGCTGAGTAGCGCACTTCTTATCCAGGCAAAAGACTGGACTCAATATGTCAATCCCCTGATGGGAACCCAGTCTTCCTACGAACTCTCCACCGGAAATACATATCCTGCTATTTCCCGCCCATGGGGAATGAACTTCTGGACACCCCAAACCGGAAAAATGGGGGATGGCTGGCAGTATGTTTACACTGCAAACAAAATTCGCGGTTTCAAACAGACCCATCAGCCCAGCCCATGGATCAATGATTACGGGCAGTTCTCTATTATGCCTGTTGTTGGGAAGCCCGAATTCGATGAAGAAAAACGAGCCAGCTGGTTCGCCCACAAAGGAGAAGTAGCCCGCCCTCATTATTATAAAGTATACCTTGCCGAACACGATGTAGTAACCGAAATGACCCCAACCGAACGTGCCGTTCTTTTCCGCTTTACCTTTCCGGAAAATGATCATTCGTACATCGTTGTAGATGCCTTTGACAAAGGGTCATACATCCGTATTTTACCGGAACAGAACAAAATCATCGGTTACACTACACGTAATAGCGGAGGAGTACCGGAGAATTTTAAAAACTACTTCGTTATCGAATTCGATAAACCGTTTACCTATAAAGCTACTTTTGCGGACAAGGCTCTGAAAGAAAATACGCTTGAACAAACAGCCGACCACACCGGTGCCGTTATCGGTTTCAAAACCCGTAAAGGAGAAATAGTGCATGCCCGTATCGCCTCTTCGTTCATCAGTCCCGACCAGGCCGTACAGAATCTGAAAGAACTCGGAAACGATGATTTCGACACCTTAGTCCAGAAAGGAAAAGATTCCTGGAACAACGTTTTAGGTAAAATAGAAGTAGAAGGCGGTAATCTCGATCAATATCGCACATTCTATTCGTGCCTCTATCGCTCTCTTCTTTTTCCACGCAAATTCTACGAACTGGATATAAACGGAAATCCTGTTCATTACAGCCCATACAACGGACAAGTGCTTCCCGGATACATGTACACCGACACCGGTTTCTGGGACACCTTCCGTTGCCTGTTTCCTTTTCTCAACTTAATGTATCCGTCGGTGAACCAAGAGATGCAGGAAGGTCTCATCAATACCTACAAGGAAAGCGGATTCTTCCCCGAATGGGCAAGCCCCGGACACAGAGGTTGCATGATTGGTAACAACTCGGCATCCGTACTGGTAGATGCCTACTTGAAAGGAGTGAAAGTGGACGATGTAAAAACACTGTACGAAGGGCTTATTCACGGAACAGAGAATGTACATCCGGAAGTTTCTTCTACCGGACGTCTCGGATATGAATATTACAATAAATTGGGTTACGTGCCCTATGATGTAAAAATCAACGAAAATGCTGCCCGCACATTAGAATACGCATACAACGACTGGTGTATCTACCAGCTTGCCAAAGCATTGAACCGCCCGAAAAAAGAGCAAAAGCTCTTTGCACAACGTGCCATGAATTATCGTAATATATTCGACAAGGAATCGAAATTGATGCGCGGACGCAATGAAGACGGACAATTTCAATCTCCATTTTCCCCTTTAAAATGGGGAGATGCTTTCACAGAAGGCAATAGCTGGCACTATTCCTGGTCTGTATTCCATGATCCCCAAGGACTGATTGACCTTATGGGAGGTAAAGCTCCCTTCGTTCAGATGCTCGACTCCGTATTTGCCGTTCCACCTTTATTCGACGACAGCTATTACGGACAAGTAATTCATGAGATCCGCGAAATGACCGTAATGAATATGGGAAATTATGCACACGGCAATCAGCCCATTCAGCACATGATCTATCTGTATAATTATGTCGGACAACCCTGGAAAGCCCAATATTGGTTACGCCAAGTGATGGATCGCATGTATACTCCCGGTCCCGACGGTTATTGCGGTGATGAAGATAACGGTCAAACTTCTGCCTGGTATGTATTCTCTGCATTGGGATTCTACCCGGTATGTCCGGGAACCGATGAATATGTACTTGGAGCCCCTCTGTTCAAGAAAGCGACCCTACATCTGGAGAATGGTAATAATTTGGTAATAGATGCTCCTGACAATGACGAGAATACCATGTATATAAAATCGCTCCAGTTCAACGGAGATAATTATACCAAGAACTATCTGAAACACGGGGATCTGCTCAAAGGCGGAACCATAAAATGCCATATGAGCCGGACTCCTAATTTACAGAGAGGTATTCAGCCTCCTGATTTCCCCTATTCCTTTTCAACAGAAGAAAAGAAAAAATAATCGAATTTATTCCTCTTTTACTGATTGCATCCAGACCCCAACAGTAAATCCGTTTACTCACTCCCTTCACTTTTTCCAATGTCCGACAAAGGCATGGGATTGTGAAGGGAGTTGTTTATTATCTCCCCTCCCCCCCCTTTCAGGCAAGAACATTGCATTTATAAGCGAGGATATATATTTTTGCAACATCTCTAAAATGACAATTTATATAGGACTAACAACGGGAAAAGCAAACTTATCGAGGTCTTAAAAATATTGGGCAAATTAACTTGGCATAACAAGAGAAGTTGTCAACTAAATCCCAGTACAGTATAATAATTCGTTTCAACTTATTGGAAAGGAAAGTTTCTTCTACATGGAACTCCTTGTTTCATTAGGTTGGAACTCTTTGTTTCATCAGCTTGAAACTCTTTGTTTCATCCGTATGAAACTTTTTGTTTCTCGGTGTGGAACGAATGGTTTCTCCGGAGGAAACAAAGTTAATATAATGTTTCACCTCATAATCATCTATATAAAAACGCTTTTAAGATAACAAAAAACTGTATTAACACACTCCTTGAACACATAAACAAAATTATTTTAAAAAAACTTCATTTAGCAGTAAGTGTATTTTCATCTATCATTGTTTTATTATCAAAAGGGGAAACAGAAGTATCCTCATACAAATATATTACTAATGTATAACCACTAAATTTTGTTTATGGAAAGCAATCATTCTTTTCGAAGTGCTAAATCACTTCGGGCTTTACTGATTCTTTTGCTTATGGTAATCCCAGTACAATGGGCCGTCGCTCAATTGACACTGAACACCTCTCGCACCACATTAGGAGCAATCATTAAGCAAATTCAGTCTCAATCCGAGTATCAATTCTTTTATGACGATCAATTGTCAACAATCCCCGTTGAGGCCATAAAAGTAGAAAATGCATCATTAGAAGATGTATTAAATCGAATCCTCAAAAATAAAAACATTTCATTTAAGGTAGAAGATAACATTATCTATCTGAAACCTCAAACACCTGCCCAAGATCAACAACCAAAGGTAGGACAACCACGCAAAATAAGCGGGACTATTGTCGATGAAAACGGTGAACCGTTGATTGGTGTAAATGTACTTGTAAAAGGAACAACCAATGGAGTGATCAGCGATTTCGACGGCAATTACACTTTAATGGTCGATGAAGAAAACCCTATCCTCCAGTTTTCATACATAGGCTATACTCCGCAAGAAATAACCGTAAAAGAACAAGCTGTTATCAACCTGAAAATGACATCCGATACACAAGTAATTGATGAAGTCGTAGTAACAGCATTAGGAATCAAACGTGAAAAAAAAATGCTCGGATATTCCGTTCAAGAAATAAAGAGCGACGCATTGAACACGACCGGAGATCCTTCCGTAACCAGTGCATTGCAAGGAAAAGTTGCCGGCTTGCAAATGAACACCTCCAGTACCGGGTTAGGTGGTTCTACTAAAATAACAATCCGTGGTAATTCTTCTTTAACAGACAACAACCAACCATTATGGATCGTAGACGGTGTACCTTTCACAGATAACCAGACATCCGAAGCTTCCGCTTACGGAGGATACGATCGCGGAGGTACGTCTTTCGATATTAATCCTGAAGACATTGAATCAATTTCCGTATTAAAAGGACCGAATGCAGCTGCCCTATACGGATCACGTGCCGGTAATGGTGTAATTCTTGTTACAACTAAAAAAGGCAGTAAAAAAGACGGATTTGGTGTAACCTACAACGGTAGTTTCACTTGGAGCCAAGTAACCGGTACATTGAAAATGCAAGATAAATATGGTCAAGGAAGCAGAGGGGAGTTGGTATATAAGCCTAAAGAAGGTACTCAAGAGGTAGCAAAACCGACTGTTCCTAACGATAACGAGCACCAAGATGAATGGAATGCATATAATGAATATATTGCTAACAGAACCTTGAGCGGTGAACTTGCTTATGGTCCCGAACTCGACGGTCGCATGGAACGTACCTGGAATGGAGAACTAATCCCCTATTCATATTATGGCAATAAATTGAAAGATTATTTCGACACAGGTTTCTCACAATTCCATAGTGTGTCAGTAGGTAGTTCTACCGAAAAATCCCATTTTAGGGCATCATTCGGATTTAATGGCAATGATGGTTTATTCAAAGACGAGACTTTGGAAAAAATCACAGCGGATATCAACGCGGGAGCAGAAGTTAACAAATATCTATCAATAGATGGTAAAATATCACTTTCACGTATGTCTGCCAAAAATCGTCCACTGACAGGACTCAACGGTGAAGTGGCACAACTACTCCTCATTCCGGGTAACATCCGCTTGTCCGATTTACAGAATTATACAACCACAGAACGTTTACACGAAAACTGGTTTGGTCCCAATCAACATTATTCCAATCCTTACTATGTGCGTCACCGTTATCAAAACTCCGATGAACGTTGGAGGGCATTCGGTTATTACGCAGCCAAACTGAACCTGACAGACTGGATGAAATTTTCTGCTAAATATGCATTCGATTACTATCGTACCAGACTACAGACCAGCGACTTAAGCTTGGGTGATCAGGCCATCGCCGGAAACGGAGAAAGTTGGCAGGAAAAACTTACTACGGACAATATGAGCAGAGGAGAAGAAAATCATTTTGAGCACAACATCGAATTCATGTTTACAGGAGATAAAGCATTCGGTGAAAAATTCCGTCTCGGCTACAATGTGGGTAGTAATATCATGTATCAGCAATTTGAAACTCTGACAGTAGGAGTCAAAAATATGTTAGATAAAAACAACTGGTTATTCAATACAGCCGAAAGATTGGACAATGCAACAGACAAGGGACATGAAAGAGCCATGTATTCCGTATTCGGATCATTACAACTTGCTTACAACGAATATCTGTCATTAGACTTAACTGCACGTAATGACTGGTCTTCTACTCTGCCCCAACAAAACAATTCTTTCTTTTATCCTTCTGCCAGCTTAAGTTTTGTTATTTCAGACTTTGTCCGCTCTTTAGACAAAAATTTGCCTACATGGCTGACTTTTGCCAAACTCCGCTTATCCGCAGCCCAAGTCGGTAAAGATCCCGAACCGTATAACTTATGGAATACAAGAAAGTTCGAATTCCAAAACGGAACCCGCGTTCCTATTGTTGAAACTATTAAAAAGAACAGTAATCTCAAACCGGAAATCAAAACGTCCTACGAAATGGGATTGGATATGAAATTCCTCAATAACCGGTTAGGATTCGACTTCACTTATTACTATAGTTCAACCAAAAATCAGGCAATGCTGGTGGATGCTTCCTCACCATGGAGCCAACAATGGGTAAATGCCGGAAAAATCAGTAATAAAGGTGTGGAAATGATGATCTATTCTACTCCTGTGCAGACAAAAGATTTCCGATTCGATCTGGGCGTAAATCTTGCTAAAAATATTTCCACTGTAGACGAATTGGCCAATGGCGTAAATCATATTTATTTTAGCGGTGATCCTAACATGCCGGTAAAGGTAGGAGCAGTACCGGGAGGAAAATTAGGAAACATCTATGCCAATAATCTCATGAAACGCGATGCCCAAGGCAACGTTGTCGTAGGAAGCGATGGCCTTCCTATACCGGAAACCGGTAATGGTAATCTGGAACAATACATATTGGATCATCCTATAGGAAATATCGAGCCCAATCTGCTAATGTCTGTTACCCCTTCTTTCTCATATAAAGGCTTCACGTTATCAGCGATGTTCGATATGAAATTCGGCGGAGATATTGTCTGTGTATCTGAAGGTATGGCTACCGCTGTTGGTACTGCCAAGCGTACTGAATACCGTGGAGAATATAAAGAGATTAACGGAGTGAAAGACTATTATATGGTAGTGCCCGGAGTAAAAGAAGATGGAAGTCTGAATGACATTCCCGTCAGTGCACAAACCTATTACTCCACCATCGGTTTATACAAATCAGCCAAAGGATATGCCGAAGAGTTTGTATACGATGCTTCCTATATCAAATTAAAGGAACTATCCATCGGATATAATTTTCCCTCAAGAATTCTGAAAAAAACTCCGTTCACAGCTTTGAAATTATCATTTGTAGGACGTAACCTCTGCTTTCTGCTTAAACACACACCAGGAAATCCAGACGGAGGCTATGATACAACGATGTTCTCACAAGCACTTGACTATGCAGCTGTGCCTTATACACGCACATTCGGTTTTTCAATTAATGTAGGATTTTAATAAGTAAGATAACCATGTTTATATATAATAAATCAATCATATTCAAGACGCTACTCGCTTCTATGACTTTGTTCTTGGCAACTTCCTGTTATGACTTGGACGAAATGAATAAGAATCCATATGAGTTACCGGATAATTCCGTCAGTGGCGGTGATACGGATACAGGTGACGATGGTACCAAATATAACGATCTTAATCTTAATTTCGAGGTGACCAAAGAAGATTCTGCGGCATACAAAATAGATTTAATGGCTGCCAGTTCTACTTTCCGCAATTTCTTATACGAAGGATATTATGCGGAATATCAGATTACCACCAACTTGAGCCATGATATTTACGCCGGCTATGTAGCAAACAACCAGCCCAAACATGCCAAATCAAGCCCGGATTACAAATACGCTGATGGCTGGTCGGGAAAACGTTGGAGTGAGTTTTACCAGAAAAGAAGTGCCGAATACCGAACGTTACTAAGATCTTTCAAGTTCAATGAAACTCCGGAAAGATATACCAATATGTTCTATATTACACGTATTTATTATGCGTTCTTAGCTTTGGCCAATACTGATACATATGGTGATATGCCATTCAAAGAATACGTACAAGCGCGTATTCCTGAAACAAACAACGTAAAATATGAAACGCAGCAAGAAGTATACGATGCGATGTTCCGTATTCTGGAGCAAGCCGTAGACAGCATTGATCCTGAAGATGTATCACAGTTCTCCATTACAAAAGATGACATCTGCTATTTCGGAGATACTTACAAATGGTTACGTTTTGCCAATACACTCCGCTTGCGAATGGCCTTACGCATATCCAATATAGATCCGGAACGTGCACAAAAAGAAGGAGAAGCTGCATTGAACAATCAATACGGATTAATGCTAAGCAATGAAGATAATATGTGTACAGTACCCAAATATGCACCTATAGATATGGGAGGTACCGATGACGGAGGTAATGAGAATGCACTTGCCATGTGTAGTGTAGCCTATAACGGCGAAAGTGTAATGTCATGGGATATGGAACAATTTTATCGTAATCTCAGTACCGGCGGTGAAGAGTATCAGATAAAAGAAGGGCGAAACGGTTATATCACCAAAATCATAGACCCACGTTGCCTGGTATCCTGGTACAGAAGCAAAATGACTACCAACGGTATTGCCACCGGCGAAGAAAGCTTACGTGAAGATTTTGTAGGTTGCAAGCGTGGTGCTCAAGAACCGGATATATCCATGTCTCCGCTTAATTATAGCATCACTCGTACACAACCCCATGGTATAAAAGACCTAAATCCAAAATATTGGTTTAACTACGCCCGTCCGACAGTATGGTTAGGTTATGCAGAATCTTTATTCTTGAAATCAGAAGCAGCATTAAGAGGATGGAATGGCACCGATCTGACCATGGGAGTAGAAGACTATTTCCGTGCCGGTATTCAAGCCTCTATGGATTATTACATGATAGATCCAAACTTTACAACCTCTTATATTAACGGTTTAAAAATATATTCGGAAGGAAACAACCCCTTCAGCGGAGGTGACAAAGAAGCCATGTTGGAACAGATCATTACACAAAAATGGCTGGCCGTATTCCCTAATGGTAACGAAGGATGGGCAGAATTCAGACGAACCGACTATCCGGCATTGCAAAATCAATTGACCAACGAATCAGGCGGTGATGTACCACAAGGAAAAACGATCAAACGCCTATTATATCCAAACAGTGAAGCTTCCAATCAATATTTCGTAGAGAATGCGGATCTGAAAGCGAAAAACACACAAGGCACACGCCTGTGGTGGGACATAGCCGATACTAACGATTCAAATGGTAATCGCCTAAAGCCCAACAACTTTCATTCAGCAATAACCAATAAATTATTACAGTAAGAATAAAAAACGGTAGAAACAATTCATTATAGTTGTTTCTACCAAATCAAACCTATTAAATTTTATTATCATGAATCTAAAAAAGCTACTTGGACTAATGTTGTTTGCCTCTATTTTTGCAGGCAATGTACACGCGCAGCAGCCTTACGGTGCTTGTTGGCACCCAGAGGATATCAAAAACTGGTCTCCGGAAACAGACCCGGATGCAAAATTCAATCGTAGTACCGTAAAATACGCAAAAAGATTTAAAGAGCCAGAGCTGATTAAAGCCAATCAATTCCAGTTCTATGAAGGGCAGGTTTGTAACTCTACCATTTTGTATCATACTTGTAGTCTATGCCCAGCTCAAGGTGCAAACAATTTTACCGGTTATCAACCTACTTATTGGCAATACATGGACAAAGTTGTATATTGGGCAGGATCTGCTTCGGAAGGTATTATTATTCCTCCTCCCGCACCCTCTATCGATGCCGCTCACATGAATGGTGTAAAGATGTTGGGACAAGTTTTCTTCCCGCCTTCTGCATTTGGAGGTACACAAGAATGGGTGCGCCAGATGTTAACTGTTGAAAACGGCAAATATATCTATGCTATCAAACTGTATGAAATAGCTAAATATATGGGATTTGACGGATGGTTCATCAATGAGGAAACCGGAGGTGGAAGTACAAGCGAATGGGTAGCATTCGTCAAAGAATTCAACAAAATAGCAGATGAAAACGGTGATACCCAAATGGAAATCCAATGGTACAATGCCAGTGGTTATCCAAATACATCAATCTTGAATGCACACCCTAACACCTCGCAATTCTTGGAATACGGTTCGGTAGGAGATTATCGCAGTTATGCCAGCCAATTAAACTGTACAGAAGAAGAAGTGATGCAGAAAATCTACAGTGGTGTACAATGTGTAAACTCCGGACTAACCGGTTATGGTAGTGCCATGCGTACGGTATACAAAGAAACGGAGCATGTAGGTTCTCTCGATTTATTCTGTCCGGAAGAACGCGTATGGAAAGACAATGTGAAAGATATTCTGGACACTCAGAACAACTGTGGTGAAAAAGCATACGCTGCAATAGAAAAAACATTCCAAAACGAAGAAACCATGTGGGTAAACCGTGCAGGCGATCCGACAGATGTAAGCGAGCGAAACAGTTGGCCCGGTTTCTCCGGATGTATTTTGGAACGTTCCGTCATCACTTCTATGCCGTTTGTCACTTCTTTCAGCACGGGTGTAGGTAAACACCGTTTTGTCAACGGCGAAAAGATGAATACACAAGACTGGTATCATAGCGGTGTTCAAAGTATCATGCCGACATGGCGTTGGTGGATCGAAAATAAAGGAAACTTAAAAGCAAAAATAAACTGGGATGACGCTTATAATTTTGGTACCAGTATCAAAATCTCCGGTACACTGACTCAAGGTGATCACCTCACACGCCTATACAAGACCATGATTCCGGTAGAAAATGGCGGTAAGTTCCGTCTGGTTTATAAAACCAACACAGAAAACTCTATCGAAGTGAAACTCGGAACTGAAAGTAAAACAGATGGCGCTTGGATCACTTTAGGCAATCCGACCATTACTGACCAAAACGGATGGAAAGTAGCCGAATATGATCTGTCAGCATTGAAAGGAAAAACAGTTTATATTATAGCACTAAACTTTAAAGCTACTTCGGAAGTGGCTGCATACGAAGCTTTATTAGGCGAGCTGGCAATGTTGCCTGCCAACTATGCACCAGTAGCCCCAACCGTCACTAATTTGAATACTACAAGTGTTTTAGGTGAAGAAAAAGGAGATATCCGTTTAACTTGGGACTTTACAACAAACGAAGATTTCGAACATTTTGACATTTATACCGAATTAGCAGATGGCAGTAAAAAACTTGTCGGACAAACTCGTGGCGAAGCTTTTTACATCCCGACATTTGAAAGGAACGGTAACGATGCATATGTAAACATCGCCGTAGTACCGGTATTAAAAGATATGAGCGAAGGTGCTGCAAACAATTTGAAAGTAGAATATCCTAAAGCAACAGCCCCTAAGATTTCATTCAAGTTAAGCAAAAGTTATGCAGTTGTAGGTGAAGAAGTAACCATTACAGCCAAAGGTACAGGCAATCCAAGCGCATACGAATGGGTACTGCCTTCGTCATTGCAGCTTACCGCCGGCAATCTTACCGATGCCACTATTACCGTAAAATGTCTGGCTGCCGGAAAACAAAAAGTTACAGTAAAAGCTACCAATGTAATCGGTACGTCCGAAACGACCAGTGAAGTGGTTGATGTTATGGAAGAAGCCGAAATTGGTGAAGTAAAGAATGTCGCACTGAAAAAAACAATCTTAGATTTCAGCGGTTCAACCAATAATAATGAAACTCCCAAGAACATCATCGATGGGGTAACACGGCCAGGTTCAACCAGCCAAAAATGGTGTAATATCAGTTCCGACCATTGGACTGTTATCGATTTAGAAGGAGCTTATAGAATATATGGATTCAAAATATACGATTGTAACTCCGGTCCGGAAACAGGCCAGAATATTAACAGTTACCGAATCTACGTCAGCAACGATGCTAAAAACTGGGAACTTCTGGTAGATGAAACCGGACGTGAAAAAGATGATGTAAAATCCGATTTTATTGCTCCGGTCAAAGCACGTTACATCAAACTTAATCCATACTCTGAATCAGGTATGACTATCCGTATATGGGAATTCGAAGTATATGGTAAGGATGACAATAACATGACTGTGGAATTACCTGCCACAATGAATATCAATGCAGGAGAAACCGCAACTCTTGTTGTTAATTACAATCTGAACGGAGATGAAAGAGCAGAACAATTCACATGTACGGCAATTCCATCAAATGCTTTTGTAACGATTGGTGAGATAACAGAAGATACAGAAAAAGGCGTCTTCAATATTCCTGTAACAGGAGCGAATGCAATAGGTGGTTCACAAATCAAAGTAACCGTAAACAATGGCGGTGCTTATAAAGAAAGAACAGTAACAGTGACCATCGATTCTGAAAAAGCCCCTAATATATTATCCGGTATGACGGCCCAACTTCGTCAATACAAATCCGACTATTCGTTTGAAGCAGAGTATGATGAATACACGACGGTTGATTTAACAGACGGAAATACCGGCAAAGAAGGCTTGATGGTAATTGAGAATCCATCTTCACACAAAGATGACTTCTGGGCTATATTTGAAGCGACTGAAACATGGAAACTTTCTAAGATAAAAGTATATATCCCCGATAATAATCAAGGTGAGAATGACAATGGCAATAAAGGTTCAGTAAATAATGAAATCAGCTTTAGAATAAGTAATGACGCCAAATCCTGGACTACCCTCAAAACTTTCTCTGACTTACAGGAAGTTTCTGAACTGGAATACATCCTTCCTGAATATAAAGAATGCAAATATTTGGCCATCGTATGCAACCTAAATGTTTATTTCTATCCATCATTGGCCGAAGTGGAAGCCTACGAACAGTTAGCTGAAGCCATTCCGGTAATGGCTCCGGTCGCAATCAAATCAGGATTTAATGCAGACGTGGTAGCAGAGGCAAAACCTGCTGTCGATCATAGTACAATGGTTTTGGATGACCAAGGATGGGTTCTTTACAACGAGGATATCCAGAAAGAAGGCAGCTTGCCTAATGATGGTATCTTAACCTCAAATTCCGGTATAAAATACCAACTGGCGGATTACACAGCGCTCAATGCCGCGACTTTGAAAACGACTAATTCTCCTATAACTTTGGAATTTGTATCAGCCCAGCAAGCAGAAGAACTATATTTACTAAGTATTAGTGCAAATGGTACTTCCAAATTAGAAGTAACGGTAAATTATGAAGATGAAAATACAGATGTACAAACATTCAGTATCGGCGACTGGTGGAGTGCTTCATCCGGACAAGGAGAAGATTATTATGGTTTAAGCCGTATTATTACTAAAAAGAATGGTTGGGATTTCAATGCCGATGATATTGACGAACGTTTCGAATTCCGTCTATTCGAACAAACTGTTACGGCCGATCCCTCCAAAAAAATAGTATCCATCACATTGAACAGTAAACAAAGCGGTTCATATCCTACAGTATTAGCTGTATCTAAAAAAGGCAAAAACGAATCTGTAGGCGTTGAAGATACTAAACTGAAAGAAAGTACAGTACATGTTTATCCGAATCCTGTAGCTGTTAACGAAACATTATACATAACGACTGATGATGTCCAACAAGTTTCATTAATAGCTTTAGACGGTACAGTACTGATACAACAACCTGTGACTAAGGACATCACGGAAATTCAGATGAACAATATCTCTTCCGGCATGTATCTGCTCATTACAAAAGGTAACAACGGATTAGAATCGGTTAAGGTGATTGTTAAGTAATCATCTTTCAGAGAGATAATAAATCTATAAAACAAGACCTACCTTAGTTCTTTTTTACTAAGGTAGGTTTTCTGCTTTATACAAGCATTATTATTGATTTTTTAATAAATTTGAAGCACAATTCACCACTTACAATGAGTGATTGACCTTTATCATAAAGGTACTTGTAAAACAATATAAACTACAAAAACAGAATGAAAAAAGCCCTTTTTATCTCCATTGCATTTATATGCGTATTGGGTAGTTGTACCCGTCCCCGGCCTACAGAAATCAACTCTCCCGATAATACGATCAAACTTGCTTTCTACCTGAATGACAGCAATCAAATGGCTTACCATATCACTGTTAATGATACCCCATTTATTGCTCCCTCCATTCTCGGTTTCGAAGCCAGAGACGGAATCAACCTATCAGAAGATTTCCACATTACCGGAACAGATTTCGACTCCAAAGATGAAATATGGACACAACCGTGGGGAGAAAATAAATCAATACGCAATCATTATAATGAAATGGCTGTACACCTGACAGACACCAAAGAGACTCTGCTAACCCTTCGATTCAGAGTATTCAATGATGGTATAGGATTTCGCTACGAATACCAGGTGCCCGATGCGGACAGCCTGTTTATCACGGATGAACTGACCTCCTTCAATATTGCACAAGACGGAACATCCTGGTCAATCCCGGCCAGTTTCGACACCTATGAACTGCTATACCGCACACAGCCCATAAGCCAAATAGACAATGCCAACACGCCCATGACATTCAAAACAGGAAATATATATGCCAGTATACACGAAGCGGCACTGACCGACTTCCCCGAAATGACCTTGAAAAATACAGGCAACTGTCTGCTGAAATCGGAACTGGCTCCCTGGCCGGACGGTGTAAAAGCCCGAATCACAGGTGGAACTTTCCAAACTCCCTGGAGGACCATACAAATTGCTCCGAAAGCCGTCGGGCTGATTAATTCGGGATTAATCCTAAACCTGAATGAACCGTGCGTATTGGAGACAACCGACTGGATACGTCCGATGAAATACGTAGGTATCTGGTGGGGCATGCATTTGGGAGTGGAAAGCTGGGTAATCAATGACCGCCACGGCGCAACAACAGAAAATGCCAAAAGATACATCGACTTTGCCGCCGCCAACCACATTGAAGCGGTGATGTTTGAAGGCTGGAATGAAGGATGGGAAAATTGGGGAGGCACACAAAACTTCGATTACACCCGGCCATATGCCGATTTCAACCTGCAAGAAATAGCCCGTTATGCCCGGGAAAAGGGAATAGAGATAATCGGTCATCACGAAACTGGCGGTAATATTCCGAATTACGAGAATCAATTGGACAAAGCCTACCAATGGTATGCAGATTTAGGCATACATTCGGTAAAAACCGGCTACGCCGGAGGGCTCCCTGCCGGACACAATCATCATGGGCAATACAACGTACGCCACTATCGGAACGTAGTAAAAACAGCTGCCAAATATCACACTACCCTCGATGTGCATGAACCGATCAAGGATACCGGTATCCGCCGTACCTATCCGAATATGATGACGCGTGAAGGTGCACGGGGAATGGAGTGGAACGCCTGGAGTACGGGAAATCCGCCCTCCCATCACGAACTGCTGCCATTCACCAGATTACTGAGCGGCCCGATGGATTATACACCGGGAATCTTCGACATCCTGTATGAACGAGTCAAGCACTCACCTTTCCGGAAAAAGTGGAATAGCATGGATAGCAAGGACTGCCGAGTCAATACAACATTAGCCAAGCAGATTGCCAATTGGGTGGTAATCTACTCCCCACTCCAAATGGCTGCGGACATGATAGAAAATTATGAAGGACATCCTGCTTTTCAATTCTTCCGTGATTTCGACGCCGACTGTGACTGGTCGGAAGCTCTGGCTGGAGAACCCGGTGAGTTTGTAGTAATCGTCCGTAAAGCAAAGGACAAATATTTCTTGGGAGCCACAACTAACGAAGAAGCACGTACAACAGATATCAAACTGGATTTCCTTGAAAAAGGAAAGACGTATAAAGCAACAATCTATGCCGACGGAGCAAATGCCGATTGGGAAACCAATCCTACTTCATACGAAATCTTAGAGAAAACGGTGACAACCGAGGATACTCTTTCTATCCGCATGGCAAAAGGCGGAGGACAAGCCATTACTTTCATACCGCTTGAAAAATAGTTAAGGAAAAGGGAGATACTGCACACTCGTAAAAGTATCTCCCTTTTCTGTATTTACCATCGCATTCTATATTTGCCACCACCAATCAACAGCACCGCTTCTATCGACAACAGACCACATAGAAATCACCACTATATCCACTGCTCCTTCGGATAATTGACCAAATACAACGTTTGAGTAGCACGAGTGAAAGCCGTATATAACCAACGAAAATAATCGGGTGTCAGATACTCATCCGTCATATATCCCTGATCAAGAAAAACATTTTGCCACTGCCCGCCCTGAGCTTTATGACAGGTGACAGCATATGCATATTTCACCTGTAAAGCATTGTAATGCGGGTCAGCCTTCATCTTTTTCATACGATCCCTCTTAACAGGAATATCCGCATAATCCTCTAACACGCTATAAAACAAACGGTCGTTTTCCGTTTTCGGCAAAGCCGGAGCATCCGAATGAAGTGTATCCAGCAATAAATTGGCCTCCAACTCAAAATCTTCATGGTCGGGAAATGTCAATACGACCTCTGCAAAGCGAAACTCATACAGCTCGCGCGTACGACGAACCCGACGCACCACAGCAATCTCTCCATTTGCAATAAAATCCATTTCCTTGCTTTTTTCCGTCCAATAATAATTATTCTTTGCCACCATCAACATATCACCGGTATTCAGTTCGTCTTCCCGATAGAGAATTTGCGCCCTTATACCTTTATTATATATATTGGCCCGTTTATTGGAACGGCAAACCACAATTGTCTCATCCATGCCGTCCCGCTCATAACAGGCAGTAAGTGTATCGATCAGTTCCTCCCCCGGTACTACCTTTATATCGGCAAATCCGGAAATCCGAATCTTGGGAAGAGAATAACATTCATCTTCCGCAATCAATTCACGAAGACGGGTCGCATTCCATAAAATACCGGAATCCTGTACCTGTCGCACTACCTGTGTCAGATCGACCTCCCGCACTTCCAAACCGTATCCTTTCAAAGCGTCCGTAAAAAGCGCCGGACTTAACTCCTCACCCACCGGCGAAAGCTGAGCCGTATCGCCCATCAATAACAAACGGCATCCCGTACCGGAATAGACAAACTGTATCAAATCATCCAGCAACCGTCCTGTACCGAACATTGCCCCGGACAACCCTTCATTGGAAATCATGGAAGCCTCATCTACTATAAATAAAGTATGTGTAGCAAGATTGTCATTTATAGAAAAATTACCGGTCTCATTCGAAAAAGACTGTTGCCGGTATATCTTTTTATGGATAGTAAATGCCGGATGTCCTGCGTAAGCCGAAAACACCTTCGCCGCCCGCCCCGTAGGAGCCAGTAGAACAGACCTTTGCTGCAATTTGTCCATTGTCTTAACCAATGCACCCACCAATGACGTTTTACCGGTTCCGGCATACCCACGCAGCACAAACACTGCGTCATTGCTTTGCGAAAGCAAAAACTCCGAAAGAGATTTTACAGCTATTTCTTGCTCAAAAGTTGGTTGATAAGGAAAATTTTCCTTAATTTGCCTTTCTAAATAGTTATTTATCATTTTTGTACGAGAAAAAAGTTCTCGGAACCATCGAATTTAGATTTATTTATTTTAATTTTGCGATGCGAATATAACAACTAAAAAAAACATATTTATCATGAAAACAGTATTTAATGTCATTTTAGGCTTATGTGCTTTGGTGCTAATTTATATTTGTTACACCAGCATTATGGGTCCTATCAACTTTGAAAAAGCAAAGAAGCACAGAGACGCAGCAGTTATCGCACGTCTGATCGACATTCGTAAAGCACAGTTGGGATATCGCGGTTTGCACAACCAGCAATATACTGCCAGCTTCGATACGTTGATTGACTTCGTAAAGAATCAGAAACTTCCGTTCATCTTCAAGCAAGGAGAACTGAACGATAAGCAGCTGGAAGACGGTCTGACTGAAAAGAAAGCCATCAACATCATCAATAAGGCAAAGAAGACAGGTAACTATGCTGACGTCAAGAAATGGGGATTGGAAAACTTCAAACGCGATACCATGTGGGTAGCCGTGCTGGACACTATCTTCCCGAAAGGCTTCAATGCCGACTCTATGAGATATGTTCCTTTCGGCAACGGTGCACAGTTTGAAATGGCTATCAAGAACGATACTGCCAAATCCGGTGCTCCTTTCTGCCTGCTCGAAGTCAAGACTCCGTATGAAGTATATCTGAACGGTCTCGACAAACAGGAAATCGCTAACCTGAAAGATGTTCAAACCAAGTTGGGCAAATACTCAGGTCTGATGATCGGTAGCCTGGAAACAGCCAACAACAACGCCGGTAACTGGGAATAATCCACCGACACAATACGTATGATAGAAACGACTGATTTTAGTAAATCGGAACAATATACCTTATCCATCCGTCTGAGTACGGATGGATTTTCTTTTTCTATATTCAATCCGCTCGGCGAAGGCAGATTTTCTTTCCACAAGCACGGAGTGGACGATTCCCTGTCCCTCACTGCCAACCTGAAACAGGCTTTCCGCGAAACGGACTGGCTGAAGAATCCTTTCCGCCGTATCAATGTCCTTATGGCAGGCAAGCGCTTTACATTCATTCCGTTGGAATTCTTTGAGGACGAACAGGCGGAAACCGTATTCTATCATAATCACTCCAGACAAGACAACGAACTGGTGCAATACAACATCTTGCATAAGAACAATATAGTCGTACTGTTTGGAATGGACAAAAGCGCCTGCTCCCTTTTACGCGAACAGTATCCCGACGTCCGTTTCTATGCGCAGGCAAGCCCTCTCATAGAGTACTTTGCGGCAAAGAGCCGCCTGGGCAATTGCCGGAAAATGTATGTGCAGCTGCGCAAAGAAGCAGCAGAGATATACGCCTACGAACGCGGCCGACTGGCATTCGCCAACACCTTTACCTGCAAGGAGACAAACGAC
>ENA-ORSO01001076-ORSO01001076.1-human-gut-metagenome-genome-assembly--contig:-NODE-1076-length-18285-cov-2.504553_pt1 | contig 18285 bp, 15 predicted proteins | sample MGYA00241902_ERZ509168 | MGnify/ENA primary metagenome ERZ509168 (study PRJEB26280, sample SAMEA2338806) | human gut metagenome | biome: human gut; feature: human-associated habitat; material: faeces... | reverse complement strand
TCTGAACTTGTAAAAATAAGTTGAAAACAGGGTTCATAAGCATAGGAGATGCCATGTTTATAGAATAACACCGTTTTCTTACAAAAGTAAGGAATCCCACATCTGAAAAATAATTGAATAATGGGATAAAATGAAACCCAGGAGCTATGCGGCTTCTGGGTTATTTTGTTCCCGACATTCATGCCGGTATCATTTTTGGTATATGAAAGTATGAGTAAGACCATTTCTAAACACGATGGAGGAAACACGCCCATCAATCACATAAACAGAATCTAAAATAGTTTCCATGTATATTTTGAGGACATCCGGCGAAACGGTCTGTGCCAGGGCTTTATAATAAATATAATCCCGACCAATGAGTTTTTTCGTAATGAGGAGATGGCTTGCTTGCCGCACAAAATCCTCATCCGATAATGTGGAATTGGCATCGTGCGTAACCATACCAAGCCGGGTGTTAATGTCCTGAATCCTGGAGGATATTTCATTTTTCTGTATGATGAAATCCTTTTCGGTCATTGCTCTTTCGGAATAAAGGTATAAATCCTGCAATCGCTTCAAGGCACGTTCCTGCTTTTCCTTATCCTTACGGAGAGCTTCGACTTCTGGATTGACAGCAGCCTTTTTCTTGCGAGGGTGTTTTACAGCAAAGACATAGGAACTATCCGAGCCGTACCGAGATAGAAGATTGTAAAATTCATTCAGACCATCTTCCGAGATATGCTGCACGTCCTTGAATGAGCCACCATAAAGCAAACGCTCTTCAAGTTCCGCAGGGGAGTTGATGGAGGAAAAAGAACTTTTTGCGTTGAGCATATTCAAAATATAATTTATAACAAATTCTCCAACAATCAAATCATTTACAGATGGATTATCACACTCGTGCGTTTTCCTCTTTTTCGGGCATGAGTAAGTGGTAGTGCGGAAATTATCTGCCTGCAATCTGCCGGGAGTGGAAACCAGTTTATTACCACATTTTCCGCAATAAAGGATGCCGGAGAACACATACACATTTTTTGCCCGGTGTTTTTGCCCTGGAAGATTGGCGGTTCTTTTGTTCGCATCAAGAATATCACATAATTTTTCGTGTTCTTCCAAAGTGAATATTGCAGGATGATGGTCTGGGACAAGCACCCATTCTTCCTCCGGGTTGAGAGTTCTGTTTTCAGTTCCTTTGTAATGGTTGTACCGGTAGACACCGGCGTAAAAAGGACTGGACAGTATTTTCCATACCGCAGTAGGGGACCAGAGCGCACCTGACCGGGTAGGAATTTTCTTATCGTTCAGTAACCTGGCAGTATGAATAATGGATTTATGCTCAAAATAATCTGTTTTCATAAGCTGACACACATCCGCTTCATCCTGGATGATGGAGAACGCAGAAGTTTCCGCATCGTAGGAATATCCATAAGGAATCCTGCCGCCATTCCACAATCCCTGGTTAGCTCTTGAAATCATTGTTGCAGTAACACGCTCCGATGTCATGTTGCGTTCGAGTTCCGCAAACACTAAAATGATTTTGAGCATAGCTTCACCCATAGCATTTGAAGTATCGAACTGCTCATTTTTGCTGACAAAAGTTACTCGCAGGGATTGAAGCTCTTCGTACATTTCTGCAAAGTCCAGAAGATTACGAGAGATACGGTCTATCTTCCAGACAAGTAAATGGGAGAATGAGCCGGCACGTATTTTCTGCATCATTTCTTGAAACGCAGGCCGGTCGGTGTTTTTCCCGGAGTACCCTGCATCCTCAAATATTTCGTAATCCTCAATGCCGAGGATAAGTTCACAATATGCGATAAGGTCCTTGCGCTGCATCGGCAGAGAATCCTTATCTATCTGATGGGTTGTAGATACACGAATGTAAATAGCAACCTTACGAGGGCGTTCTGCCCGGTTATTGGCTCTTCCTGCCAATGATTTATTTCTCATAATGATTTTCCCATACAACAAGAAAAGCCCCATGCCTGGGGCTATATCGTGTTGATATGCGGTGCATATTTGTTCAGCACTGCCCAAACGACATTTTTATCATCTGAACTGGCAAGCTGATAGCAAGCGAGCAAACGTTGGAGTTCCTGAACGTAAGCATCACGCTCGCTGTCATTGCCTTTGGATGATGGCTCATACAGCTTTATGATATTGTCAGTTTTTGACATAGCACACCGTCCTTTCTGAAATTATTCCGGTTTATTAAGACGCCGGTATCTGGCATAGTCCAAAGTGATTACGCGTTCATCTTGTCGGCATACTTTTCGGGTTGGACCATATGAGTGCGTAAGAAGTCCAGACACAGTTGCTGTCTGTCCGCCGGTATGTGGGAGAAAACCTCAAGAAGTTCCTGCTCCATATCGGATAACTCACTATTTTGCGTTGATGGTTTTGCGATAGGTGGATTATCGCCATATACAAAATCATCCAATGTCATGTTGAGGTGTTCAGCCATTTCCATAACAATGTCCAGTTTCGGGGATTTTCCTGCTTTCCAGCTCCCTGTATTTCCCTCTGCACGCCCTATATCACGCAGAACTTGTGTTATTGTAGTGCCTCGCTTTTCACAGGCTTCACGAAATCTATCGTATAACATAATGACCTCCTAAAATAAAAACTCAAAAAAATGCGTTACAGGGGTTGACCTACTCAAAACTATGAGTTATAGTTACCAATGTAAGATGCATTTGAGAATGAAATAAAGATTACATACTCATTATTTTACATGAGAACCTTACAAAAGTAAAGAATAAGCGGAACCGAGAAAGGGAGGGTGCGAGATGAAGAAAAGACTTCCGCCTTGGTGCAAGTTGGTAAAGCACACCTTAATTGACAAGGACATGGATGTGTCCGAGCTGGCAACAAAAACCGGGCTGGCAAGACCATATTTATCCTCAATTATTAACGGCAGGATTTACAGCCAACCGGCAGTAAACAAAGTGAGCGATTGCCTGGGAATCAGCAATGATTACGACGCCATTTATCAACCTGCTAATAGTATAGGGCAAAGCGAAGAGAACAAGTGCAAGAAGAAACACACCAAGTACGTGAGAAACAAACAGTTCGGTATGAAATTACCGGAGGAAACGAACACTGTCAAATTCAGAGATGCACTGATTTATACAGCGACGGTTGAAGCAGACCGCGAAAAGCTCTGGGATAACAAAAAGGTATGGGAAAGCCTTAGAGCAAAAGACCTCCAGATTATGAATGGTCTGGATGTTATCGAATACTGCCTGAAAGCCGGAGAGAAAGACAAGATTATTGAGTGCATCGATTCTCTTAGCGGATTCGAGGAGAATATCGAGGAAGTAGCAAAAAACTAATTAAAGCCGGAGGAAAGACTTGTCTGTTGCATCACATATTCCAACGGACAGGAATTACACCGGATGAATTTTATAAAAAACCGCATGGAGTACAGGCGTTTATGCTTGCGTCCATGCGGATTTATTTAGAAAGCACGAAAGGAGGAGAGGAGGACGGCGGAAACAATACGAATTGAGATACCTATCGAAGTCGATGATAACACTGGTCCTGGTACATCGAGTGTTGAAAAGAACATGAACAAAGTCAAGGATGCAGCCGACAAAGTGAAAAGCTCTACCGACCAAATGAGCACATCTGCGAAAAAGGCAAATGATGAGGTTACAAAGTTTGACCGGTCGGCACAGAAAACACAGAAAAGTTTGTTATCATGGGCGAAAGAAAAGTATTCGGTGCTGTTGGAGGCGAAAGATAAGATTTCACCAATATTGTCAACAATCAAGGGTGGTCTTACCAGTTTTGGAAGAAAGACCTGGAGCGTGACAATGAAAGCAGTAGACCTTGCCACCGCACCGATACGAGGCGTAATAAACCTCCTAAAAAATCCAATCTTGCAAGTGGGGGCGGTTCTCGGTGTCAGTATCGGATTGAAAGATACGATTGATACATATAAGGACTTCGAGGCCGCTATGTCACAGGTCAAAGCAGTAAGCGGGGCAACCGGCAGTGAATTCGATAAATTAACAGCCAAGGCAAAGGAGATGGGAGCGACCACAAAATTTACCGCCACGCAGAGTGCAGAGGCATTTAATTATATGGCTATGGCCGGATGGGATTCACAGCAGATGCTTGATGGTATCGAGGGAATCCTGAACCTGGCAGCTGCATCCGGGGAGGATTTAGGAACAACCAGTGATATTGTAACAGATGCGCTCACAGCGTTTGGTTTGAAAGCCAGCGATGCGGCGCATTTTTCAGATGTATTGGCACAGTCGGCGGCGAGTGCAAATACCAATGTTTCCATGATGGGAGAATCTTTCAAATATGTTGCACCAATCGCAGGAGCGATGAAGTACAGCGTTGAGGACACATCTCTTGCCCTGGGACTGATGGCAAATGCAAGCGTAAAGGGTTCGATGGCTGGTACATCCTTAAAAACAGCGTTGGCGAATATGGCGGCACCAACAGATAAGATGGCAACCGCCATGAAGAAATACGGAATCAGCCTTACGGATAGCAACGGAAATATGAAAACGCTGAAAGGCGTTCTTGATAATTTACGTTCAAGCCTGGGAGGATTATCTGAAACCGAAAAGACAGCAGCCGCAAGTACCATTTTCGGTAAAGAGGCTATGTCTGGTATGCTGGCAATTATCAATGCGACAGAATCCGATTACAACAAACTGGCTGAATCTATCAACAATGCAGATGGAGCCGCATCTAAAATGTCTGACACTATGCTGGATAACTTAGAGGGTTCAATCACATTGCTGCAATCAGCTATGGATGGAGTAAAAATCTCATTCGGAGAAAGATTATCTCCTTATGTGAGAGGCATTGCGGATTGGCTGACGGAGCAGATGCCGGAAGTTGAGCAGGGACTTAATGAGATGATGGACTGGGTAGACAGCAAAGTGGACCGAATGAAGAGGAAATTCAAAGAATTATCACAGTCGGATGAGTGGAAAAATGCGGATTTCTTCGGAAAAGTGAAACTTGCCTGGGATGATTTCATCGCAGAACCGTTCAGCGAATGGTGGCACAGCACCGGAAAGCAGAAAATCGCAGATATTGCAGGCGATATGGGAACCAGCATCGGAACCGGATTAAAGCTCGGAATATTAACACTTCTTGGAGTGGATGTTTCGGACACTTTGAATGAGGGTGCGAGCGTTGGGGCTTCGTTTGCGAAAGGATTTGCAGAGGGGTTCGATACAGATGCGATAGCAAGCAAACTGTTTGAGGGCTTCGGAAATATGGTAAAGAGCGCAGGAAAGTTACTTCCAGGGGGAGAATCGGCAGATTTATCCTCCATTTTTTCTGCAATTATGCTTGCCAAAATCGCAGGTCCAGTTGCGAGCCTTGGCAAAGGTGCTTTCAGCGTAGGAAAAGCAATTTTCGGTAAAGATGCAGCCACCGGAACATCACTGGCCGGAAGTATTGGAAGTTCAATCATAGGTTCAGCCGCAAAGGGAACCGGTCTAAAAGGACTTGGCGTAACGATGGGTATGATTGGAAACACACTCGGTTCTGGAGCCACTACCGGTGCAGGATTGATTGCGGCAGGAACAGCCGGTACAGCCGGAGGGGTAGCCGCAGGAGCAACACTTGTAAGTGCAGGAATTGATGCGTACAAAGCATTGAAATCCGATGATAAAGCCGAAAAGTCAGCTTATGGAGAATCCGCCGCATGGAAAGCAGGGGGAGTTGCAGCCGGAGCAGCCGCAGGCGCGGCAATCGGTAGCATTATTCCTGGTCTTGGTACTGCGGTAGGTGCCTTGGGAGGCGCAGGAGTTGGAGGCATTGCAGGTTGGATAAAGGGAAACAAGGTCAAGAAAGAGTATCAGGACAATGTGGAGGAGATGCAGAAAGAAGCTGAAAAAGCTCAAAAGGTATTCGATGCCACTGGATTATCAATCGACAAAGTAAGATTTGCGAATGATGATTTGAACGATGCAATGAATGACAGTTCCGTAACCGCAGAACAGCTTGCATCATACATCCAGGAGGATGTTGCAAAGGTCGGAAAAGAGGCTTTCGGTAACATAAAGTTATCGCTTAGTGAAATTAAAGACCTTGCGAACAAAATCACGTTTGCTGATATGGGCGATGGAATTACAAAGTTCAATGAGGCAACGGAGAGCGCAAAAGAATCCTTATCATCTTTGGAGAGTTCTGTTTCCACGATGAAAAAGGAAAACTGGAAAGTTGGTCTGGGTATGCAGTTATCCGAAACGGATATGGATGATTACAAAACATCCATTGATAATTTTGTGAAGTCGGCGCAGGACTACATCGAAAACAGCCATTACGAGGCTACAGTTGCCCTAGAATTGCTTACAAACGGCGAGGGCAGCACAGAGGGGCTTGACAGTATGTATAACAACATGAAATCCCAGATAGAAGAACTATCGGGAAAATTGAGTGATACAGTGAACATTGCCCTGGAAGATGGAGTTATCACGCTGGATGAATCGAAAGAAATCACAAATCTGCAAGAACAGATTACAGAAATTACAGAGAAAGTATCAAAAGCGCAGGAGGATGCATCGTTCCAGACCTTGAAAATCAAGTACGGAAATGGTGCAAGTCTTGATATTGATTCATTCAATCAGTTGCAGGAGGAGTTGCAGGCACAGGTAAGTTCTTTCAAAGAAACTTATGATAATGCGCTTACAGTAACCCTCACAAACCTTAATTTACAGTTATCCGAGGGAGCTATCACACAGGAGCAGTACGATGCGGCTGTACAGCAGGCTACCGATGGATATTACGCAAACATCAACGATATGGAGGTGAGAGTATCAAGTTTCAATCTGGATACGATAGCAGAGGCTTGGAATGATGAGCTTACCGGTATTATGCCGGATATGGAGGGTAGCGTTTCTGAAAAATTGAACGCTGCTTTACAGACTGCATTATCAGAAAAACCGGATATATCAAGCTGGACCCAGGAAGATATGATGGGATGGCTTGGACTTGATGATATGACAATAGACACATCAGCTTTTGAAAACATCTATCAGGAGTTGGTGGCAACAGCAGAAAATATGGCACCGACAGCTAAAGAGGAAATCGTGCAAAGTCTGAAAGAATCCATTCCAACGATGGAGGAAGTCATGGCAGAGTACGGTCCAATTTCCAATGAGGCATACGAATCCATAGTAGAGCAATACAAAGAAGCGATGAACAGCTCTTTCGAGAGCGCAGATTTTTCTAGTATTGGCACAACATTAAGCACGAAAATGAGTGATTCGATTTTGAATACTGATACGTCAGCATTCTCAACAGCATTTGCGGAGCTTGGAACAAAATCTGGAACCGATGCGGCAACAGCTTTCCAGGCTGCGGATTACTCCGGTGTAGGTGCGGCTGTTGGAAGTGGAATCAGCAGTGCTATTACAAATGCTGATATGGCACAGATTAACAGTGCAGTAGATGCACTGAAATCAAATACGGATAGTTCCGTAAACAGTGCGTTTGGTGCAGGCGTTTCTACAACAATGCCGGTAAGCGTAACCCTGGACTATTCACTTGTGAATCCGACAAAGACGTTCACGATAGGCGGTGGAGGAAGTGGAAGTACAACACTTACCGTATCGGCTCATGCAAGCGGCGGTTATGTAAATGACAAGCAGTTGTCATGGGTTGGAGAAGAGGGACCGGAGGCAATCATACCTTTAGTTCCTGGCAGAAGAAACAGAGCACTGGAACTGTACAAAGAGGTTGGGGACATTCTCGGAGTACAGGCAAATGCGAATGGAAACATCATCGGAGAGGCAACACCTTTAGGTGGAGGAAGTGGAAGTACAACCATCGGAAGTACAGCAACAGAAATGTTTGCTTACAGCTCCATTTCGGACTTTTTATCTCTCAATGATAATTTGTTAGCCGAAGCGATTAGAAACGGAGCCACAGGCTATAACGGATTCACAGAGGGTACAGAAAGCGATTCAGATACCGCAGATGAACCTTTGAGCAGTTCGAGCACAGTGGAAACCGGAAAGACAAATATAAACCTTAATATCCAGATGTCACCGCAGTTCAATATTTCGGATTCAGGCACCGGAAAAATGGATGAGGCAAGCATCATGGCAATTATCCGAAAGAACATGAAGTCAATGGCTGATGAACTGGGAGGAGAAATTGCTGACAGACTGGAACAGGTATTTTCAAATATGCCGGTAGTAAAGGAGGGGTAGGCGATGGAAATAAAACTGTTTGAAGCGGCTGATAAAAAGAAGTCGTTTACGTTCTCTTCGTTGCCGGAGAAGATAAGCGGCAGTCTTGGGACGAAGTATCAGACCTATGATATTATCTCCCAGGGTGCCGTAAAGGTGCCAAAGGGAACAGAAGTGGCGGAAATCTCATGGGATGCCGTTTTCTTCGGACCGGACAGAAAGAATCTGGCGGTTGTGAAAGCGGAAAGTTACCAGAAACCCGATAAATGCATTAAGCAGTTGAGGGAATGGCAGGAAAAGGGAACGGTGCTGAATCTGCTTGTAACAGAAACATGGATTAACATGGATGTTACGATTGATTCATTTACACCCGACCCTTTTGGTGCTTATGGAGATGTAAGCTATGGCATTAAGTTTTCACAGGCAAAAGACCTGAAAATCTATACAACAAACGAATTAAAAATTGCCGCCTTTGTAAAAAAGACAGTTCCGAGAAATGATAACTCAAATAAAGGCTCTTCCTACACGATTGTCAGTGGCGATACGTTGTGGGGGATTGCTTCACGAAAACTTGGAAGTGGTACAAAGTGGACGAAGATTTACGATGCAAATGCTTCAACGATTGAGGCGGCAGCCAAGAAACATGGCAAAAGCAGTTCAGACCATGGTCATTGGATATGGCCGGGAACAACGCTGTCAATTCCGGCGGCATAGGAGGTGCGAAGATGATAGATTTATCAAAAATCGCATACCGACTTACCGTTATGGATAGTGGCGGAAAGCAGTATAACATAAAAGAATTTGTCACAGGTCTTGGCTGGGAAGAAAACAAAAATGAGATTTCTGTCCGAACTTCATTTACAGCAAAGAATGATAAGACATCTGCGGGGCGATTATCAGAGTTAATCAAACCCGGATGTCTTATTGGTATTTTTGCGAGTGATGGAGGAAAGCAGGATAGAGAAGTGGCAAGGGGAACGGTGCAGGAATGGAATCCGCAGGAGCAAAGCAGTTCCAATACCCTAAAATGCGTTGCATATGATTCTCTGTATGATTTGCAGAGGAGCCAGGACAACAAATTTTATTCCGCAGGAACCGGTACAAAATCCATTATGACCGGTGCATTTGACGAGTGGGGAATACCCACAAAAGGATATAGCGGACCGAATGTATCTCACGAAAAAATGAAATACAGCAGTTCGTATGTATCTGATATGTTGCTGGATGTTTTGGACGATGCCTACAAAAAGGGCGGAGGAAAATTCATCATCCGGGCGGCGGAGGGGTATGCAGATGTGGTGGAGCGTGGCACGAACACAGATGTTTATGTGTTCCGGGTGGATAACACAAAATCTATCAGCCAGTCAATAAGCACCGCAAGCCTTGTTACCAGGGTAAAGGTGCTGGGGCAGGCAGACGATGATGGTAATTCTCCGGTCGAGGCAACGGTAGATGGGCTTACAAAATACGGAATCCGTCAGAGAATCTACACCAGAGGAAAAGACGAAAGCCTGGATGAGGCAAAGACAGCCGCACAAAAAATCATCGATGAAGATGGCGTGATTGATGAAGAAATTACAGTGCAGGCTCCAGACGTGCCATTCATCCGAAAAGGCGATTTAGTCTACGTTATGATAGGTTCCGCACAGAATTATTATTACGTGGTTGGAATCCGGCATGATTGCGATAATTACAGCATGACAATGGACCTGGAACTTGCCAAGACCGAAACAGCAACACAGACAACAAAGAAAAAGGATTACAATGTCGGAGATATTGTAAATTTTAAGGGCGGTACGCATTATGTATCGTCCTATTCTGGTTCAAGAGGATATAGTGCAAGAGCCGGAAAAGCGAAAATAACAATCAAAAATGGTTCTGGAAAAACTCATCCTTGGCATTTGATACACACTGACAGTGGCAGCAATGTTTACGGATGGGTGGATAATGGAACTTTTGAATAATGGGAGGCGATAACGTGGAAAATTTCGATGCGAATGCCGGTACAAATAAGCTGGCAAATGTTTTAAGTGACAGGATGCGAAGAGAAAATGATACATCGTTATGCCTGGACTTTGGAGAAATCCAGGGAAACGGCAGCCTCATCACAAATACTTTCCCAGTAGCAATTCCGAAAGGCCAATATTCGGTATGCAGACACGTAGGAGGATTATCTTTTACAACAAGCGGCGGAAAGCATGGAGGACATTCAAGTGGCGATGGTTCCCATGGTCACACGATTGCGCCTCCACAGATAAAACCTGGGGACAGGGTGCTTGTGGCGTGGGTAATGAATGAAGCCTGCGTCATAGACGTTGTAACAGGTTCGTAGGAGGTAAACGATGGCAAATATTGTAACAGTTGCCGTTCCTGCGTTTATCGAAGAAAGTTCCGAGTATGATACACAATACAAAAGGACAATGAAATGGAATCCCGAAAAAGGGGATTTCGTGAGAAATGCAGCAAACCAGGTTGTGGAGTGTACCGGAGAAGAGGGCTACATGATTTGGTGCATGAAAGTATCCATGACAGAACGGTATTCCTGCCTTGCATATTCCAACGATATAGGTGTTGAGATGGAGGACGCACTGGCGCAGGACGATGAAAAGACAGTCGAATCAATGGTGGAGCGAACCATCAGAGATGCACTGCTTGTAAATCCGAGGACTGAATGGGTGCGAGATTTCGAGTTTGAATGGAACGGCGATAGCATGAACTGCTCTTTCAAGGTTAAGGGGAAAGAGTGGGACAAAGTATTTCAAATCAATATTTAGAACGGAGGTGGTAAGATGGCGCAACCAGAATTTCATAGACCGGAGTGCTTCGATGGGAGCACAACCGATGAAATACACGAGCGAATGATGGCGAGCTTGCCGGATGATATAGACGATATGCCTGCCGGATTTCCTTATGATTTCACAAGACCGGCGGCAGAGGAGAAATCAGAGTTTATCAATTATCATCTGATAAGGGCAGTAATGCTTGCGTTTCCGCAGTATGCCTGGGATGATTGGCTCGATTTGCATGGGGCGCAGGTTCATGTGACAAGGCACGCAGAACAGTATGCGACTGGAAACATAACAATTACCGGTGTTGCAGGCAGCGTAATAGCCGCAGGCACCGTTTTTTGCGTACCGGCTGTAGATGATAACCCTGCGATAGAATTTGCCACGAATGAGGACTGCACAATAGCTGATGATGGCACTGTAACAGTGGCCGTAACAGCAGTTGAAAGTGGTATCGGTTCAAATGTGGCAGCTCATACCGTATGCATTATGGCAAAGAGTGACAAGAACATTACCGGCATAGATAATGCAGAGCCGATTTCCGGTGGAACGGTGCGAGAAGAGGACGGAGATTATTTCGACAGGATATTTGCTGAATATGATAATAGCAAAACATACCTGGGGAATGACAGCGATTTTGTCCGATGGGCGAAAGAAGCAGGCGCAGGAGATTGCATTGTTGTGGCGGCTTTTGATGGTCCTGGAACCGTAAAACTGGTACTGGTTGATGGAAACGGACAGCCGGCAAATACAAAGCTGATAAATGATGTGTATAACTACATTGTTTCTCCGAATGACCGGATGCAACGATTATTGCCTACGGCGTGCGCCAAACTGTCATGTGTGGCTGCAACCACTGTAAAGATGAATTATACCATTACAGGATTGCTACTGGACGAATCGGCGGACAAGGCGCGTGTGGAGGAGGATTTCAAGAAGCTGGTGCTTACCGTATATGGCGTGGCAAAAAATGAGGGAATACTTCGATACAATGATGTGCGCCCACTGATAACTGCTATTGATGGAGTGGAGGACTTCGACACATTCCTGATAAATGGCAAAATGAGCAATATCAAGTTGGAGAAAGAAGAATATCCGGTTACTGGAACGATTGATTTCAGAAGTTAGGAGGACGGACGATGACAGATGAAGAATTGGAATTATTCCCGACGAGCGAGAGCGCCTTAAAAATGCTGTCCTATGTGACACCCGGATTTTACGATAAATCGTATGTCGGCAAATGGATGTTTCAGGTCATGGGGTTGGAATATGACAAGGCCTTGAAGCTGGCGGAGGAATTACCGGAACAGTTTAATATGTCATTGTCAGATGCGTATGAAAAGAAATCACAGGACATATCTTTGGAATTGAAAGTAAAAGTCTTGAATGTAAATCGCGGATATAATGACAGCCTGATGAAAAAAAGTCCTACGCTATATCAATATATGATGTTTGTGGATACCGTCAGACGATTCCAAAAAGAGTATCCGTTTGAACAGGCGATGGAGCAGGCAATTGACGAATGTATACGAACGGGAATACTTTCGGATTTTCTCAGAAAAAGCCGTGCGGAGGTTATGCGAATGTGGTTATTTGAATATGATCAGGAAAAACACATAGAGATGGAGAAAGAGGAATCGTACGAAGATGGTAAAAGAGAATACCTTATTACACTGGTAGTAAAATTGAAGAATAAAGGAAAAACAGTAGATGAAATTGCAGATATACTCGAGGAGCCGGTAGAAAAGATACAAAAGATATGTGAAATATCTGAGAATTATGCACCGGATTACGATGCTCAGAAGATATATCAGGAATTAGAAAATAGTGAGTACTAAAATGAATATAAAAGCTCAGGAAATACATGTAAGATTTTCTGAGCTTTTTTGAATAATATTACTTGCTTAATATCCGCCAGATGATATAATGAGAAAAAGCGTGCACGTAAACGCAAAAAGCGGAGGAAGAAGTTATGGGAGTGACATTACAGCAGATTGCCGAAGCTGCCGGAGTATCCAGAGGAACAGTAGACCGGGCACTGAATGACCGCGGAAGGATCAAGCCGGAAGTAGCGGAAAAGATAAAAAAGATAGCAGAAGAGATGGGCTACCAGCCGAACCGGGCAGGAAGGGCGCTTGCCATGGCAAAGCAGTCTGTACGGATCGGGGTGATATTACAGTCGGCAGACACACCATTTATGAAGAAGGTACTGAACGGAATTGAGGATGCCAAAGCGGAAGTAGAACGTATGGGAATCGAAGTCATAGTGAAAAAGCTGAGCGGGATTGATTCCGTGAAGGTTATGGACACAATGAAAAAGATGCGTGGGTCCGGATGCAAGGGGATTGCGATGGTTCCGGTAGAAGATGAAGAATTGAAGAAACTCATTCATGAATTTGTAGAAGAAGATATACCGGTTGTGACCTTCAACTCAGATTTGGAGGACTCCGACAGACTCTGCTTTGTAGGACAGAATGCATTGCAGAGTGGTAAAGTGGCAGCAGGGCTGATGGCAGAGATCCTTCCTAAGGGAGCAAAAGTGCAGGTGATCTCTGGATATCCGTCGAATCAGTCGCACAGGAACAGGAGCAAGGGATTCATCAGTGAACTTAATGCAGTCCGGAAGGATGTGGAGATCCTGGATATTCAGTATGCTTACGATGACAGCAAGATTGCCGGAAAGATAACGGAAGAAATGTTAAAGCTGCATTCGGATCTGCGTGGCGTATATCTGGCAGCTTCCGGTACGGATGGGGTATGCAAGGTATTGAAGAACAAGGGTCTGGTAGGAAAAGTAAAAGTTATCTCCAATGACCTGACAACCCGGAATGAACAGGAATTAAAGCGCGGACTGATCCAGTTCCTGCTTGGACAGAATGCATATGTACAGGGGTATTCTCCGGTGATGATCCTGTTTGATAAGTTGTTTGACGGCAAAGAACCGGAAGAAGAGTATCAGTATACGGAGATTGTGATTAAGACAAAATATAATCTGTGAAGATAAAAGGATGGAAGATGTGTAATGTTTTCTGTCCCTTTTTAGTTTCTGTGTATTTGTATTGTGAAGGATATAAGACAATAAAACAGAATCAAATTGGAAAAAAGTAACAAAATTAGTGTGCAGAGTGCAGAATCAGCTGAAAGCTGGAACAGCACTTTGCACATTTTTCTTGTTTAATCTTTATCAATTTGTGATTCTTCATAAAAATTCCAGTTTTAATTTAGTTATTTTGGATATTGCGTTCACGTGCACGCAATGGTAAGATACAGGTACAGACAAGGAAATACAGCAAAGCAAAAGAACAAGAAAAACAAAAGCCGGCGGTAAAATGTTCAGGAAAAAGTTCAGAAAAATTCAGGATGAGAAAGAACTACTGGACGGATAAGAAACAAAAAATATGATGCAAACAAAAACTCAAAACTAAAAAACAAAGATCTGAAGCAAGAAGTTCAGAATCACGAAATGAAAAGAAAGGCGGAAAAAATTATGTTAAACGTAGGAGTAATCGGATGTGGCGGAATGGGAAGAGATCATATCAAGAGAATCACAGAGAGAACACAGGGAGCGCAGGTGGTTGCAGTATCTGACGTGTTTGAAGAAGGAGCTAAGAAAGCAGCTGAGATCGCAGGCGGCGCAAAGGTATACACAAACGGCAAAGACCTGATCAATGATCCGGAAGTAGATGCAGTACTGATCGTATCACCTGGATTCGCACATGTAGATGACCTGTTAGAGGCAATCAAAGTCGGAAAAAGAGTATTCTGTGAGAAGCCGCTCTGTACAACAGCCGATGACTGCAAGAAAGTTATGGAAGCAGAAGAAGCAGCAGGAAAGCATCTGATCCAGTTGGGATTCATGAGACGTTACCACAAAGGCTACAACCAGATCAAAGATGCGATTGCAACAGGAGAATATGGAGAACCGCTGATGATGCACTGCACACACCGTAATCCGGAAGTAGGAACCAACTACAACACACCAATGGCGGTACATGATACAGTTATCCATGAGATCGACCTCTGCCACTGGCTGGTAAATGATGATTATGAGAGCGTACAGGTTATCATGCCAAAGGTTACAAAATATTCTCACTCAGAGCTGAAAGATCCACAGATCATGCTGATGCGTACAAAGAGTGGTATCTGCATCGATGTAGAATGCTTTGTAAACTGCAAGTTCGGTTATGATATCAACTGTGAAGTTGTATGCGAAGACGGCGCACTTAAAATGGGAACACCAATGGCACCTTCTATCAGAAAGAACGCACAGTGCTCTACAGAGATTACAACAGACTGCTTCGTATTATTCAAAGATGCATATGATGCAGAAATCCAGAACTGGGTTGACTGTGCAGAAAAAGGTGTGATCGAAGGACCTACAACATGGGACGGATATCTTGCAGCGGTTACAGCAGATGCTCTGGTAAAGGCTCAGGAGACAGGAAATATCGAAAAAGTTGTAACAGTTGAGAAACCTGAATTTTATAAATAAGGGATAAAATTATTGAGAAGTGCGTGCACGAGCACACAAAGATGAAAATAAGATGGAAAAGACATAAACAGGAGGATATAGAAAATGAAAATAGGATTTAACGAAGCAACAGCCCTGGAATGCAAGGGACAGTCACTGATGGCAGACCTGGAAGCATGTGAAAAATATGGATTTGATTATATCGAGATCCGTTTTGACTGCGTAAAAGATTACCTGAAAGAACATACATTAGAAGAACTCGCTGACTGGTTCAAGAACCATCATCTGAAACCATGGGCTTACAATACACTGATCTTTTTTAACCAGAGAGACGAAGCAGGCGTAAAAGAAATCGACGAAGAGACAGATTTTATCATCAAAGTATGTGAAGCAATTGGAATGAAGATGCTGATCACAGTACCAAGCTTTGATGTAAAAGATAAATCTGTAACAGAGATCAAAGAAGAAGCAGTAGAAAGACTCCGCTATCTTTCAGATAAAGTCGGAAAAGACATCAAGATTTCCCTGGAGTTCTGCGGAGCACCAAACTGCTCGATCAATCAGTTCGGAACAGCATACGATGTAGTTAAGGCTGTTGACAGAGACAATGTCGGAATCACAGTAGATACCTTCCATTTCCATGAGATGTGCTCAAAACTGGAAGACTTAAAAGCAGCAGATGGCAGTAAGATCTTTGCTTATCACCTGAATGACTGTGAAGATCTCCCGCTTGGATCATGCGGAGATGACAAGAGACTGTGGCCTGGAGAAGGCGTGGTTGACCATGCAGGAATCGCAGGAGCATTAAAAGAGATCGGATTCGACGGTGTATGCACGATCGAAGAATTCCGTCCGGAATATTATGCAATGTCTCACGACGAAAATGTGAAGAAAGCTGCAGAAGTGACAAGAGACTTTGTGGCAAAATATTTCGCATAATCAGTATCAGATTATATATTCACCTTACGGCTGTCGCAATGCAAAGCGGCAGCCATTATAGAAAACAGACAAATGTTAAAAAGTTATCAGAAAAAAGAACCGGTATAGAAAAGTTGCTGAACCAACAGTAGCAGATGCCGGAAGGAGGATTTAAGATATGTTAAATAAAGAAAAAGTATCTTTGGGAATTGCACCGATCGGCTGGACCAATGATGATATGCCGGATCTTGGAAAAGAGAATACATTTGAACAGACAGTCAGTGAGATGGCACTGGCAGGATTCACAGGATCAGAAGTAGGAAGCCATTACCCGACAGATCCGGAAGTGCTGAAAAAAGCACTGGATCTCAGGAAAATGACTATTTGTAACCAGTGGTTCTCCTCATTCCTGATCAGTCGTCCATATGAAGAGACAGAAGCCGCATTTATCGAACAGTGCGATTTTCTGAAAAAAGTAGGAGCAAAATGCATCGGCGTATCCGAGCAGAGCTATAGCATTCAGGGAAAACTCGACCATCCGATCCAGGAAGGTAAATATGTGATGAACGACGAGGAATGGGACAAGCTTGTGACAGGTCTTAACAAACTTGGAAAGATTGCAAAAGACAAAGGAATGGTACTGACATTCCATCATCATATGGGAACCGTGATTCAGACAGAAGAAGAGATCGACCGCTTTATGGAATCGGTAGATCCGGATCTGGTATATCTGTTATTCGACAGCGGACATCTTTCCTTTGCGGGAATCGATCCTGAAAAAGTACTGAGCAAATACGTAGATCGTGTGCGTCATGTACATTTGAAAGATCTCAGGAAAGATGTTGTAGAGAAATCAAGAAAAGAAAAATGGAGCTTCTTAAAAGGTGTAAGGGAAGGAACATTTACCGTGCCTGGAGACGGGGACGTGGACTTCGGACCGATCTTTAAGATTTTGGAAGAAGCAGATTACGAAGGATGGGTAGTCGTAGAAGCAGAACAGGATCCGGCAAAAGCAAATCCGCTGGAATACGCAATGAAGGCAAGAAAATATATTGCAGAAAAAACAGGTTTGTAAGAAAATGAAAGGAGCAAACATATTATGAAGATAGCATTTGATGTAGATGTACTGGCAAAGCAGTCTATGGATATCAACTGGATGGTTCACCAGGTGGCTGACTGGGGATACAAATATATTGAACAGTCACCGCATCCAAGGATCAATCCATTTTACAAACATCCACTGTTCTCAAAAGAATGCGAGAGGGAATACAGAAAAGCATTGAGAGAGACAGGCGTGGAGATATCGTCATTCATCGTTGTATACCGCTGGTCAGGACCGACCGAAGAGCAGCGTCAGTTTGCAGTAGCCAACTGGAAACGTATGATCGAGATCGCGGCAGATATGGGGGTATCTGTTATCAATACGGAGTTATCCGGAGATCCGAATCAGCAGGAAATCTGCAATGGCATGTGGTTCAAATCTATGGAAGAACTGCTTCCGATTATTGAGAAGAATAAGATCCGTGTAGAGATCCAGTCACATCCATATGATTTCTGTGAGCTGAATAACGAGACATGTGACATGGTCAAATCTTTCCGTTCTCCATATCTTGGATACGTATATTCTTCACCGCACGGATTCTTCTATGATGAAGGAAAAGGGGATGTCCGTTCGATGTTAAAATATGCTGGAGATGAGCTGACACATGTGTTATTTGCAGATACTTATAATCAGACACTGGACTGCCGTTACATTGCCAATCCGCCGTGGTTAAATGGAAGAGGAAAAGCTGATGTGACCATTCACCAGCATCTCGCAATGGGAGAAGGAGATGTGGATTTTGACGGAATCTTCGAGACTTTAAGAGAAATGGATTTTGCTAACAGACAGTTAAAACCGGATGCACCAAAAGCCGGTGGGGATAACATTGCCTGTGTATCAATGTTCGGATTCCCT
>ENA-ORSO01001047-ORSO01001047.1-human-gut-metagenome-genome-assembly--contig:-NODE-1047-length-18781-cov-2.417174_pt1 | contig 18781 bp, 16 predicted proteins | sample MGYA00241902_ERZ509168 | MGnify/ENA primary metagenome ERZ509168 (study PRJEB26280, sample SAMEA2338806) | human gut metagenome | biome: human gut; feature: human-associated habitat; material: faeces... | reverse complement strand
TCGGTCCCGTCGGTAAGTTCATACTCAAAAAGATAGTAGGCTGCGCCAAAAGCTGCACCATCGTTCCCATCGGTAGCCGCTGTAATCTTGCCTATTTCTTTTTGAATACATCCAGATTCCATTCGGCATGCCATGGAATCGTAATTTTGTTGGTTTGCTTGTCAATCATCATAGGCAACCAGATGTAACGGCTGTCTTGCAGGTCTTTCTTTTTCCACATGTCGAAGCATGCTATGAAGGCGTTTTTCTTGCCCTGCACGGGGATAACGAAAGTGCTTTGTCCGTAGAATGTCTTTTCGGCATCCGGTCCCGTACAAGGGTCTCCCAAAACCGTCCACTCTCCTATGATAGAGTCGGCCACTGCCAATTCGGCACTGTTGGGATCCCAACCGGTACAACCGCTGGAAAGCATATAATACTTGTTTCCGTGTTTGAAGACGGCAGGTGCCTCCCTTGCCATACCAACGAAACGGCGTACATATTTTCCGTCCGGTTTGGTGTAATCTTCAGTCAGCCGGTTGATGTGCATGGTCTGGTTTTCTTCTGATGAAGAGAACTGGTAGGCAGTTCCGTCATCGTCCACGAATACGGTTTGGTCACGGCTCATCGTACCGTTCGGGCGGAATCCGTCCAGATACTTAAACGGGCCTGTCGGTGAATCGGCGATGGCTACACCAGCCTCCGCTTTACTGTAGTCCGGACTGTCTATGTGCATCCACATGACAAACTTCTTGGTCTTTTTGTTGTAAACCACCTTAGGACGTTCGAGTACCTGCGTCGGGTGGATGTCGCTGTTCGGATCGTCGGTAATGGCTTTCAGGGCCACTCCTTCGAACTTCCAATTCAGTAAGTCCTTACTGGAGTAGCAACTTACACCAGTTACGTCTGTGCGATAGCGCTCCCAAGTTGCATCAGAGGGCAGGACGGTCTTACCGACCTTGTATTCACCGTACCAATAGTACATACCTTTATGGTATAAGATACCGCCTCCATGAGCGTTGATGGGGTTGCCTTCCGTGTCGTTCCAAACTTCTTTGGGACGGAAGAACTCATTTTTTTGTGCCTGAATGTGTACTGTTCCCAATGCACATACGGCCACTGCAGCAATTACAATTCTTCTTAACATAATATAATGGCCAGGTTTATAAAATTAGAATTCGCTTCAAAGATAGTATAATCTTGAGTAAAAATCAAGGTTTAGGCGTGCAAAAACCGTAAAAATGAAAAAGGGCCACCTCCACAGGCAGCCTTTTCGTCGTTAGTATGTTATGAAAAAATTTGAGAGAATTGAAACTTCACAGTTTCATTGCGTTTTATTAAGCACTAACTTGTTTATATAGAAAAAGCATAAAATGTTCCATTAATCTTGTTTGAGCTTTCCCGATGAAAGTATTTTCATGAATCGGTCATCCATATCTCCCGTAAGATTGACGATGGTCAGTGTTTTCTCATCCGGATTCAGATTCAGCACGACCAGTTCCCGTATCACTTCATCATGTTTGCGGACAAAGACTTTATTGTTTTGTCCGGGTTGGTTTTCTACCAACGGGGAAAATCTGTTTTTGTTCTTTTCTATGAGCTGTTCGGCCTCACGGAAGAGCTTCTCGCTTTGCTTTGTCGCCGTGATGATACGGGCACTTTTCAGTTTGGAAAGGAGATATTCCGGAACCTCTTCATCTCTGTCTCCATCCGGGGCCGTCATGGTGTCCATGAGTTTCTCCATCATTATCGGACTGACGGTCTGGCATTGTATATCACCGTCTTCCTTGGCACATTGTTCCATGAACTTAGACGCAAAGTCCTGCCCCCACACGTGGATAGAACATGCTATTAACAATAAGCAAAGAACGCGTTTCATTTTATTGTTCTTTTTGTGTCTCTTTAGGCTGCATTTGCAGAAGAGAATCCTGTTTGGATGCTTCGCTCAGGCTTTGCGACACCATTTGTAAGGCATCGGATATCTGATTGTAAGCCATTTCCGGATCATTGTACGAATCCTGATAGTTCTCGTAGTTGTAGTCGTTTTCCACAGTGGCTTCACGGCGGAAAGAACTTTGTGCGGCATTGCCTAACGTGAGGATGATGGCTACGGATGCAGCGGCTTTGTAGAGAGGCATCATCCGGCGTACCCACGTGATTCTACGTGCTTTCACCGGTTCGTCCTTCTCTATGTGCGCCATGATTCTTGCGTCAAAATCCTCACCCAATTTCACGTCCTGCCACATCTTTTCGCTTACAAAGAGAGGCTTGTAAGGCATGAGATGGCTCGGTATATGGGTTTGGTTGAAGAAGGTTTTCAGTATGGCTTCTTCTTCCAAGGAGGTTTCGCATTGCCAATAGCGTTCCAGAAGTTGTTCTATGTACTTATAGTCCATATCCTTGTATTTCTGTGTACTTTTGTTTGATTCGTTGTCTGGCACGGAACAGATAGACTTTCACTTGTTCTTCGCTCAGATTCAGAATTGCTGCAATCTCTTTATAGCTTTTGCCTTCTATTTCTCTCAGTTGGACGATGTCCTGTTGGGTTTGGGGCAATTCTTTCAACAGTTTTTGAAGAAGTCCAAGCCCTTCACGAGCCGTCAGGCTATCGTATGGAGTGGAAGTATCGGGGCGGCTATGCAGGCTTTCGTCCAAGGCAACATGCTGCGCTTCTTTTTTTTCGCTTCTGTCCAAGGAGAGGTGCCTGCAAATGGTCAGACAATAAGCTTCGATGGAGTTCAGTTGCGGCCATTCGTTGCGCTTGTCCCACACCCTTATCAGTGTTTCTTGAACGATATCCTCCGCTTCTGCCGTGTCGAACGTGATACGAAGAGCCAACCGATAGAGTTTGTCTTTCAGGGGCAATATATCGTTCCGAAAACTGATTTCTTTCATCTCTCTGTAATAATGACGGGCGAGTGCCTGAAAAGTTACACTCACCCGCCATTTTTTTTGAAATATTTTTTTCGTCTTATCCTATCTCTCTATAACTGTGCCGGATACGCTGTCGATAGCCGTGGCCAAAGTGATAATGACTTTGCTTACTCCGGCATGGATGGCCTCAAATGAGTTTTCCAATTTCGGAATCATTCCCCCTTGTATGATGCCTTCCTCCACGTAACGTTTAAATTCGCTTTCGTTGATATGAGGAATGAGGCTGTCATCGTCTTCTGCATCTCTCAATACGCCTTTCTTTTCAAAACAGTACATCAGGGTGACATCGAACGCATCGGCCATGGCTTTGGCGGTTTCCCCTGCAATGGTGTCGGCATTGGTATTCAGGATATGTCCCTGCCCGTCGTGCGTCAAGGGAGCCATGACGGGCACGATGCCTTTACGAATCAGATCGGCTAAAAGCGTACCGTTTACTACGTCTACGTCTCCTACGAAACCGTAGTCCACATCCTTTACCGGACGTTTGTGAGAACGTATCACGTCCATGTCGGCACCGGTCAAGCCTAAGGCGTTGACACCTTGTGCCTGAAGGCGTACCACAATGTTTTTGTTGACCAGTCCGCCATACACCATGGTGACCACGTTCAGCATGTCTGCGTCCGTGACGCGGCGACCGTTGATCATTTGGCTTTCTATTCCTAATTGGGCTGCGACTTTGGTGGCGGAACGTCCTCCGCCATGTACCAGTATCTTATGGCCTTCAACGGCCGTGAAAGCTGCCAGCAGTTGGCGGAGCGAGTCTTCTTCCTCTACGATTTTGCCGCCCACTTTGATGATGGTGAGTTTCTCTTTCATGTTCATTCCAAATAAGTATAACCATAAAGTCCCGAGCGGTAGTTGTTCAGGAACTCTTTACCCTCTTCGAGCGAAATCTTTCCGCTTTGGATAGATTTGGACACCCATATTTCGAGGCGGCGAACCAGTTTCTTCGGTTCATACTGCACGTATTCCAACACCTCGGCTACGGTTTCGCCGTCGATGATTTGGTCGATGGTATATCCTTTGTCCGTCACGGAAACATGTACGGCATTGGTGTCGCCGAACAGGTTGTGCATGTCGCCCAATATTTCTTGATAGGCACCGACCAGGAACACGGCGAGGTAATAGTTTTCGCCTTTCTTCAACGTATGCACCGGCAGGCTGTGGGAGATATGGCTGTTGGTCACGAAGTTGGCGATTTTTCCGTCCGAATCGCAGGTGATATCCTGTATCGTGGCGTGCGTGTTCGGACGTTCGTCCAGCCGCTGTATCGGCATGATGGGGAAGAGCTGGTCTATGGCCCATGTGTCCGGCAGGCTTTGGAACAGTGAGAAATTGCAGAAATACTTGTCGGCCAATAGTTTGTCGAGCGTCATAAGCTCTTCCGGTATATGTTTCTGGGTTTGTGCCAAAAGGTTGACTTCACGTGTGACGCTCCAATACATGCTTTCGATGTCGGCACGTGTCCGTAAGTCTACGATGCCGTGGCTGAACAGGTCCAGTGATTCTTCTCTGATTTGTTGGGCGTCGTGCCAGTCTTCCAGAAGGGTACGCGGGTTCAGGTTGTCCCAAATCTCATACATGTCCTTTACCAGTTGGTGAGCTTCCGGCGAAGGCTCGAAATTCTCGTCCATACGGGGAAGAGAGGCCGTTTCCAGCACTTGCATGATGAGCACCGAATGGTGGGCGGACAGCGACCGCCCGCTTTCCGTAATCAGGTTCGGATGCGGGAGATTGTTTTTATTGGCAGCGTCGACGAAAGTATAGATACAGTCGTTCACATATTCCTGAATGGAGTAGTTCACAGAACTTTCGCTATTGCTGGAGCGTGTACCGTCGTAGTCTACTCCCAGTCCGCCACCGCAATCCACGAACTCCACATCATAACCCAGATGATGGAGTTGGATGTAAAACTGCGAAGCTTCGCGCAGGGCGGTCTGTATGCGGCGTATCTTGGTAATCTGGCTGCCGATGTGGAAATGGATAAGTTTCAGGCAGTCTTTCATACCTTTGGCTTCCAACATGTCGAGTGCTTCCAGCAGTTCACTGGACGTCAGACCGAACTTGCTGGCATCTCCGCCGCTTTCTTCCCATTTCCCGCTGCCGGACGAAGCCAATTTGATACGGATACCGATATTGGGTCTTACGTTGAGTTTCTGGGCAACCTCGTAGATGGTGTTCAGCTCGTTGAGTTTCTCTACCACCAGGAAGATGCGTTTGCCCATCTTTTGGGCCAATAAAGCCAGTTCTATGTAATTATGGTCTTTGTAACCGTTGCAGATGATGGGAGAGGCTGAGTCGGTATTGACAGCGATGACCGCATGCAGTTCCGGTTTGGAACCGGCTTCCAGTCCCAAGTTGAATTTCTTGCCATGGCTGATGACCTCTTCTACCACGGGACGTATTTGGTTGACCTTAATGGGATAAATGATGAAATTCTCTCCTTTGTAGTCATATTCCTTGGCAGCCTTCTCGAAGCAATTGCTGGTTTTCTCGATACGGTTGTCCAGAATGTCGGGAAACCGTACCAATACGGGAGCCGACATGTCCCGAATGGCCAATTCGTCCATCAGTTCCCTTAAATCGACTTTTACGCTATCCTTTCTCGGAGTTACGTAAACGTGCCCTTTTTCGTTGATTCCAAAATAGTTGACTCCCCATCCGTTGATGTTGTACAATTCTTCGGAGTCTTCAATACGCCATTTTCTCATTACGTTCTTTATAGGTTTAATAGTTCACGAAGCAAACGGACGGAGTCCTTTATTTTATCGTAGTTCTCTAATAAGCTGACATCTAATGTATATTGTGCCCGGCTGTAAAAGGGTTCGCGTATCGCGAGGGAATCCCGGATATATTGTTTCATCTCATCCTCCGTTTTGTCTTTCAACAGAGGACGTTCCACCTTTCCCATCTTCAGATGCTGGAACAGCACGTCGGGAGAGGCTTTCAAGTACACCGTTTGCGCCTGCCGGTTCATGTATTCCATGTTGTCGAAAAAGCAAGGTGTTCCCCCACCGCAGGAAATGATGACATTCTCGAACTCGGCTACCTCGTGCAGGACTTTCTGTTCGATCTCGCGGAATCCGTTTTCTCCGTTTTCCGCGAATATTTGGGGGATGGTCCGGCGGTAGCGTTCTTCGATATACCAGTCTAAATCATAAAACGGGAGAGCCAGGCTTTGGGACAATGCCTTTCCCACGGTCGTCTTTCCGGCTCCCATGTAACCGATTAAGATGATACGTGTCATTTTTTCTTGCTATAAGTTCTTTTACGTGCCGTCGTTTTAGGTTTCTCGTCTTGTTCCTTGACCACGGTCATGCACTCCTCCAGTGTCAGTTCTTTGGCACGTTCTGCCAGAGTCTTCGGCAATCGGTAATTATTGCCTTTGTAGGCGATGTAAGGACCGTAGCGTCCGTTGAGTACTTCCAATTCCGGTTCTTCTTCGAATTTTCTCAAATGGCGTTCCACTTCGGCCTGCCGTTTTTCGATGATGAGTTTGATGGCCTCTTGGAGGGTGACGCTCATCGGGTCGCTGCCTTTGGGGAGCGAGACATATTTCTTGTTGTGCAAGACGTAAGGGCCGAAACGTCCCGTACCGATGGATACGGTCGTACCTTCAAAAGTGCCGAGGTCGCGAGGAAGTTTGAACAGTTCGAGGGCCTCTTCCAGAGTGATGGTTTCCAGGCTTTGCCCGTTCTTCATCTGGGCGAACCTCGGTTTCTCCTCATCCTCTGCCGTTCCGATTTGCACCACCGGGCCGAAACGCCCGATTTTGACAAATACAGGTTTTCCGCTTTGCGGGTCCGTGCCCAACAAACGTTCGCCCACTTTATGCTCGGATTTGGCATTGAGGGTTTTTTCCACCTCCGGTTCGAAGTCGCCATAGAAGTCTTTCATCATTTGCGTCCATTCCGTTTTTCCTTCTGCGATGTCGTCGAACTTCTTTTCCACCTCGGCCGTGAAGTTATAATCCATGATTTCGGGGAAATATTGTAAAAGGAAGTCGTTGACCACCGTCCCCACATCTGTCGGAACCAACTTGCCCCTTTCGGCTCCGATGACGGTTTGTTTGGCTTGTTGGCTGATGGTGTCTCCTTTCAACGTAAGGATAACCAATTCCTTTTCTTCTCCTCCCTTGTCTCCTTTGGTCACGTATTCGCGTTGTTGTATGGTGCTGATGGTAGGAGCGTAAGTAGAAGGGCGCCCGATGCCCAATTCTTCCAGTTTTTTAACCAGGCTGGCTTCGTTGTAGCGTGGAGGGTGTTGGGTGAACCGTTGCAGGGCTTGTATCTCTTTTCGTTCCAGTTGCTGTCCGGTCTCCATCGGGGGGAGCAGGTTGCCTTCCGCCGTCTCGTTCTCCGAGTCTTCGTCGAAACTTTCCCGATATACCTTCAGGAAACCGTCGAATTTGATGACTTCTCCTGTGGCGACGAAAGCGGCGTCTTGTCCGCTTATCTGGATGGTAGCGGTAGTTTTTTCTATTTCAGCATCGGCCATTTGGGAAGCGACCGTACGTTTCCATATCAAGTCGTACAGACGGCGTTCCTGTGGCGTACCCTCTATTTCCGTCTGGTCCATATAGGTGGGGCGGATGGCCTCGTGGGCTTCCTGCGCTCCTTTCGTTTTGGTATGGAATTGGCGGCTCTTGACGTAACGTTCGCCCATGAGCTCCTTGATGACAGCCGTGCTGGCATTGATGCACAGCGAAGACAAATTGACAGAGTCCGTACGCATGTAGGTGATGCGCCCGGATTCATACAGGCGTTGGGCTATCATCATGGTTTGCGCCACGGTAAAACCGAGTTTGTGGGCCGCTTCCTGTTGCAGCGTGGAAGTGGTGAATGGAGCCGCCGGCATGCGTTTTTGCGGTCGTGTGGCGATGTCGCGGATGGTAAAGGCCGCGCTTTTGCAGCTTTCCAGAAAACGAGTGGCTTCCTCCTTGTTTTTGAAACGTTGGTTCAGTTCGGCCTTGATTTCCGTGCCATCCTTGCTATTGGCAGGCGTGAAAAGGGCTACTACGCGATAACTTTCTTCGCTTTTGAACTGTTGGATTTCCCGTTCGCGTTCCACAATCAGGCGTACGGCCACGCTTTGCACGCGTCCGGCAGAAAGTGCGGGTTTTACTTTCTTCCAAAGCACCGGAGAGAGTTTGAAACCCACGATACGGTCGAGCACCCGCCGTGCCTGTTGGGCGTTTACCAGATTGAGGTCGATGTCCCTCGGGTGTTCGATGGCTTGCAGGATGGCAGGTTTGGTGATTTCGTGAAACACGATGCGTTTGGTTTGTTCCGGTTTCAGGCCGAGCACTTCATACAAATGCCATGAGATAGCCTCTCCTTCACGGTCCTCATCGGAAGCCAGCCAGACGGTTCCGGCATTTTTGGCTTCCGCTTTCAGTTCGTTCACCAGTTTGGTCTTTTCGGAAGGTATCTCATATTGCGGTGCGAAGTTCGTCGTGTCGATGCTGAACTCTTTTTTCTTTAAGTCACGGATGTGCCCGTAACTGGATAATACTTTGTAGTCTGCTCCCAAAAACTTTTCAATGGTTTTGGCTTTGGCAGGAGACTCCACGATCACCAAATTTTTCTGCATGGTCTGTACCTTTATAAAATTTCGGCAGCAAAAGTAGAAAAAAAAGATAGATTACACCTTATATATAACAATTTTTTTGAATAAATGGAGCCGTACGCGCTGTGTCTCCCTTGGGGAGAGGGGATTAGGGCCATTGTGCCAACAGCTTTTCGATGCCTTTTCTCACAGATGCCAGGCCGAAGTCTTCCGGGCGCAATTCTTTCACGGGAATCCACAACAGTTCGGCCGCGTCGTCCATGGCATGAGCCAAGCTGCTGTCTGCCACCGTGCAGCGGAAGAAACAATCTACGGTGTGTACCAGAAATCCGGAATACAGGTAAGTGTTGGGCAGGGAAAACAGGAATTCCGTGCGGGTTACTTCCAACCCGGTTTCTTCTTTTACTTCCCGTGCCACTCCCTCCTCGCTGCTCTCGAAACAGTCTGAGAATCCGCCGGGCAGGTCGAGCGTGCCTTTGGCCGGTTCCTTTCCCCTGCGGCAGACCAACAGTTCCTGTCGTTCGTTCAGGATGACCGCGACAGTGGCTGCACTGGGGTTGAAATAGTAAACGAAGCCGCAGTCTTCGCATTGTTTCGATTTTTCGTTATGCTCCACGAAGTGCGGTGAGCCGCATTTCGGGCAGAAGTGGAATTGTGCGAAAGGATGTTCGTGCATCATGATGACAGTCTGTTTTTTTAAGTTTATTTTCTCTTGGATTGCAAAGCTACGGAATAAATCCGGAAAGCAGGCTTCGTATTGGGTTAATTTTAATATCCCAAAAGCATGAAATATAAATGGGGCAGTAGAAATATAGTGGGAATTAGGGAACAGCAGGCAATCAATGGGGATATTGTCCTCACTGTAGGATGGACGTGTTTACACCGGGATTTTATAAAAAAGATCCTTCATCTTTCAGGTTCCATGATAATCCGTTCATAATATTGATGTTACAGGCTGAAGGACGTTTCAGGCATCCTTCAGCCAGGCTTCATTTCGTTTGGCGCAGAACGGAAAATCGTTCGCCTGAGATTGAAAAATCATTCGGCTGAGAACTTTTTACCGCTTTCCGCAATGAAAGAAAGCTGAAAGATGCCTGAAACATCCCTGAAACATCCCTCATCCCGTAATATATTATATCACAATCTGTTATCGTATAACCTGAAGGATGAAGGATCTTTTTTGCAAAACCTTGGGGAGTGTGTGGGGAACCGGATTTGTGGATGCCGGAGCACCTATACGAAAATAGGAGGAAAAGCATGCTTGCCTTTCCTCCTATCTTATTTTCTTTTTAAATTGGTTTTCAAACTAAGGTGCATTACACTTAACATGCTGCACCGGCATTCAGGTTTTTGTTACCGAACAACATTGAAGTACTTGAACCCAAGAACTTACCGTTGTTCTTCTTTGAACCCATTGCAACTGCCATAGCTACTACGACCGCTGCGATAATCATTAATCCTGTCATAATCTTTTTTCCTTTCTTTTTAATCTAACAATCTTTTACCTAAACATTGCTCCTTCACGGAGCTAAATACCTAAAAACTAAATATCTTTTGTTCCTTATGACACTACAAAGGTACGGCTATTCTCCCTGCAAAACAAGTAAAAGGTCATTTGTTATCATTTAAATGCCCTTTTCTTGATATAAATCAATGAAAAGGCCTCGGGATACTGATTTTTTTTAATAACTTTGCAACGTTTTGTTCCGCCCGGCCTATGGGAAAGCCCTTTCAGGCCGGCGGATGAAAAGGGAATCGGGTGGAAATCCCGGACAGTCCCGCTGCTGTGAACTCATTGTGCGGTTTGTTTCAAACCTCAAGCCACTTCCTTATATATAATTAAGGTGGGAAGGCCAACAAGCCGGAGTAAGTCAGAAGACCTGCAAAACGTAGTCATGCCGGAATCTCCGTGGGATGGGAGGAAGGTGTCGTGAGTGAAGAATGAAGAATATAAATGGGCGTATACAAGGAATCTCATAAAATGAGAGGATGGTTGCTTGTGTCATTTTGTATGGGGGCTGTGTTCGTGCTCGCACAAAATGGTGCAGATAGCGTGGATGTGGGGCTACAACAGATGAAAGGCCTGACGGTGACCGAGAAGGTTTTGCCTGCCGCCGTACGTTCGGGTGCTCCTGTGCAGACGCTTGATAAGGCGGAACTGGAGCGTATGGGCGTGTTAGACGTGTCGGATGCCGTACGTCATTTTTCGGGAGTGACCTTGAAGGATTATGGCGGTGTGGGAGGGTTGAAAACCGTTTCCGTACGCAGTCTGGGTGCGCAGCATACGGCCGTGCTCTATGATGGTGTAGCCATAGGGGATTGCCAGTCGGGACAGGTAGACATCTCCCGTTTCTCGTTGGATAATGTTTCTTCATTGACGTTGACTATCGGGCAAAGCGACAATATTTATCAGACAGCACGCATGTCGGCTGCTGCAAGTGCATTGAGCATCGAAACGAGCCGGCCTGATTTTGAAAACCGGGATTTCAGTCTTTCGGCGAAGGTGAAGACGGGGTCTTACGGTTTGGCCAACCCGTCATTGTTCTATGCCCATCGGTTCACATCGCGTTTGTCTTGTTCTCTTTACGGAGAATATTTGCGTGCCGACGGGAATTATCATTTTACGATGATGAACCTGACCAAGCCGATAGAAGGGCGACGTAACAATAGCGACATCGGGGCATACCGTGCGGAGGTGAATCTTTTTGCCCGTTTGACGGAACGCCAGGATTTGGATGTGAAAGGGTATCTGTTCGATTCCCGTCGCGGATTGCCCGGCAGTGTGGTGTATGACAACCCTTATGCGGCCGAGCGGCTTTACGACCGAAACTATTTCGGACAGTTGAGGTATGAAAACCGTTTTTCGGAGAAGTGGAAGCTGAAAGCTTCGGGTAAGTTCAATTATAGTTGGAATAAAGATACAGACAAGAAGGCTGCCGGACCGACGGAAGACCGTTTCAGGCAGACGGAGACCTACCTGACCGCCACGTTGTGGGCGACGCCGGTGAAAAACCTTTCTTTTTCGTTGGCGCAGGATTTTGTCTATAATGATTTGGCCACGACATTGGAGGAGTGCCAATACCCGGAACGTTATACCAGCCTGACGGCCTTTTCTGCACAATATCATCATCCGCTTTTTCAGGTGACGGCTTCCTTGCTGAATACATTCATTACCGAACGGGTGGCTTTAGGGCGGGCGGCCGACGACCGTAAACGGCTTTCCCCGGCGGTGAGCCTGACGTGGCGGCCTGTGAAAAAAGCAAGTTGGCGTTTGCGTGCTTCTTATAAAGACATATTCCGTGTCCCGACTTTCAATGACCTCTATTATCTGCTCATTGGGAACAGCCGCTTGCGTCCGGAAAAGACGCGCCAATGGAACGTAGGGACAACTTGGGCCGGACGTATGGGGCGTGTGGCGGATTACGTGAGTCTTTCCGTGGACGGCTATTATAACGAGGTCGACGACAAGATAGTGGCGGTGCCTACGATGTTCGTGTGGAAGATGTCCAATGTCGGCAAAGTGGAGACGTATGGCGTGGATGTCAACCTTGCTGCGGAATGGACTTTGGCGAAAGCCTGGAATCTGGGGATGACCGCTGCTTATAGCTTCATGCAGGCGGAAGACGTGACGAAACGCAGTAGCAAGTTGTGGCGTCATCAGATAGCCTACACTCCGAAGCATTCAGGGGCTGGCGGTTTGGTGCTTGAGACCCCTTGGGTGAACGCGGCCTACAATGTGGCGTGGTCTGGCGAGCGTTACCGCTTGCCCCAAAACAAGGAAAGCAACTTGATTGACGCGTATGCCGATCATAGCGTCTCTTTGTACCGGGTGTTCCAGTTCAAGGGGCATAAGTTGCGCCTGCAGGTCGATGCGGCGAATCTGGGGGGGGAGAACTATGAGGTGGTACGTTACTACCCCATGCCCGGACGGAATTTCAAAGTGGCGATAACATATTCATTATAAACTTTTAAAAACGAGAAAATGAAATTGAATTGGTGTAAATTGGCCATTATGGCTTTGGCGTTGGGTGTTTTCACTGCTTGTAGCGAAGATGACGAACCAAACGGTGAAGGTCCGGGTACGGAAACCGGAGGAGGTGACGATACTACTGGTGGTAGTGGAGACAATACAGGTGGAGAGCCGGTTGTTAGTTTAGGTGCTTATGTGCTGAATACCGGAAATTGGGGTGGAAACGATGCCGGTATCCAGTTCTTGGATTTCCAAACCGGAGAGTTGAGTGAAGACCTTTATGCGGCTGCCAATGGTGAAGGGCTTGGCGACTTGGGGCAAGACCTTTGTGTGTATGGTTCGAAAATATACGTGACGGTGAGCGGTTCTTCCAAAGTTGTCATCATGGACCGTAAGTGCAAGGTTCTGAAATCCATTCCGGTGGCTACCGAAGACGGTACTCCGGTTGAACCTCGCTACATGGCAGCGTGTGAGGGGAAGGTTTATTTTACAGCATACGACGGGACGGTTTCCCGTATCGACACGACTTCCATGGCCATCGATGGCAAACTGAATCTTATAGATGCAGGGGCACAAACAGGTTATGACCATCCCGAGGCTATTACTTCTGCCAACGGCAAACTGTATGTCAATATTTCGGGGTATTCAAAAGGAAAGTGGTTGGCAGTGGTTGATGCAGCCTCTTTCACCAAGCTGAAGGATATTGAAGTAATGCTCAATCCGTATACCCAGTGCATCACGGCAGAAGACGGGTATGTATACTTCGTGTCCAATGGCAACTATGCAGGAAGCCCGTCCTTGACTCCGGACCAGTATATTTACGGTACGATGCAACGTCTCGATCCGGAAACAGACCAAGTGGAACAGGTGTGCTGCGCCACTTATATCGCCAATGCCGGAGACAAGATGTACATCCTTTATTCAGAGTATTACTTGCCCGAGGTAGCTCGTGCGTATGTCCGTGATTTAAAGACCGGAGAGGAAAGCGAGTTTATCGATATGGCAGATTTACAGAGTGCCAATGGTTTGGCTGTTGATCCAGCATCTGGCGATGTGTATGTGTTTGACGTACCTTACGGTGCTGCTTCCGACGTTCATGTATACGGGGCGGATGGAACCTATAAACGTACGTTTGAAGCCGGAATGTCCACTTCTAAGATGGTGTTTGTCACAAAATAAGGAGATGAAGGTAAGTTGCCTTTTTTATGGTTGGTTTGCCGTTTTGCTTCTGTTCTCTTGTAAGGACGGGGGCAAGACGGCTTCCTTTTTGGGCGAGGGCGGCGACACGTTGGATTTAAGGTATGCGGAGAATCTGAAGATTGTGTCTTACGACGGTTACCGGGTGGCTACGCTGAGAAATCCGTGGGATACGTTGGAAATACTGCACACGTATGTGCTGGTCGGGCGCGATGAGCCTTTGCCCGACAGTCTGCCGCAGGGGACGGTCGTGCGCGTGCCGTTGCAGAAAGCCGTCATTTATTCGTCTGTGCATTGCGGGTTGATGGAAGAGTTGGGCACTGTCTGCCGTGGGTGGAGTGTGCGACCTCCGGTATATCGACTTGCCTTACGTCAAGGAAGGATGCCGCACGGGGCGTATCGCGGATTTGGGCAGTGGGATGAACCCGGACATCGAGAAGCTTATGGCGTTGCATCCCGATGCCGTGATGCTTTCTCCGTTTGAAAACAGCGGAGGATATGGCCGGTTGGGCAAGTTGGACATTCCCATCATCGAATGTGCCGATTATATGGAAACCTCTTCGTTGGGGCGTGCCGAATGGATGCGTTTCTACGGCCTGTTGTTCGGTAAGGCTGCCGAGTCCGATTCTTTGTTTGCTCGGGTGGAGGCCGATTACCTCTGGTGGGCCGGTAGGGTGGCCGACATAGAAGACAAGCCTACCGTGTTTGCCGATTTGAAGTCCGGTGCCACGTGGTATGTGCCGGGAGGGCGCAGTACGGTCGGACGGACGTTTGCCGATGCCGGTGCCGACTATGTTTTCAGTGATTTGAAGAACAGCGGATCGTCTCCCCTGAGCTTTGAGACGGTGTATGAGAAAGCGAAAGATGCCGACATTTGGCTGATTAAATACAACATGCCGGAGGATAAGACCTATCGGGACCTGAAAAACGATTATGCGCCATACGCCGGATTCCGGGCTTTCCGTGAACGGCGGGTGTACGGCTGCAATACAGGGAGGGTGCCTTACTATGAAGAAACGCCCTTCCATCCCGAATGGTTGCTGGAAGATTTGATAAAAATATTCCATCCGGACGTGGCAAAGGCGGAAGGTGGCAGATATTTTCGTAAATTAGCGGACTGAAAAAGATGATTCCGGTGGAGCGTAAAGGATATGTGTGCGGAGGGATATTGGTCGTCGTCATTTTTGTGTTGGCGGCGGCTAACCTGCTGCTCGGTTCGGTGGACATTCCGGCCGGAGCGGTCTGGGGTGCGTTGACGGGTGGGACGGTGGAAAACGAAGCCTGGTCGTTCATCGTGTGGGAATCCCGCGTGCCTTTGTGCGTGACGGCCTGGTGCTGTGGGGCCGCCTTGGCCGCCTCGGGCCTGATGTTACAGACAGTGTTCAACAACCCGTTGGCCGACCCGTCGATTTTGGGTATCAGTTCGGGGGCAAGTCTCGGGGTGGCCTTGGTCATGTTGGCCGGAGGTGGAATGGTGTCGGCCGGCACTTTTTCTTTTTCCGGTTTTCTGGCAGTGGTGGCCGGTGCTTTCGCCGGTGCCGTGTTGGTCATGGGAGTGATTCTTTTTCTTTCCACGCTGATACGTAGCAGCGTCATGCTGTTGATTGCCGGCATCATGATGGGCTACGTGGCCTCGTCGGCCATTTCCTTGCTGAATTTCTTTGCCACAGCCGAAGGCGTGCACTCTTACATGGTTTGGGGGATGGGCAACTTCGGGGGCGTTTCGTTGGAACAACTGCCGTGGTTTGCGGCTTTCACCTCACTCGGGTTGCTGATGTCCATCCTGTTGATTAAACCATTGAATGCCTTGTTGTTGGGAGAACGTTACGCGGAGAACTTGGGGGTGAACGTGCGCCGTACGCGCAGCATGTTGTTGTTGGTCACGGGAATCCTGACGGCTGTGGTCACGGCTTTTTGCGGCCCGGTGTCGTTCATCGGGTTGGCCGTGCCGCACGTGGCCCGGTTGTTGCTCGGGACGTCGAACCATAATTCCTTGTTGCCGGTGACGTTGTTGAGCGGCGGGGCGGTGGCCTTGCTTTGCAATTTGATTTGCATCCTGCCCGGCGAGGCGGGGCTTCTTCCCCTGAATGCCGTGACCCCCGTGCTGGGTGCGCCGGTGATTATTTATGTCATTGTGAACCAACGTAGAATACAATATTTTAATTAATGGGAAAGCAGATAGTGCTCGAAGGAGAGGGGATTGCTACGGGGTACCGCCAGGGAAAGCAGTTGACGGAAGTGCATCATGGATTGGATTTCAGTCTGTCGGGCGGCGAACTGACCTGTTTGTTAGGATGCAATGGAGCCGGGAAGTCCACTTTGTTGCGTACGTTGGCCGGCATGCAGCCCCCTTTGTCCGGCCGTCTGGAACTCATGGGGCGGCCTTTGGAGGCTTACAGTGCGCATGAGCGTTCCAAAACCATCGGTGTGGTATTGACCGACCGCATGCAGGCAGGCGGGCTGACCGTTTACGAACTGGTGGCTTTGGGGCGTCAACCGTACACCGGTTTTTTCGGACGTTTGACTTCTGCCGACAAAGCCTTGGTGTGGCGGGCGTTGGAAGAGGTCGGCATGGCCGGAAAGGCACGTCGTTATGTGGCCGAACTGTCCGACGGGGAGCGTCAGAAAGCCATGATTGCCAAGGTGCTGGTACAAGAATGCCCGTTGATTCTCTTGGACGAGCCTACGGCTTTTCTGGATGTGGAGAGCCGTATGGAAGTGATGCGCCTGCTCCGGAAACTGGCGGTGGAAGAACACAAGGCCGTTTTGCTTTCCACGCACGATGTGGATCAGGCCTTGGCCATGTCCGACCGCTTATGGCTGATGACGCAGGAACGCGAGATGCTGTGTGGGACGACCGAGGACTTGGTGCTGTCGGGGGCGATGGACCGGCTGTTTGGCAGCACGTCCATCCGTTTCGATGCGGTTCGCGGCATCTATGCCCCGGAGAACCGTAACAGCCGAGTGGTTCGTCTGGAAGCTGCCGATGAGGCATTGCGTTATTGGGCACAGAACCTTTTGGTGCGGCACGGTTTCCGCCCCGTTGCGCCGGACGAGGGCGGAGAAGGGGCAGCGAGCCTTGCAGTCATCAGTCCGCATGACATGGTATGGACACAAAACGGAACTTCCTCCCGCTTTTGTTCGTTTGCCGGACTGGTCGAAATGCTGGAGGGCCTGAAGTAGTTTTTTATTCGGGAACTCTTTTTGTATCCGGACGGATACGGTTTCAAATCGCAAGTCTTTTATTCTCCGGTGGATTCATTTGCCGGGGCACGGCATGGGATTCCTCGCAGTACCCGTTCGATGTACAGGATTTCTTCTCCTATATGGTCTCTTTCTTGCATGGAGTCCGGATAAGGCACGGGAATTTGGGGAGCGATGCCTTTCCCGTCGATGACGATGTCCGGCCAACGGCAACTACGGGTGGTGGGGACACCCAACCGGAACCACCCGAGGGGAGACGTGAATGAGTAAACGTTGGATAAGTCGATGGCTCCTAAGGTCGGCTCGTTGCCGAATAGCGTCACTTTTTCACTGTTCTTCGCCTCCAGTATGAACTGTTCCGCTGATGAGGCGTTACGACCATGAATGAGGATGCCTACCTTGCGCGGATAAGGATACACGGAATCCCGTTTCATAAGCCGGATGCGCTGTAGTCCCGGTCGCAGTACGTATCCGCCCAAATGTTGTGCCACACTGTCGGCCATGTCTTGGCAAAACCTCGCCCATGTATCTTCAGGATTTTCTGTGGCAAGCCTCCGATAAAGGGAAAGGAAATCGGGGGTGGCGTAGAGTTCCACGCCATGGGTGAGGTACGGTTGGCTGTAAACCAGTGCCATCAGGGTTTGGAAATTCATGTCGTTGCCCCCTCCGTTTCCTCTTAAGTCCACAATCAAGTAGGGGCGTGAAGTGATTTCTTTCAGGTTTTTTTCCACGATTTCGTTGGATTCGGAATCAGCAAAGGACGGGATGCGCAGAAAAAAGGTGCTGTCGTTCATGACCTTGGCGGTGTAGTACATGTTGAAGGATTCCGGACGGTGGCTTTTTGCCCGTCGGGCAAGTTCCCTTTGTATGATGGACTGAAATTTGGCGTTTCCCTCCGGGGTGGTGTTCACCCATAAGTGGCCGTCGTTGAAGTTCCGGACGTATTGGTCTATGGCCAAAGGCAGTGTGTCCGGCCTTTGGATGATGATGTTCCTCAGGGCGGCGGTACGTTGGTTCCATTCGTCTTCCTTTCCTTGCGTCTTTATCTCGTATCCCGGATAGTTACGTTGGATGAAGCCCGTGAGCCAATCGAACTCGGATAGCGCCTCCTCCCGGGTTTGTGCATCAATGGGATGTATGGACAGGAGGGTGAAGACGTAAAATAATATTTTTCTGTGTATCATATAGGTATAGGATTATATGAAGCAAATTTACGATTAAAATTCAGGAAAAGGAATTTTCTCCCACATTTTTATGGTTACTCCGGAAAAACTCCGTACTTTTATCCTTTCAAAGAACAGGGAAAGGCTATGGCAAAGGATAAGACCGTCTATGTGTGTGCGAATTGCGGACAGGAATCACCGAAGTGGGTGGGGCGTTGTCCTGCGTGCGGGGAATGGAACACTTTTAAGGAATTCACTGTACGCAAGGAGGGTGCGTCGGCTGCCGCGTCGGGAGGATTCAGCCAGGCGTTGCCGGGGGAACCACTGCGTAGGCGGCCTATTCCCGTGGGACAGATTGTGACCGACGAAGAACCGAGGTTGGACATGCACGACGAGGAACTGAACCGCGTATTGGGCGGCGGACTGGTGCCCGGCTCATTGGTGCTTCTGGGTGGGGAACCCGGCATCGGGAAGTCCACGTTAGTCTTGCAGACCGTACTGAAGATGACGGACAAGCGGGTGCTTTATGTCAGTGGCGAGGAGAGTGCGCGGCAGTTGAAGTTGCGTGCCGACCGTTTGGTGCCAAGGGCAGGAGGAAAGGCGGACGGACGGGAAGGGTTTTTGTCCCGTTCGTCTTGTATGGTCGTGTGCGAGACTTCGCTCGACCAGATTTTCCTGCACGTCCGTAACGAGCAGCCGCAGTTGTTGGTCATCGATTCCATACAGACCATCATGACAGAGGCCGTGGACAGTTCGCCCGGCAGCA
>ENA-ORSO01001039-ORSO01001039.1-human-gut-metagenome-genome-assembly--contig:-NODE-1039-length-18992-cov-20.205735_pt1 | contig 18992 bp, 9 predicted proteins | sample MGYA00241902_ERZ509168 | MGnify/ENA primary metagenome ERZ509168 (study PRJEB26280, sample SAMEA2338806) | human gut metagenome | biome: human gut; feature: human-associated habitat; material: faeces... | reverse complement strand
CATCGCTCGACCTTTGGTCGCTTGCCAGAGCAAGAAGGGGAGGGGAAAGCCGCGTAGCGGCGCGGGGGTGGGGCTTCTGCTGGTGGGGCTACTGCGCGGGGGTGGGGCCTTACTTCTCCTGTTCCTCAGCGTTGAAGCCCGAAAGCTGCACCAGCGGTTGTTGTGCGCGTGCATCTTCGGTCTTCCAAGCGATGGTCACCGTTTTCTTCTCGCCTGGCATAAGGTGGAAATAGTTGTCTGAATAGTCGACAGGCAGAATTTGCTCGCCATCGGCACCCTTCAGGTTCAAGCGCAGCAAGATGGCGGGTGTGCTGGCCGTGTTCTGAACCGTTACGGTGCGCGTGGTGCCATTGCCTGCTACCGTAAGCAGCAGTTTGTCGGCCTTCAGTTTAGGCAGCGTGTTCAGCTCTTGCAGGTTGCCCTCGTCGTTTGAAGTGATATAGAAGTTGTCAGACAGCAGTTTGCCCGCAGCATCCTTCAGTTCAAGACGTATGAAGAACACCTTTCCGCCCTGCAGATTGTAGGTATCGTCAACGTGCAGCGCCTGTAGCGGCGTGGTGGTATCGTCGGCGGTGCTGAGTGTAGTGCGATTGTCTCTTATCACCTGTCCCTTCACATTCAGAATTTGGCGTGTAGCGGTGAGACCCTCGTGCTTGCCAGCCGCCAGGTTCACCACCTCGGGGTCGCGTGTCAGGGCGTTCCACTGTATGTGCAGTGGCTCGCAAGCTTTCTTACAGCCAAAGAAGGCAGCGGTGGGCTCAAAGTAATAGTCGTAGCACATCCATGTCATGCTGGGCCAGCAGGCGTGGCTCATCCAGATGAGCAAGCCCATGCGGTCTTTCGATCCCGACTCGTACATGGCGCGATAGCCATCATAGTTTTCCCACTGAGCCAGCTCGGCAAACTGCTTCGCGTTCTTGGGCTGACCAAAGGCGGTGGCAATAATCTTGTTGAACGAGGCGCCACGCTGAGCGCCCTCCATGGTGTAGTCGTGCTGTCCCCAGGCATCGCCTTGCGGCCACAGGGTGGCAGGGGTTAAGGTGCGCACCAGTCCCTCATAGGTCATCACGTTAGGCATACCACGCTCTGAATGTAGCTTACCTGTTTGACGTGAGAAATATTCTTTCGGTGTGCAAGCCCAGTAGGGGCCATGTCCGCTTACGCCATCGTCGGCCGAGCTTGAGATGTATTCCAATCCGGGGTTCAGTTCAGCCACATATTGGCGCAACACCTTATCAATAGAAGCGGGTGGATAGCCCTCGTTGCGTCCGCAGTAGATGCCTATAGAGGCATGGTTGCGCATACGCAAGGTATAGTCGCGGGCATTGTCAAGGAACATCTTTTCATCAAGAGGGTCGGGTCCGTCGCAGGGGTTGGCCAGCCAGAAGTCTTGCCATACCATGACGCCATACTTGTCGCAAGCCTCATAAAACTCTTCATCGCCAGTCATGCCCACCCAGTTACGTATCATGTTAAAGTTCATGTCGCGGTGATACTTCACGGCAATGTCATACTCGCGACCACGATACAACAGGTTCTGCTCGCTGAAGCCCCAGTTTCCGCCTAAAGGCACGAAGCGTTTGCCGTTGACATAAATCTTCAGTCGCGTGTCAATATCGGTGTAGGTCATCTGTCGCAAGCCCGCCTTATAGGTGGTGCGTGCAGGCTGCTCGCCATCAATATGGAAGGTGTAACCAGCCTCGTGCAGATAAGGCTCGCCGTAGCCGTTAGGCCACCACAGGCGCATGGTGCGGTTGTTCAGCTGAGCAAAGTCAGCAGGAAGGAAGGTTACCTGCTGCTGGGTAGCGGCAGGCAAGGTTACCTGTTTCTGAAATTCGATGCCGCCAATCCATCCGCGCAGCGTGCCCGTAACCTCGTGGTTCTCGTTGTTGCGCAACAGCACCGAGGGGGTGAGCGTTACGGTGGTGTCGGGCAGCGCCAGGGTGGTAGAAACCAGCGGGTCGGCCATCGACACCGATCCTTCTGCCGTCAGCGCCACATCGTTCCAGATGCCTATGTCGCGACCACGCACGGTTGTAATCCAGTCCCAACCAATGGTGGCGTGGAAGGTGGGGTTATCATATCCTAAGATGCCGCCGTTAAAGTCGGTGTTCTTTGCGTTCTTTTCTTTCACCGAGCCAGGGTGTGCGTTCTTCACAATCTCTACGGCCAAGGTGTTTTTGCCCGAAGCCTTCAGCAAGGCCGTAACGTCGACCTTCGAGCGTGTGAAGGCGCCCTCAATGCGGTCAATCTTCTTACCGTTGAGGAACACGTTGGCCTTCCAGTTGATGCCATCGAAGTTGAGGAACACGTGCTTGCCCTTCATCTCTTGAGGCGTTTCAAAGGTGGTGCGATACCAGAAGTTGCTGTTGAAGAACGACTCAGAGGCGTTATACCAGTTGTCGGTCAAAGCGGGGTCGGGCAGCGCGCCTATGTTTACATAGCTCATCAGGGCGGTGCCAGGCACGGTAGCAGTAATCCAGCCGTTGGTGTCGAAGGTGGGGGTAGCAATTGTTTCGCCCGTAGCCTTTACCTCAGAGGCGCGCGCCAACTGCCAGTTGCCGCCATCCAGCAAGAAGCGTCCGTCTTTCATGCCGCCAATGGCGTGGGGCTGAGCCACCACTCCACCACGGCCCATCACCTGCATCTCGCTCATGATGTATCGGCCTGTAGCGGTGGGCTGCGTCATCAGCACACGCACATAGCGTGCCTTGGTAGCCTTAAAGCTGATATTGTCGGCCAATGCTTTTCCGCCAGGCAGCTGTGCCACGGTGCGCCATGCGCCCAGGGTGGTGGCCACGTCAACGCGTCCGCGCAGGGCTTTCTCTATCCAGTGCAGGTTCACCTTGTCGATGGTAGCCACGGCACCCAGGTCGACGTATGCCCACTGCTGTCCGCCCTTGTTGCTCATCCATGCCGATGTAAACTGTGTAGAGGGCTGCAGATCGGTTACGGCCTGCGAGCCGTTGAAGAATTTCATCTCGGTCAGTGTCCAATAGGCAGCGCCAGGCATATCAAAGGCAAAGCGCAGGTTGTTAAAGGTGAGGTCGCCCAAGGGCAAGGTCAGCTCAACAATACGCAATGGCAGCGTGCCCGTGTTGGTTTGCTTGTTAGGGTCGCTGCTCACCATCTGCTTTGATGCCTTTCCGGGCAGAGCGTCGCTCTTCTGTTCAGCTTTCTTAACCCATTTTGTACCATCGTTGGTCAGCACGCTCACGGCATAGCCGCCCTTGGCTTGGTCGGGGTTATAGGCCACGGTGCAGATAATCTTCACCTTGTTGGCCTTCAGCTGCATGTTGTTCCACTGATATTGCAGCCATGCCTTCTCGCCCATCAGGTTGCAGAAGGTGTATTCGTTGCCGTCGATACCACTCTCGCGCTCACGACGCGACAGCGCCCCTGTGTTTGTGGTGGCCAGCAAATACTGGGGCTGTGTGGTGGCAATGAGGCCATCGGTAAGCAGCTGTGGGGTGAGGTTAAAGTCATACTGCGACGAGGTTTTCACCATACGGTTCAGGGCCACGTTGCGGTAAGCGTTGTCGGCGGCGAGGGTGGGTGCGTAACATTCGGCTGGGTTGCCAGGATACTTACCTATGCCTCGTGTGCCATCAGCATGGGCCACAGCCGAGCACAACAATGCTATGCCAGCAGCAGCTACCATTCGTAACTTTTGATTTTTGTTCATAAAGTAGAGTGTATTGTTTTATTGTTTTGTTTTATTGTTTTGTTTTTAAAATAGTTTATAGTTTAAAGAAGATGTGGTTTATTATTTATTATGTTTGGTTTTATTGTGCAAATATAGCAATATTTCTACATATGATAAAAGATTATACTAAGGAATATAACAAAAAACATTGCCTTTTTTCTTTGCACTACTCACACTGTGAGTATTTTAGCAAAAACCGACACTTAATCTACAAAAGTTTGTTTTCTATACAGAAACTCCTCTCCCCAGGAGCCCCACCCCCATCCCCTCCCCGCTGGAGAGGGGAGTAAATAGCCTTGCAAACCATAGTAGGACGGTAGTTTGCTATAGAGCAATTAATCCAAAGTTAGCAATGTTGTTATTAATCCATAGTTAGCAATGCCATTCACTCTCCTCCATCGCTCGACCTTTGGTCGCTTGCCAGAGCAAGAAGGGGAGGGGAAAGCCGCGCGCCAGCGCGGCGCGGGGGAGGGGCTAAAACGATGAAGGCCCCGCAAGCACTGCGGAGCCTCCAAAAGATTGTCTAAAAGATAATAATTGATCTTAGTAAAGGTAATTAGTCGATTGAATTAGGTATTGATTGTATAAAGATGATGCTTAATAAGTGGGGAGCCCAGCCTTGCTTACGCGTGGCGGTGGCGCCCTGTGAGCTTTGCCAATCGCCTACTGAAGGCGGTGGCGATGAGGCGGAAATTGCCGTAACGCAGGTTGCGTATGAGCTCTTCCACCGACCGCGCAACCTTTATCCAGGGATGTCCCCAGGCGTTTGTGCGGTACACGCTCTCTTTGTATGCCACATTCTCAATAACATATCGCGGATGTCGTAGTGGCATCTCCAACTCGAAGCGCTGCATGGTAAACATTTTCCTGAGGCGCTTGGGTATGGTGTTGAGGTTGCTGGTGAAGTGTGTGCTGTCGGCCGTAACGCCCATGTTGTTCACAAGATTGCGTGTAGGCATGATAGCCAGCCCGTTGTTCAGCAGCATTGATGCCCAGAAGATGCTCTCGTAAAAGGCTTTGCCCGAGGCGCGGTGGTCGCGACACATAGGCAGAAAGTCGGAGCGATAGCGGCGCAGTCGCACCACGTCTTCCAGCTTCTTTAGGGCGTAAGGGTCGTCAAGGAAGGTGTAGTGTTCGTCCCATTTGTCTACTACGCGTCGCCACGATGCCCATCCCCATATTGAGAAGACAGTGGTAAAGAAATAGTCGTCGGGAACGTTGGGCGTCACCTCGTCGCTGTTGAAGCCCGCTATCATCGTGATACGCTCATCATGTTCGTAGCGGTCGAGCAGCTCCTTGCAGAAGGGAAAGAACGATTGTGATGGCACATCATCGTCTTCCAACACGATACATTTATCAGCCATTGAGAAGGCCCATTTCTGCGAGATATACTCGGATGGGTCGCAGCCATAATTGCGCTCTTGGTACAGGCGCTGCACATCACACTCCCAATCGATGTTATCAACAATCGCTCGGCATGCCATGATGCCTTTCATGTCGCGTTCTGACCGTGGGCCATCCTGATATAGGAACAGCCTTGAGGGACGCGCTTTCCGCACCTCGTCAAACACCTTTCCTAACTGTTGCGGACGGTTGAAGAAAAGTATCAGTACAGCTACGTCAATATTGTACGGATGTTTCATCGTGTCTTACTGCTCACAAAGGTAATTCTTTTTATTGAGTGAGCAAATAAAAAGGCCAACAATTTTCACTTTTGTTGTCTTTTTTGTTCATTTCTTGTGAAAAATGGTACATTGCGCACGATTTTTATAAACGTTTTCCTATTGCAATGTAACATTTTAACATTTCAGTACTTGCTGTTTCAAATGTTTCAATGCATCATTTTTGTTACATTCGCCTCACGCACCTACACCTCACTTTTCCTCGTCAGTTTTCTGCAAAAGGAACAGCTTGTCGCTGGGGCGTATTTTGTCGGGCACGGGCAGCGATACGCGGGTGCCTTTGGGTGCCGTTTGCACAGGCTTCAGGTCGACACGTATCTCGTCGCAGGTGAGATACATCACGCCTGTTGTGGGGCCTGTTACCAATAGGCGGTCGCCCACGCTAAACTCGTGTGCCTCACAGGTAAACTCGGCCACGCCCAACTTTGAGAAGTATTTCACGCCACGGCCCACATACACCTTGCGCTCGGTGGCATTTGATCCATAGTTTTTGTTCCATTCGCCCAAGGTCTGTCCCTGGTAGTAGCCATCCCAGAAGCCGCGGTTGAACACGGCAGCCAGGCGCTCGTCCCACTCGTCTTTGCGAGCATCGGTAAAGGTGCCATCGGCCACGGCCTGAATGGCCTCTTTGTAGCAGCGCACCACATTATATACATACTCGGGTCCGCGGGCGCGACCTTCAATTTTAAACACGCGCACACCGGCCTTCATCATGCGGTCGATAAAGCGAATGGTCTTCAGGTCTTTCGGGCTCATAATATACTTGTTATCAATCTCGAGCTGGGTGCCTGTCTCGTTGTCGGTCACGGTGTATGAACGGCGGCACAACTGCATGCACTGTCCGCGGTTAGCGCTGCGGCCCGTGTTCTGCAAGCTCATATAGCACTTGCCGCTAATAGCCATGCACAGGGCGCCATGGCAGAACATCTCGATGCGCACCAGCTGTCCGCTGGGGCCACACACGTTCTGCTCTACAATCTGGCGATATATTTCGGCCACCTGATCCATGTTCAGTTCGCGAGCCAACACGGCTACATCGGCAAACTGTGCGTAAAACTTCAGCGCCTCGATGTTGCTGATATTCAGCTGGGTGCTGAGGTGCACCTCTACCCCACGCTGGCGACAATATACCATCACGGCCACGTCAGAGGCTATCACGGCAGTGATGTGAGCCTCGGCAGCAGCATCAATAATTTGGTGCATGGCGTCGATGTCTTCACCATAGATAATGGTGTTGACGGTGAGGTACGACTTCATGCCGTGCTCTTGACAGGTGGCGGCAATCTCTTTCAGATCGTCTATGGTGAAGGGGTTGGCCGAGTGCGACCGCATATTGAGTTGGCCGATACCGAAATAAACCGAGTCGGCACCCGCCTGTATGGCAGCAGCCAGGCTTTCACGCGAGCCCACTGGCGCCATTACTTCAAATTCAGAAACTGTTGTTTTCATGCTGCAAAGGTAGTGAAAAAATGTTGAACAAGAGGCGAATAGGGCGATAAGGCGCAAGAAAATCATTATTTTTAGGTATTGCAGCGCTCAGAGAAAGGTGCTACCTTTGCAAACAGAAAAAAGAAGAGTCTTTTTGTTTCAAGCAAAGACATCGCTCATCACGATGTTTTTCTATAAGAAAAAATATTCATAATGTTATTGTATAGTAAAAAAGGCCGACTGTGAAGTCGGCCTTTTTTGTGTTTATCAGTTAGCACAACGCTAACGCGTTATCATTTATCCCTTATTATTTATCATTTCGTGCGCAATGCGCTATTTCTCGGCTTCTACCACGATGGCGGAGCAAGGAGCGAGCTTGAAGTTGCCAGACTTGCAGGATGCCTTACCCGTGGTGATGAGGACACGTGTTGCGGTGATACCGGCGACTTTTGCTGTAACAGCTTTGCCACTGGGATTCAGGGCGATGTAGACAGACTGCGTGCCAAGGGTACGCTTGTAGACCATGGGGTAAGGACGGTTGACATCGCTGACAAGTGCCCAATCGCCCTCATTGTCGAGTGCGGGTGTGGCGTGGCGCAGTGCGATGAGCTTCTTGGTGAAGCTGAGCATGGAGTTGGGATCCTTCTCCTGTGTGGCAACGGTGAGCAATCCATTCTGCGTGTCGACGGGCAGATAGAGCTGTGTGGGCTGACAAGTAGAGAAGCCTGCCGTAGCACCAGGAGTCCACTGCATCGGCGTGCGCGTGCCTGCGCGCTCATTGCTGCCTTCCTTGTTGGGGAGGTCCATCTGGTACTTCATGCCGATCTCGTCGCCATAGTAGATGAAGGGCACTCCAGGCATTGTGAGGAAGAAGGTCATTGCCACCTTAAGCTGGTCGATGGTGTTTCGAGTGCCGATATTCGGGCGCTGATAGTCGTGGTTAGCCGACGGTATGGCGATATATCCCAGGTCGTGAGTCTTGGTATATGAGTTGGTGAAATTGTCAACAAACTCCTTGATGCCGCCCTTTCCTGCCTTGTCGAAGTAGCTGTGCTCGTAAGAGAGCTTATGTCCAGGCCATGCCTTGCCCCATGGTGTTCCAGGTTCGAAGAAGAGGGAGCCGTAGCCAGGCACGCCAAAGTGGATCATGAAGTCGATGTTGAAACCTCCGGGGATTGCCTGTGGAGGATTTGCCCACTCAGAGATAAGCACGCACTCGGGATAGTTCTTGTCCTTCCACTGGCGCATCTCCCTCCAGAGCTTTATCACCTCTTTCTTTCCGGGGTCGTTCTTCACGAGCGAGGATGCCATGTCTACACGGAATCCATCAATGCCCTTGTCGAACCAGAAAGCCATGATGTTGCGTATCTCACGGCGAACAGCCTGCGGACCAGGTGCCGTGACGGGCTGCTCCCACTTATGTGCGGGATTAGGGTGAGCATAGCCGTAGTTGAGTGCCGGCTGGCACTCGTAGAAGTTCTTGAGATAGTACTTTGCACGCTTGGCGTTTGCCTCCACATACTGTCCCATGGTACTCGACTCGGGGTTAGGAGATTTGCGGCGTGCCTCGATAGCAGCCTTATCACTCTCGGAAATCTCGTCAGTCCAGATGTAGTAGTCAGCATATCTGCCGTTCACATCACCGGAAGCACTTTCCTTGAACCATGGGCTCTTGGAACTGGTGTGGCCTGCCACGAGGTCGAGGCATACCTTGATACCGCGCTTGTGGGCAGCGTTAACGAGTTCCACCATGTCGGTGTTGGTGCCGAAGCGAGGGTCAATCTTATAGAAGTCAATGACGTCGTAGCCACCATCAAACCACCCAGACTCGAATACGGGGTTCAGCCAAAGGGCGTTCACACCCAGCGACTTGATGTAGTCGAGTCGTGACTCGATACCTTTCAGATCGCCAATACCATCGCCAGTGCTGTCCATATACGAAGAGGGGTAAATCTGGTAGAACACAGCGTTCTGCAGCCACACTGGTCCTTTCGACTGTGCGAACATCGTCGAGGCAACCAGAAAGGCGAGCGAGCTTAATAATAGCTTTTTCATTATTAGATGTTTTTAATTAGTTATAAGGCTAATTAGTCTCAATTGGGGCAATTGGACTAATTAGCCTAGTAAGTCTTACTTTAGGATTTTCCCCGAAAAGAAAATCATAAAGTCCAATGTTTGGAGCAGCGAAAGTAATCGAAAATTTGCTTCCAGATTACTCATCGTGACAAACTTCTTTAAAGAAGAATGTTTATTTGCTTGGTGCGAGATAGCCTGGATTCTGCTTGAGGTTGGTATTCAGGTTCAGCACTGCATAGGGGATGGGGAACACGCAGGTGTAGCCCTTGGTATCATCGTTGTAGTCGCCAGCAGCAGCATTGTGTTCCACGCCAGGATAGCGGTCGGGCGTGGGCTGCGTGAAGGTGCAGAAGCGAATCTCGTCCTGACGGCGCACGCCTTCCCATGCGAGCTCGAGCATTCGCTCATTGCTGATGTCGTTGAGCGTGATGTCGTTGAGCGGAGTGGCACCCACACGGTCGCGTATCTGTTTAACCAACGCCAAAGCCTGCGATTTATTGCCCAGACGATATTCAGCCTCAGCCTTCATCAGCAGAGCATCGCCATAGCGCCAGATCACGAGATCGTTGTTGATGCAGCCCTGGATGGTAGACGACTTGTCGTACTCATACTTCTTGAAGCGTGCGCCAGCGCACTTCACGATGTGGGGATCGACACCACCGGGGAAGTCCACCGCGGCAGCCATAGGCATATACTCGAGGTCCTGATCGGTAGCACCATCATTCACAGTCTTGCCACCCGTGTCGGCGGTGTAGTCCTTATCCGTATAGAAATTGATGGTGAGGCGGGGATCCGGCGCTTCGGTACCATAGCCATATACCTGCATCTCGAAGGTGGAGGCGCAAGCACCATTCCATCCAGAGTAGCCCATAGCGCCAGCATGGTTGTAGTGGAGCGAGCGTTTGAGGTTATCGTCATTGATCTTATACTTCTGGTCGTCATCTGGACGTGTGAAGATGTTCTCCACGGAGTTCTCATTCTGCACGATGAAGTTGTCAGCATACTTCGGCTGGAGGCTATAGCCCAGTGCGGCAATCTGGTCGACGCAGTAGACCACGGTCTCCCATGCGTTGCGGCTCTGTCCATCCACGGTGATGCTGATGCTCTTGCCCTTAGTGCTGACCTTCTCACCCAGCGACTCACTCACGGTGTTCTTGCCGGTCTTGTCGGTACCCACGAAGTCCTGATAACTGGTCTCTGAGGTATTATCGATGGTATAAACGGGTGCGTTGAGCGCACACTTAGCCATGCACATATAGGCCACAGCCTTGGTTATACGACCATAGTATTCACCCTTCTTCTGACAAGGCTGGTCAGACAGATGCGGAATACAATCGGCGAGTTCACTCGTCACAAACTCGAAGACTTTGGAGCGGTTAGACTGTGCCACATCGGAGGTGCTCACCGACGATGAGGTCACGAGAGGGATCTGTCCATAGAGATCCATAAGATAATAGTAGAAAATGGCACGCAACGCACGGAGCTCATAGATATAGTCCTGACTGGCTGGCACGGTCTCGGCGAGACCCTGGAGCTTGTCGATGGAGCTATTGCAGAGGCCCACCACCTTATAGAGATTTGACCAGACGTTGTTGTAGGTATCCACAGAGGATGCGAAGTTGTGGAGGAAGAAGTTCTGCCACTTTCCACCGTCCACCCAGTCACCCTGACGTCCTGGCAGCATGGTAGCATCGGAAGTGAATTCCTGCAGCGTGTGAACGGCATTGCCAGAATTGCCATAGAGAGAATTGTCGATGGCAGAATATACGTTAGCCACCGAGTTGACATAGATGAGTGTGGAATTAGCATAAGCATCCTTCTCATCAAACTTGCTCTTTGGTGTCTCATCGAGTGAGCAACTGCCCAGCATCACGGCACCCACGAGCAATGTTCCTAGTCCTAATATATTGTATTTCATGTTTGATTTTCTTTTAATATTGATTCAAAATATGCAAGTAGGCACTTATCAGAAGTTGACAGCCAGTGAGAGCGTGAAGGTACGGGTCAATGGGTAGATACGCTTATCGTCGACACCGAGTGTACCAGTGGTGCCGGTACCCTCACTCTGGGGAACGAGGCTTGCAGAGTTGATCATAGGAGTGAGTCCGTTGTAACCCGTTATGGTGCAAACATTGTTGCAGGAGAGTGCGAGGCGGATGTTCTTGATATACTTGGTCTTCAATTCCTTCTGATGGAAGGTATAGCCCAGTGTGATATACTCGAAGTTCACGTAGTCACCCTTCTCCAGCCAGTAGTCGGAGATCTGGATGTCGTAGATGCCCTTGCCGTCGTTGAGCGATGGAGCGGTCTTCAGCACGTTGTAGGTGGGGAAGTTGTTCATGTTGCTGTAAGTCATAGAGGTACCATTGTAGATCTTATGTCCGAAAGCACCATTGAACTGCATGGTGAGATCCCAGTTCTTATAGTTGAAGTTGAAATCCCAACCGAGATACCACTTAGGAATGGCCTGTCCACAAACCTTGCGGTCGCCGCTGTCGCCGGTATCGATGGTACCGTTGTTGTCGATATCCTCGATCACATACTGTCCCTTCTCATTGAAACCTGTGAAGTGAGGCAGATAGAACACGCCGATGGGCTGTCCCTCGATGAGGTAAGTCACGCCATTGTTCTGTGTCAAACCAGCTGCACCGACGTAAGCAACGCCGATATGCTCACTGGTGGTCAGAGGCTGTCCCTTATAGGTACCGCTCAGGCTCTTCAGCTTGTTCTTCTGATAGGAGAGGTTCAGTCCGCTATTGAAGGTGAAATCCTTTGTCTTGATGATATCGCCATTGACATTGATCTCGAAACCCTCGTTCGACATCTCACCCATGTTGGCAAGCAGGGTGTTGTAGGTGAACGGCGGCACTGGCACGGTATAGGTGTAGAGCAGGTCGCTGGTGGTGGAGTGATACCAGTCGAAGGTGACGTTCAGACGGCTCTGGAACATCGAGAGGTCGAAGCCGGCATCGAAAGTCTTCTTCACCTCCCACTTCAGGTCGGGATTACTATTGGAGATGGTTGCGAAGGTGGTGGTGTTGCTGCCATTGTAGCTTGTCACACCGTTAGGAGCGTAGAGTGCCAAGGAAGTGTAAGGATCGATGGCATCCTGGTTACCCGTGACACCATAGCCCATGCGGAACTTCAGGTTATTGATGGCCTTCACGTTCTGCATGAAGTTCTCCTTGTTCATCACCCAAGCCACGGAAGCAGATGGGAACCAGCCCCACTTATTACCATTACCGAGCTTCGAACTACCGTCGGTACGTACATTCACCGTGGCGATGTACTTGTCGGCAAACATATAGTTGATACGAGCCATATAGGAGCTCAGCGTATACTCGCTGTAGTCGGACTTATTGTCGCCCCAAGCCACGTTGGCTCCAGCCTCCAGGTTGTGATACTTGAAGTAGTTGGTCTGGAAACCCTTTGCCTGTGTAGAGAAATAAGAGGTCTTGTAGCGCTGACCCTCCATGAGGGCGAGAGCGTCGATGTGGTGAGAACCGAAGTCCTTGGTATAGGTGAGCTGGATGTTGCCCATGAGGTCCTTCTGCTGACGGTTCATGAGGTAAGCCCAACCATTACCATTGACTTGGCCCTCACGGATGTCGTTGGGCACATAGCGCTTGTGGTCGGTATCCTTGCGGGTATAAGATCCGAAAGCACTCAGGTAGAGACCCGGAACGATGGTCCAGGTGGCCTTGCCATGTACATTCACAGAGCCCACATTCCACTTATTGGTGATTTCCTGCTGTCCCAATGGGTTGTATATCTGGCTGGCCAAGAGGTCCTCATCCCAGATGCCATCGGCATTCTTGTGGTTGGGATAGGTGGGGTTGTAAGAAGCTGCAGAGTAGAACATCTTCTGCATATCATATTGGATGTTGCCAGAGCGCTCGGAAGCGAGGATGCCCATTTCGAGTTTCAGTTTCTTATTGAAAGCATATTGCACACCGTCGAGCTTGGCAGTGAAGTTCTTCATATCAGAATTGTTCAGAGCGCCCTGACGCTGGATGAATCCCAGAGAAGCACGCATGCTGCCATTCTCGTTACCAGTAGAGTAAGCGATGTTGTGGTTCTGGGTGATGCCCACGCTACGCTCAATCTCGTCGAGCCAGTTGGTGTTGCCCTTCATATCTGTATAGGTGAGGTCCAGACGGTCGGCAGTGGCACGGTAGTCGCTGGCAGACAGCATCTCAATGTTCTTGAATACGGTGTTGACACCAAACTGTCCGTTGTAGCTCAGTGAGGTCACACCAGTCTTGCCCTTCGTAGTGGTCACCACGATCACGCCAGCAGCACCACGAGAACCGTACTGTGCCGTCTCTGAAGCATCCTTCAGGATGGTCATGCTCTCGATATCACCAGGCTCCAAGGCACTGAACATCGTCATATCAGAAAATACACCGTCGATGATGACCAATGGGTCGTTACCACCAGAGAGTGAGGAGGTACCACGAACGCGGATATTGGTGGTACCCATTGGGTCGCCACCGCTCTGGCTGATCACCACACCAGCAACCTTGCCCTTGAGGGCATCGGCAGCACTCGTGATGGTACCCTTGTTCATGTCTTCCTTGCCCACGCGGTCAACGGCTCCAGAGATGGAACGCTTGGTACCAATGGCATAACCTACTACCACCACCTCGTCGAGGAGTGCCTGGTCTTCCTTCATTATCACGTTGATGGTGGAACGGCCACCCACGGGAACGTTCTGGGTCTGATGGCCCACATACGAGAATACGAGGACCGCATTGTGGCCCACTTTGTTGATTTTGTAGTTGCCATCAAGGTCGGTGACAGCGCCACCTTGTTCTCCCTTGATCTGGATGCTTGCACCGATGATAGGTTCGCCTTTCTCGTCCGTGACATTACCTTTCACCGCTGTCTGTGCTGATGCCATAAGCGACGTGCAGACAACGACCAACAAGAGGCATAGCCTCCTCGCAAAAGAATTGTTGTTTGTCATGAAATTTAAGTTTTAAATAATAATAGTATAGGTTTCTATGGTGAGATTGGCAATCTACCTTCTTTCTTTCATTCGCAAAAGGCATAATGGCCAAAAGCCCACTTAATAATCGCAAAGATAATTAAATAAGAAATACAATGAGCTAAAAAGTATGCCTTTGGTAGAGTGTAAAAACTTTATCGAAAAATTAACTCTCTGAAATACAAAGAGATACTCAAAGTAGAAAATAAATTTTAGTAGATAGTCCTTGAAGAAGAATTGATTTATTTTAGAAAATTCCTTATGTTAAAGAACATCTTTTGGGCATTCACGCCGCCGATTTAATCCTTTTATCCCGACGACATGGTTTTTTATTCCACTGGTTTGAATTTATAAAGTAATCTACTTTGTCGGACAAAGTAAATTAGTTTGTCTTACAAAGCGGGTTACTTTGTAAATCCATTCCGCCGGAATGAAAAATCAAAACGTTAGGGAGGCCAACCGGTATCGGCCTTTTTTGAGATTAAGTAGGTGTTCAAAATTAATCGCATATATGAATATAATAAAAAAGGTTATGCTTTCAAATGCCTCTACGCCCTCTTTTGGCCCATATGCCCAGCTCTCATCGGTCGTGTAGCCCGCTACACTCCCTCTTCGGAGCTTGACATACAGACCAAAATATGACATAGAATCATTTAAATTAATTTTGAACACCTACTTATAAGAATTCATCAACAATGTAGGGACGGGCCCTTACATACACAGATTTCTGACGTTTTCTTCGAAGTTGTCACGGTCCTTGGCACGGTTCTTCACCGAGGAACGATAGTTGTAAATGGTCTGTGGTGAATAGAATAGCAGGTTGGAGATCTCACTGCTGTCCTTGATGCCCAACTTGACGAGTGCGAAGATGCGGAGTTCGGTGTTGAGCGTGCCCTCCTTACGGGGAACAACTTCCTGTCCTTCCTGCAGCAAGCCATTGAATTGCTTCACGAAGTCGGGATAGAGGCTGAGGAAGGCATCGTCGAAACGGCGATAGAATATCTGTGCATCCTTCTCCGATGTGCGGGTAGACGAGATATGGCTCAGCAGTTCCTGCACCTGATTGGCTTTTATCTTCCGCTTCACATAGAATTGGAAATTGCCCAGACGGATGATATACTCGTTGCAGAGATCGATGAAGAGCCGGGCAAGCCGTTCCCGTCGCTTGTTGGTGTCCACGAGTTGCTTGTTGACTGTGCTGAGTTGCTGGTTCAGCTTGCCCTGTTTCTGGATAGAGTCGGCAAGGCTCTTGTTAGTGAGTTTCAGCACGTTACGGGTGTATATCAAGCGTCGGTTCTTGCGGAAGAACAGGAACAGCATCACCGCCAGGCCAATGGTGAGCAGCGAGATGGCGCAGATAGCGATAATCTGGATGGTGCTGCGACGGGCGATCTCCTCCTGATACTGACTGATTACGTAGGGAAGGTTGCGTGAGGTCTCGATGATGCGCAGGCGACTGTTGTAGAACTTGGCATCACCGAGCGACTCGGTGATGTAGCGTTGTGCACGGTCGTAGTCGCGCTTGCTGGACGAGCAGAGAAGCACGGCAAGGGTCTGCAGGGCAGCGTTCTCCTTGGTGGCACTCAGGGCATCGCCGATGCTCGAGCGGATGAGGTACTCCTCGTATTTTTCCTTGTCGCCTTTCGCTTTATAGATGAATGCCATCATATAGCACGACATGGCATAGACCCTTGAGTTCATGGGGCTATCCTTTATCGCCTGCTGGTAACATACCTTTGCTTTTTCATTGTCAGCTTTCACATTGGTGTAGTACTCTCCTATATAATATTGGTAATAGCGGTCATCGCGACTGAGATATCGCATAGCCTTCACCAAATATTCAGTGGCTCGCTTTCTGTAGATGGGCTGATAGGTATCGTCTTTGCAGTATTCTGACAAATTGATGTATAAGCGATAGAATGTGAAATAATAGTCGAACTTCAAGTTCTGTTCCAGCGTAGCCTCGTTTACGCTATCCAAAATATCCATTGCCTCCGTAAAGAGGCCTGCGACCACAAGCAACCTGGCCTCCTGAAGGGTGAAATGATGGATATAATAATTTTCGCCCACTGCCTTTGCCAACTTCAGGCCCTTGCTCACATACAGCATGGCGGAGTCGTAGTGAACACATAGTATTCTTGATAGATGTCATTGTAGGCTTTCAGGCGCACCTTAGGGTCGTTTCTGCGGTCGAGGCTGTTCTTCAACAGGGCAATGCGCTCATGCTTTGCCTTTGCCACGGCAGGCTTAGCCTTCAAGGCGGAATCCAGTTGCGTCAGCAACTGCTGGTTGTCGGCGTTTACGAAGCTAGGTAGAAGTAACAATAAAAAAGTAATAAATAAGATTTTCATAAGCCATTAGTTCTCCATGCAAAGATAATCAAAATATCGGAAAATGAAAGAATATCTACCAATCAAATTTCTATTTATTCCACAACCTGCTTATTTTCAAGAACTAATCAGCTTAACGATTTTTATAAATCTACCATATTTATACTTCATCGGGTTACTGTTCCGAAGAGTTAATATCTTTGCGATAACAAAAACTATTATTTATCCTAATAGCCAAACAACATGAAAAAGAAAATCTTCAATGGAGTCATCATCTTGCTATGGATGATGGCAATGCCACTAGGCATCCATGCCGCCGACACCACCATGCTGAAGTCACCGGATGGTAACCTCGTGATGACCTTCCGGCTCAGCGACAAGGGACAGCCCGTCTACGAACTTTCCTACAAAGGCAAGGCTGTGATAAAGCCTTCCACCCTGGGACTGGAGCTCAAGGATATGCACCAGCATGTATACATCAACGCCTCGGGCAGCACGGAGAAAGTGGAAGTATCTGCCAAGGAGATGACCGACCTGCAGACGGGCTTCCAACTGAAGGACGTGAAGACCTCCACCTTCGACGAGACCTGGCGCCCTGTGCTCGGCGAGGTGTCACAGATACGCAACCACTATAATGAATTGCTCGTAGAGCTCACACAGCCCCGACAGCAGAGGGAGTTGAACATCCGCTTCCGCCTCTACGACGATGGTCTGGGGTTCCGCTATGAGTTCCCGCTCTCTATGAACCTGAACTATTTCGTGATCAAGGAGGAGCACTCACAGTTTGCCATGACTGCCGACAACACCGCCTGGTGGATTCCCGGTGATTACGACACCCAGGAGTATAACTACACCGAGTCACGCCTGAGCGAGATTTCTGCTTTATGGCATAAATCCTTCGATGGCAACGCCTCGCAGAAACTCGCGGGACCGGGATGCGTGCAGACAGCCCTGCAAATGAAGACCCCCGACGGACTGTACGTCAACCTCCACGAGGCTGCACTGGTGAACTACAGTTGCATGCACCTGATGCTCGACCCAAAGACGCTCACCTTCGAGTCGTGGCTCACGCCCGATGCCCGCGGCGACAAGGGCTATCTGCAGGCTCCCTGCAAGTCGCCCTGGCGCACGGTGATGGTGACCGATGATGCCCGCAAGACGCTGGCTTCGCACCTCATCCTCAACCTCAACGAGCCCTGCAAGCTCACGGATACCAGCTGGATACATCCAGTGAAGTACAACGGCGTGTGGTGGGAGATGATCACCGGCAAGAGCCAATGGTCATATACCTCCGACCTGCCATCGGTACAACTCGACAATATCGACTATACCAAGGTGAAGCCCCACGGATTGCATGGAGCCAACAATGCCAACGTGCGCCGATATATCGACTTTGCCGCCAAGAACGGTCTCGACGCCGTGCTCGTGGAAGGATGGAACATCGGTTGGGAAGACTGGTTCGGACATGAGAAAGACTATGTGTTCGACTTCCAGACGCCTTATCCCGACTTCGACATCAAGGCTCTCAACGAGTATGCCCACTCCAAAGGCGTGAAGATCATCATGCACCACGAGACGAGCTCGTCGGTGAGAAACTATGAGCGCCACATGGAGGCTGCCTACAACCTGATGAACAAGTATGGCTACGATGCTGTGAAGAGTGGCTATGTGGGCAATATCCTCCCCCGCGGAGAGCACCACTACGGACAGTGGATGGTGAACCACTACCTCTATGCCCTCACCGAGGCTGCCAAGCACCACATCATGGTGAACGCCCACGAGGCTGTGCGCCCCACAGGTCTCTGCCGCACCTATCCCAACCTGATAGGCAACGAGAGTGCGCGTGGCACGGAATATGAGTCAGGGGGAGGCAACAATGTGAACCACACCACCATACTGCCATTCACCCGCCTGCAGGGCGGACCGATGGACTACACCCCGGGCATCTTCTGCTTGGACATGAGCAAGGTGAACCCGCTCAACCACTCGCACATAAAATCCACGCTGGCTCGCCAGCTCGCACTCTACGTCACGATGTACAGTCCGCTGCAGATGGCTGCCGACCTGCCGGAGAACTATGAGAAGTACGACGATGCCTTCCAGTTCATCCGCGACGTGGCAGTAGACTGGGACGACAGCCGCTATCTGGAGGCTGAGCCCGGCCGTTACATCACCGTGGCACGCAAGGCTAAGGGTAAAGACCGCTGGTTTGTGGGCTGCACGGCGGGCGAAGAGGGTCACGCCTCCGACCTCCGTCTCGATTTCCTCACCCCAGGGAAGAAGTACACCGCCACCATCTATGCCGACGCGCCAACAGCCAACTACAAGACGAATTCTGAGGCTTACACCATCAAGAAGATGACCGTTACCTCGAAGACACGTCTCCGCCTAAAAGCCGCATCGGGTGGAGGTTACACAATATCAATCTTTTGAAGGGGGGGGGGGGGAAAAAACCTCCCCAAATAAGAAGGTATCAGCCAAATGCATTGCCTTTGACCTTTAGCCTAGCGGTATAATATATTGTGCCGGAAAAGGTAATCTTACAGGTCAAAGGAAAGAAAGGTCAAAGGTCAAAGAAAATAATTGACAAAGGCGGAAAGAATAAAAATATTATTGCAACTTTGCGGTAGGAAAAAAGAATAGGGAAAAAAGGAAAAGAACAATAGCTATTGGCTCCTAACTTCTAACTCAAACAGCCTTCTACCGTGATGACTAGACAATACCACAATCGAGTAGGAGGTAAACACTAATCATAGGTGTTTATCTCCTATTTTCGTGTT
>ENA-ORSO01000991-ORSO01000991.1-human-gut-metagenome-genome-assembly--contig:-NODE-991-length-19732-cov-2.520100_pt1 | contig 19732 bp, 18 predicted proteins | sample MGYA00241902_ERZ509168 | MGnify/ENA primary metagenome ERZ509168 (study PRJEB26280, sample SAMEA2338806) | human gut metagenome | biome: human gut; feature: human-associated habitat; material: faeces... | reverse complement strand
ACAACAAGGTACTGGTCTGCTGCATGGTTCGTCGGGAGATAGATATCCGACTGCTTCAGAAGATTGTCACCAACAAGCGGAACATAGGAAGGATAATCTTTTTTGGTGATCGTATCGTAAATATAATAGTCGCTGAATACATACAGATATCCGTCTTTAAAACGTGAAGTGCGGTAGTAACCACTCTGATCCACGGTTCCGATGGATTTCGGATTGTTGATATCTGCCAGATCATAAGTCTGGATACGGGTACAGCTGCCGCGATACAAGGTTTTACTGTCAGAATCAACCTGCGTGTTCTGCATGTTGCCAAGGACAAAAAGCTTCTGGTCACTCAGGTAAAATTCGGATGCCTGAAAATTCTCATTCAGCGAAATACCGGAAACAACCTTCATCTGATCAGATCGGATATCTACAATGGAAATTTCCTGTGAGTTTGCTTTCAGTGTATAAAGATAACTTCCATCCGTTTTTACAATGTCTGCTTCACCGACGCCTTCTGTGCGGACGTTGGTATCGGAAAATGAAGTATCCACAGCACGTGCAGAGGCTGTTGAAGAATCCGAAGAGGAGCTGGAACTATCGGTGCGTGCACCACTGTCGGCTGTTTTAGTTGAATACATGACAATTCCGCTGTCAGTTGAACTGGTAACAGATGAAGAATCCAACTCATCCTGATAAGATTGCAGGTATGTGTAGACTTCATCATAATCGGTTGCCGTCTCTAAAGTATCGGAAGAGGCAAGCTTACCGGAGGATGTACCGATTGAAGAACTGCCTTTTGTGGAAGAAGTGGCTGAATCTGAAGAAAGATTCTGCTGGCGGATGTGGGCACCAATGCCGACAACCAGTACCAGTGCGGCAGCAATAAGTCCTCCGCGCATCCGGTGGCCGCGGGAAAATCCATGCTTTTTCGGGATATGTCCGGAAGCCTGAGTGCTGTTATGCTCTTCCAGCATTTTCATAATCTGATCCGGTGCAAGGCTTTCCGGAACAGGAGTTTTTTCCGTAGATTGTTTTATTTTATCCAGTATTTCTTTTTCGTGATCTGTCATATGAAACACCTCCTATTACTCTTTTATCCTACTCTTTCAGAAGCCAGCTCATCTTTTCGAGGGCACGCTTTCTGCGGGAGCGGACTGTATTCGGGTTCAGCCTTAGCATTTTTCCGATCTCTTTACTGTTGTAACCGCCATAGACGGATAAGCCGATAATCAGCTGATCGTCTTCATCGAGAATAAGAAAAGCACGCTCGACATCTGTGCGGAGTCCGTCACAGTATGTGGCAGAAGCATGATCTTCTTTCAGCTCGGTCTCGGTCCGTTCACGGCTCTTTAACTTCCGGCGGCACACATTTGCCAGAATCTGAAAGATCCAGGAACGGAATGCTTCTTCTTTGCGTAATTTATGTATGTTCTCATAGGCGGAAAGAACGGCTTCACTGACGGCGTCTTCTGCATCCTGCGGATGATGCATCATGCAGAGCGCAAAACGATACAGATCCTGATAAACCGTCTTATATAATTCTTTAAATGCAATTGCATCGATCATAAGGTCCCTCCTCTCATAACAGGTTCTTTGTATATAAGAGTATAAAAAAGTCGGAAGTGTTGCAAAAAGGGACAGAAAAATTTCCGTCCCTTTTAAATCATATCATTGTCTGAGAAAAATTAACCTCTGTAATAATTGATCAGACATCCTTTGAGGATGATCTCACGTTCTGCATCCGTCAGATCACCGAGCTTCAGATCGATCTCCTTCAGATCATCGCCTACGACATAAGCCTTGATTGTGGAAGCTTTATCTTCTACTGCTTTGCGGATAACCGGCACGAAGAGATAGTCACCGTTCCTGAAAGAAAGCTTTGTGTGTTCCTCTTCGGTAATAAACGGAAGCATGCCCCAGTTGATCAGGTTCGAGCGGTAACGTTTGGTTGCGTACTCATTCGCGATATTCGCCCAGCCGCCGAGGACCTTCTGGCAGGAAGCAGCCTGCTCACGGGCAGAACCATCACCAGGTTTGACCGCGAAAATGGTACTTCCGACACCGATATTTCCTTTGCCGACTTCCGGATAAGACTTCTGGATTGCTGCCATCACCGGTTTTAATTCATCCAGTACATCCAGTGGACAAGTACCTGCTTCAATCGCTTTCTGGGCTTTCTGGACCTCTTTCGCGCGTCCTACATAGGCAGGATCCTTTCTGGAAAGTGCAAATTCAGCAAGTCCAAGCGGGTTGGAACGATAAGAAGAAGTCTCGCCGGACGGGATCAGTTCGTCTGTCGTTGTAACCGGATCGTGGATCTCAGATACGACCTTCAGGATCAGGTTCTCAGGAAGAGCGCTCATTGCCGGCCAGTCTTTGATGTTCGGTCCGAATTTGATCTCAACCGAAGGATCAGCAACGCCGTGGCTGTCAAATACACGGTTGGCGTAAATTCTGGAATCAAAGTGGTAGGTCGGGTTCTTGTATTCAATATCAAAATCTGTTGCCGGAGTAAGGAAACCTTTGTTTGCAGCAGTTGCGGCAATGGAACGTGCATCCATAAGGGCAACAGATGCGATCTGTCCACTCTGCAGCTTGCTTCCTTCACGGTTCGGGAAGTTACGGGTAGAGTGACGGATGGAAAATGCATTGTTTGCCGGAGTATCCCCTGCACCGAAGCACGGTCCGCAGAAGGCAGTCTTCACGATCGTACCGGCTTCCATCAGGTCAGCAACCGCACCATTTTTCACAAGCTCCATGTAGATCGGTGTACTTGCCGGGTAAACACTGAAGGTAAATTCATCTGATCCGATGTATTTGCCACGGATGATGTCTGCGGCAGCACAGATATTTTCAAAACCGCCGCCGGCACAGCCTGCGATGATACCCTGATCGACATAAAGTTTACCATTTACGATCTTGTCCTGAAGAGAGTAATCCACAGCACCGTCCAGGCTTACCAGCGCGCGCTGCTCTACATCGTGGAGAACATCTGCAAGGTTGGCATTGACATCCTCGATGGTGTAGACATTGGACGGATGGAACGGCATTGCGATCATTGGCTTGATCTCACTTAAGTTCACATATACCATACCGTCATAGTAAGCAACAGCTCCAGGATTCAGCTCTTTATAATCTTCGCTTCTTCCGTGAATGTCGTAAAATTCTTTGATCTTGTCGTCGGTCTTCCAGATAGATGACAGACAGGTCGTCTCTGTCGTCATAACATCGATACCGATACGGAAGTCCGCACTTAACTTACTCACACCAGGTCCTACGAATTCCATCACTTTATTGTTAACATAGCCATTGCCGAATGTCGCACCGATGATCGCAAGTGCCACGTCCTGTGGTCCGACACCTTTCATTGGTTCGCCGTCTAAGTAGATTCCGACTATGCCCGGCATCTTGATATCATAAGTCTTATTCAGAAGCTGTTTTACAAGCTCCGGTCCGCCTTCTCCCATAGCCATGGTTCCGAGTGCTCCGTAACGGGTGTGGCTGTCTGATCCTAAGATCATCTTGCCGCCGCCGGCTAACATCTCACGAGCAAATTGATGGATGACTGCCTGATGAGGCGGTACATAGACTCCACCGTATTTCTTCGCGCAGGTAAGACCAAACATGTGGTCATCTTCGTTGATGGTTCCTCCAACCGCACAAAGTGAGTTATGACAGTTCGTAAGTACATAAGGAATCGGGAATTTTTCAAGTCCGGATGCTCTGGCCGTCTGAATAATTCCGACAAATGTAATGTCATGGGACGTCAGCTTATCGAACTTGATCTGCAGACGATCCGTATTTCCTGAGGTATTATGCGCTGCCAGAATGTTATATGCCATCGTATTCTTTGCAGCTTCCTGTGGAGTCACATCTTTACCTGTCTTTGCAGCAACTGCTTCTTTTTCTTCCACAATCTCTGTTCCATTCAGTAAATAGACTCCCTTGTCATATAATTTCAGCATGTTTTGTCCTCCTACTATCGTGTTATAAATATATTGAAATGTCTGAATTCAGACACTTTCTAACAAAATTACTGTTTCATATATTTCATATGATCCGCTACCATCATAGCAATCTTGAATGTCAGTGCATCATCAAATACACGAACATCCAGTCCAGTCTTCTTCTGAATCTTCTCCAGACGGTACACCAGTGTATTTCTATGCACATACAGGCGCCTTGCCGTCTCTGATATATTCAGATTATTATCAAAAAATGTATAAACAGTCGTCAGTTCTTCTTCTTCGAAAATGTCTGCTTTGCCATCTTCGAACACTTCATTCAGGAACATCTCACAGAGTGATGCCGGAAGCTGATGGATCAGACGCCCGATCCCGAGTTCATTGTATGCAAGAATTTTCTTCTCTACATAGAATACTCTTCCAACCTCCAGTGCCATATCTGCTTCCTTATATGATCTGGATACATCCTTTAACTCCTCTACAATTGTTCCATATGCTGCTCTTACACTTACCATAGCTTCCATGTTCAGTGTTGTGACCAGCTCTTTGGCGATCTGTTCTACCTGCGGATAGTCATCGGTCGACTGCAATGATTTTACCAGAATGATATGTTTTTCATCAATTGCGGTTACGAAATCCTTCGTTCCCGTCGCATACAGACCTTTCAGTGTTTCCTGTACCAGAATGTCTCCTTCATTCTTCGGTTCGATTACAAATACAACCCTCTTAATTTCTGCCGGAATCTTCATCTTCTTTGCCTGATTATAGATATCGACCAGAAGCAGGTTATCCAGAAGCAGATTCTGAATGAACCGGTTCTTATCCATCCGTTCTTTGTATGCATAAAGAAGATTCCTAAGCTGGCTTGCTCCCATGCGCCCCGCCAGTTCCATACCATCTGCATTTCCCTTCAGCATCAGTATATAAGTCGGATCACTGTCCTCATAGATGCGGAACATTCCCATCTCATCCAGGATCATCTCATCCGGCTCTTCTTCATCATCACGGAAATCCTGAATCTGAAGCTCATACTCTGTCAGATTCTCATTCGTCCTTACAAGACAAAGTCCCTGCATATCCCATATTGCACAGTCAAATCCGGTGATCTCCCTGATATCCTGCGCTGTTTTGTGTAATATCTGATTTGATAACACTCATTGTCCTCCATTTCCTGTCCGCAATACTGTTCTTTGTGTCCTCTTGCATACTTGTATACATTTTAACACGCTAACGAACTGCATTACGAATACATTATAACAGATAATAACGCTTTAACAAAGTAAAATTTTATTGTCTGCATAAAAAATGCAAAAGACCGGACGCTGTCTCACGCCCGGCCCCTCTTATATTCATCTGTTCCCCACGATTACCGCGGTCTTTATTCCTATCTGTAATTACAGACTAGTTAGTGATTGTAACCTGTGTCTCTTTATCAAATACGTGAATCTTCTCAGCATCCAGAGCAAATTTCACATGGTCACCTGTTCTTGCTGTTGTTCTAGGATCAACTCTTGCTGTCATGCTTGATCCTTCATAGTCAAAGTATAAGAATACTTCTGCACCAAGCATCTCATATACACGGATCTTAGCTTCGATCACTGTATTAGGAGAAGTTTCGATGAACATCTGCTCATCATGTACATCTTCCGGACGGATTCCGAGAACAACTGTCTTTCCTGCATATCCACCTTCGATCAGCTTCTTAGCTTTTGCCGGTGGAAGTTCGATCTCTGAAGGTCCTGCTACTAAGTATACTTTATCTCCGACAACTTTACATGTAGCGTCAACAAAGTTCATCTGTGGTGATCCGATGAATCCGGCTACGAACTGGTTGCATGGATGATCGTACAGAGTCTGTGGTGTATCTACCTGCTGAACGATACCTGCGTTCATAACTACGATTCTGGTTCCCAGTGTCATAGCTTCTGTCTGGTCATGTGTTACGTAGATGATAGTTGTACCTAATCTCTGATGTAATTTAGAGATCTCGATACGCATCTGTCCACGAAGTTTTGCATCCAGGTTTGAGAGAGGCTCGTCCATAAGGAATACCTTAGGATTACGAACGATCGCACGTCCCATTGCAACACGCTGTCTCTGTCCACCTGAAAGAGCCTTTGGTTTACGGTCAAGCAGTGGTTCCAGATCAAGGATCTTAGCTGCTTCACGAACCATTTTGTCAATCTGGTCTTTTGGTACTTTTCTTAATTTCAGCCCAAATGCCATGTTATCGTATACTGTCATATGTGGGTACAGAGCATAGTTCTGGAATACCATTGCGATATCTCTGTCTTTTGGCTCTACGTCATTTACCACTCTGTCTCCGATCTTTAATTCTCCGGAAGTGATATCTTCCAGACCGGCAATCATACGAAGTGTTGTAGATTTACCACATCCTGAAGGTCCTACGAAGATGATGAATTCTTTATCTTCAATCTCAAGGTTGAAGTCTTTCACTGCTTCAAATCCATTTGGATATGTTTTGTTAATGTGTTTCAATGATAAACTTGCCATTGCTATAATTCCTCCTGATTTATAATCATTTTTATTCCAGTCGTTATCTGTTTCGTTCTGATAAAAGTATATAAAAAAAGTTCAACCCGGGTAATGCCCAAGTTGAACAATCTTTTTCTCTTTTTCTATACAAGTTGACGAACAGCCTATAAAAGTGCCTGGTAAATATCTCTTTTTCCTACACCTCTGTCTTTTGCCACCTGTTTCATCGCAGACTTTTTGTCCATTCCCTGTCCGAGATAAAGTTCCATATGTTCTTCGATACTCATCTCTTCCCATCTGGCTTTTTCCTCATTGCGGATCTCTTCTCTGCTCTTTCCTTCGATCACCATGACACATTCACCCTTCGGCTCCTGTACATCATAATATACCAGCGCATCTTCGATCGTTGTGGCAAATACGGTCTCGTGCTTCTTCGTAAGTTCTCTGCAGATGCTGATACGTCTGTTACCGAGAGTCTCCTGAAGCGTCTTCAATGTACGGACCAGTCTGTGCGGTGCTTCATAGATGACCATAGTTCTCGTCTCATCTTTCAGTTCCTCCAGAACGGCCTGTCTTTCTTTCTTATCCGTTGGAAGAAATGCCTCAAATGCGAACCTTCTCGTTCCAAGTCCGGATATCGTAAGCGCCGTGACACATGCACAGGCTCCCGGAACAGCTGTAACCGTGATCCCTGCTTCCTGACACATCTTCACCAGTTCTTCGCCCGGATCAGAGATTCCTGGCATCCCGGCATCCGTGATCACTGCAATGTCCTCACCGCCTTGCAGACGTTCTACAAGTTTGTGTCCTTTTTCTATCTTATTATATTCATGATAGCTGGTCATCGGTGTCTTAATCTCAAAATGATTCAGAAGCTTGATACTGTTTCTGGTATCTTCTGCTGCGATCAGATCCACTTCTTTTAATATCCTCACCGCCCGGAATGTCATATCTTCCAGATTCCCTATCGGTGTTGCACATAAGTACAATGTTCCTGCCATCTCATACTCCTCCATCTTATGTTTGGTGCCTGCTCTGTATCTATCTGCCCGGTCCATCTGCTGCCATGGCTTTTGCGCCGTGATATTTTCCTTACTTACGACGGACTCATTCCGTAGAGTGCAAGCAGTTCCTCCGTATAACTTCCATCTTTCTGATATACAACCAACGGCGGTTCTACCTGCATCCTCGGATTGCCGCCCTTCATTCCCTCGATCAGAACCATATTCGGTTCTTTATCTATATACGGATATACCAGCCGCATACGCTTCGGCTCAATTCCATACGCACACATCTTTGTCATGATCTCCGGAAGCCTGAACGGTCTGTGGACCATATAGAATCTTCCTTTGACTTTCAGTATCTTCGCACTCTCTCTTAAGATATCATCCAGTGTACAAAGTGCCTCATGTCTTGCAATATACAATGTTTCATTCTGATTCTTCAGTCCGTGGTCTCCGATCATATACGGGGGATTGGTTGTAATAACCCCAAAAGAGGCGGCTCCGAATATGGATGCTGCCTCCTTGATATCTCCCGTTACAATGTCGATCCGTTCTTCCAGCCCGTTATAACTGACACTGCGCCTTGCCATATCTGCACTCTCTTCCTGGATCTCCAGTCCCGTATAATGCAGTCCCGGATATTTTGCCTCCAGAAGTATCGGAAGAATTCCTGTTCCCGTTCCGAGATCCAGTGCTTTTTCATTCTTCTTTACTCTGGCAAATGCTGATAAAAGCACTGCATCCATTCCAAAACAGAAACGGCCCGGACTTTGAATGATCTCATATCCTTTGATCTGCAGATCATCCAGTCTTTCATTCGGAAGTAATTTAGTTATCATCTAATTTTGACGCTCCGTTCTTTTCTTCTAACGCCTTCAGTTCCTTCATCTCTTCTTTCGAAAGTCTTACGTCTTTCTTCTTACGTCTTGGTTTGAACTTCAGTTCTGCTGCCGGATATTCACGGATCTCTTTCTCGTCATTATCCAGCGTCACAACAACCTTAACCATCTGGCGGAGCACGTTAACTGACTGTACATCTCCTCTTAATCCTTCCGGTGTCGTCACATGATCTCCGTTCGCCGGAAGATGGCTGTTCAGTTCTTCATATGTCTCTTCTTCATTCGTCAGACAGCACATCAGTCTTCCGCAGACTCCGGATATCTTTGTCGGGTTCAGTGAAAGATTCTGTTCTTTCGCCATCTTGATCGATACCGGTGCGAACTCAGATAAATACGTGTGGCAGCAAAGTGGTCTTCCACAGATACCGATCCCGCCGCGGATCTTCGTCTCATCACGCACTCCGATCTGTCTTAACTCGATTCTGGTACGGAACACACTTGCCAGATCTTTTACCAGTTCACGGAAATCGATTCTTCCGTCCGCCGTGAAGTAAAACAACAGCTTATTATTGTCAAACGTGTATTCCGCCTCGACAAGCTTCATATCGAGCTTGTGCTTGGCAATCTTCTCGAGACAGATGCGGAAGGCATCCTTCTCTTTTTCCCGGTTCTTCGCAACCGTCTTCTCGTCCGCCTCCGTCGCAATGCGGATGACCGGCTTCAACGGCTGGATGACTTCCTCCTCCGAAACCCCTTTCGGCTCCATCATGACTGTTCCCATCTCGACACCACGGGCCGTCTCCACGATTACGTGCATTCCCGCATGAATGTCCAGCTTGCCCGGTCCAAAATAATATATCTTGCCCGCATTCCGAAAGCGGACTCCTACTACTTTTACCATATTTCTAGTTCTCCTTTATTGTCAGCAACAGCAGTTCCATTGTAAGGTCAAAGTTGACGTTGGCATTCAGCCGGATCTGTGCTTTGCGCAGCGCCTCCAAGATCGTCTCGATGCCGCTGTAAGAACTCTTCTCTGCCTGCCGCTTGATGTCGTACACTTCATCCTTGAAGATCAGACCGTTCACGTCGCCGGTTGCCTTAAACAGCAGCACGTCCCGATACCATACCATCATCAGATCAAAGTAATCATTGATCGAAAGCTTGTATGTAGCAATCTGTTTTACCGCCTCTGTCATCTCATACAAATCGATGTCCCGAAGCCTCTTGATCAGCTGGAGCACCGCGTCCTTTAACTCGTTGAACTCCTCCGAGGACGCAAGCTGAATGGCTTTTCCGACGTTGCCCTGAGCGAATGCCACACATACGTCCGCCTGGTAGTCCGGAATCTGATACTTGCGCATCAGATAGCCGCGGATCTTCTCATCCGGCACTGCCTTGATGTTCAATGTGACACAGCGGGATAAGATCGTCGGCAGAAAAGCGGCAGCGTTTGTGGTAAGAAGAATCAGAATCGCGTATGCAGGCGGCTCCTCAATCGTCTTAAGCAGCGCATTCTGTGCCTGCTCGTTCATCTTCTCGGCTTCATCGATCATATAGATCTTATATCTGCTGCTGTAAGGTTTGATTACTATATCGTTGTTGACCTGGGTACGGATATCATCGACCGAGATCGTATTCGGCTTCTCATGCCGCACATAGATGATGTCCGGCTGGTTCTTCGTCATCGCCTGCTTACAGGAATGACATTCCATACACGGCTCCACATCGGACGGCTGCGCGGCATTTTTCACCACATCCTCCAGCTTCTCACACTCGAGTGTCTGGGCAAACGCCTCCGCGAGCATCATTTTGCCGGACTTATCCGGTCCGTTTATGATGTATGCATGTGATACCTTATCCATTGTGACTGCATTCTGCAGATGCTCTATGATCTGCTCATGCCCTAAAATAGCTTTAAATCCTGCCATAGCTTCCCTCGTTTTATGTTAAGTCAGAATATCCAACAGAAGTCCCTGGATCTCCCCGATCTTGCTCAAGATCGTGATGTGATCCTTCTCATCCTTGACCAGTTCCTGTGCAAGTTCGTCCAGGTTGGCATCAATCAGCCGGATCAGTCCGTAGACTCTGTGGCGTCCCTTGCGGTCCAGGAAATTCTCTCTTGAAAACTTATGAGAGCGGTAGACCACTTCATTCATAAAATCACGGATCAGTCCGCGGTACTTTTTCATATCGCGGATGTCCATATGTTCCGCAATCCGGTTCCCCTGAAACGTAATGTCAGATAACAGACTGTCCACCTTCGCCTGAAGCTCTGCATCCGTGATCGCGCTCGCCAGCGTAAACTTGAACGTTCCGTCGCCGGTCTCTGTCGTCACCGTGTCCGGCACCTGCGTTACCATCTGTGCCTGATTCACCTTAATATCCAATCTGCCACCCTCTTTCCCTGATCCGTCAATCGTTCTGAGACAATATATAATCGCGGATATTTTCTTCCGTCTGCTTTAAATCATCATTTGCAAACCGCACCGTAATCTGTGCGTCCAAAAGCTTTTCTTCGGAAAAATCTGCCGCGTCCGCCAGAAATCTCCGACACATCTCTTCATAGTGCGGTTCCCGCTGCTGCTCTCTCTTCCGATCGCGCGCTCCAGCCGGATTCCGTCCTCCACTTCAATATATATCGGAACAACACGTTCCTTTCCGAAGTAGTCCCGGAGCTTCCCGTATGCTTCCAGTGTACCGATCAGCAGATAATTCTGCCGCAGATCCTGTATCTGATGGTCATCCACCGTAAAATACTTCCATACTCCCTGCACCGTATCGTATGCCCGAAGTTCAATGACTTTGCCACACTTTAGAAGATCGGCCAGTTCCTTCTCTCCGCAGAAATAATATTCCACGCCGTCCGTTTCTCCCCGGCGCATCGGCCGCGTCGTGTAGGGAATGATCTTCTTCAGCGAAAGCGCCCCGTCTTCCAGAAGCATCTTATATAATGTATCTTTTCCTGTTGAGCTCTTGCCCATCATGCAATAGATTTTTCCCATTCGCTGCACCTTCTAGTATAATATAGTCTTTAAAAATATACAATCTTTATCCGACCGGGGGCAAGATTTCCCTGCCCTTCCACGTTCAGCTTTCTCTCCCGGCACTCTCTGATGTGCCGGATAAACTCTTCCGTGATAACTTCTCCCGGCACGATGAGCGGGATTCCGGGCGGATACAGGTAGACGTAATCCGCCGCCATTTTCCCGACTGCCTCATCAAGCGGCACCTCCCGGTACGGCAGATCCAGCGCCTGATAAATCTGCATCCGGCGCGGATTCTTCCGGTACATGCGCGCCGTGAATCCGGCTTCCGGCACTTCTCCGTCTAATTCCGTCTTCCGGTTCTCTTCAGCGGTCTCATGGGGCTCCGCCATACGCAGGTTCTTTTCATCAATCTCATGGAGCGCCGTCACAAGCCGCCGCATGCCCTCGTCCGTATCCATAAGGCTTGTCATGCCGAGCACATAGTCCGCCGACACCATCTCCATCTGGAGATGATAGTGTCCGAGCAGTTCCTGATGCAGCTCCTCGCCGCCCATGGCGCCCGCATAGATAATCAGCTTGGAATCGTCCCAGTCATACGCTTCTTCCTTGCAGAGGTCTTCCCGCCGCATGACATGCAGCTGCGCAAGATCCGCCGTATCACGGTAAAATGCATCCAGACGTCTCCGGTATTCCGCAAAAAGTTCTGCCCCCTGCTCACGGATCAGGTCGATGCATACATCCATTCCCGCCATAAACAGATACGACGGCGAACTCGTCTCATAGACGCCCAGATACCGTGCCACGCGCCCGGGATCAATCCGCGTGCCGTTACAATGCAAAAGCGCCGTCTGTGTAAACGACGGCAGCGTCTTGTGCAGACTCATAATCACGGCGTCCGCCCCAAGGCGCACCGCATTTTCCGGGAATCCGGCTCCGAATCCGAAGTGGGCCCCATGCGCTTCATCGACAATCAGCGCCGCCCCGTGTGCATGACAGCATGCCGCAATCGCCGCGACGTCCGACACGATCCCCTCGTAGGTCGGGGATGTGAGGATCACAACCGCAATATCCGGATGCTTTGTCAGCGCCTCCTCCACCTGCGCCGCGGTAATCTGTCCCTGCAGATCTCCCCGCGTGATTGCCGGATAGAGGAACTCCGCCGCGAGTCCCTGCATGGAAACCGCGTGATAGACCGCTTTGTGGCAGTTCCTTGCCGCCAGTACCTTATCTCCCCGCCGTGCGGCAGCGCAGATGGCGGCAAGCAGTCCGCAGGTGCTCCCGTTTACCAGGTAATACGACCGGTCCGCACCGTAAAGCTCTGCCGCGCGCTCCTCGGCCTCCCTGATAAGCCCTTCGGCATGATGCAGGTTGTCAAATCCGTCAATCTCCGTAATATCGATGGTATACGGATTTGGAAACGGAAGTGCCCGGCGCTTGTGCCCCGGCATATGAAAAGGGTAGACATCCGATTCCCCGTATGAAATTAGCTGTTGATACAAATGCTCTCTCTCCATTATTCCTGTCACTTTCCCCTGTCAATCCGTCTTGTTTTGTCCCGTCGATCCGCGCAGCAGAATTTTTGTCACTTGAACAATCCGCCGTTTTCCATTATGATATGGGATATATTTATTTAATAGAAATGGCGGAAATTTTTATGAACCACGCACTCATTATCCTGTGCGGCGGCGGAAGCACGCGCATGGGAACCGATAAAGCCCTGCTGCCTTTTGGCGAAGTAAGTCTGCTGGAATACCTTGTGAACAAGTACAAACCGCATTTTCCGCATATTTACTTATCCGTGAAAAAGCCGGGCGAATATACACACCTGTCACTCCCCATCACAGAAATTGCCGATCTGTACATGAACGCCGGCCCGATGTCCGGCGTATTTTCCGGTCTCTCCATGATGGATGAAGACCAGGCGTTTATTCTGCCGATCGACACCCCTTTTCTGGAACCGGAAGTCGGACTGCAGTTGCTGGAACATCTGGACGGTTTTGACATCGCCGCGGTATCCGGCACCGAAACGGATCAAAAGGTACCGGCGTCCGCCTACTCCAAAAGCTGCCTGCCGTCCATCGGAAAGTGTCTGCTTTTGCACCAGTTCACTTTCGATACGCTGCGCGAGAAATGCAGCGTGTCCTATCTGAAGCGCGAAGAAGCGACCAAAGACTCCGATATTCCGGCAGATCTTCAATTTTCCCATCTGGATACCAGGGACGACTACTATCTGGCGCTCCGGCACCTTCACTGCATTTAACTAATCTAAGAACCGCTGCAGATCCGGCATCCAGTCTCCGAAAAAAATTTCGTCCCGGCACAGGGTGCTCCACATCTGCGGAAGGAATTGTTCCAGAACCTGCATGACCTCTGTCCATGCGGGTTCTTTTCTTTTCCGGTGTCTTAAATATTTCTCCCAACGCTTTCTCATGTAGCTGTAATCGCGGTAGGAAAGAATCTCTTTCATCCGCGACTCCTCGGGAAGTAACTGCTGCTTTTTGCAATGTTCGCCGAGCAGTTCCTGAATATGCCTGCCGTCCACCGGCTCCGTCTTTAATATCCCGTAAACCTTATCGTAGACGCTCATATCCGGAAGCAGTTCCATATCCCGGATCAGATAAAAAAGATTCTCCGCGAGAATACTCTCCACCGGATATTCCAGATACGGAATCTGCTTTCCGCCTTCCATAAACGGCATAAAAGTCCGCTTGACCGGAACCAGGCCTTCCTCGGTCAGTTCCGTGACGCGGATATGGATCGGGACCGTCATCTCCTCGAACTCCCCCGCAATTTCCAGATCCACACGGTGATCTCCCGCGCTCGCTCTTCCTTTCCAGGAAATGTCCGGCACCTTTTCCACTTTTAGGATGTACGCGAGCATGACATATCCCATCTTAAGAGACAGTTCCTGCCCCGGAACGATCCCCTCCCGCTTCATCGCGCGGGGATCTGTCACATAGGCAAAATCCAGCGTCAACAGATTTTTCTTCCGGTACTGTTCCACCCCGAGCGCACCGCTGTTTTTCAGCCACAGAAACAGGGAAAACGGCGAATCCTCGATCAGATACATCAGCTCTTCCAGTACATAGCCTGCCAGCAGATTGGAAAACGGAATACCGGTCTCTTCACTTTTTGCTTTCAGTGCAGCTTTTTCTATGATCGTATGTTTCATCTACAGCCATACTCCTATCATCGTCTGTACTTTCTTTACCACTCTGCGTTCCCTTGCGTATTTCATCAACTTTGCAACATCCTTCTTCGGATCGCGGATGTACGCTAAAAGCCCTTCTTTGAAAAGCTCGCGCTCCATCTTATCTTCATATTTCAGACACTCGCACATCAGGCGCTCCCGGTCAAAAATTTTCATCTTCGCGCCACCGTAGTCAATCTCCGTCACACCGAGTGTCAGTGTCTCCGGCTCCGCATACAGCGGCACCACCGGCGGAAAATCCAGCTTAAACCGCGACTTGGACGTGTTCTTGTCCACCGACAATTTGTATCCGTAGGGCTTGCGGTTCAGATAGCCGTAGGCATACAGCGCGGTCTCCAGATTTAAGACGCAGTCAGGAAACAGCCGCGCAATCAGCTCCTCCTCCGAGAAATCACTCAGCCGCACCGCATAGTACCCGTTCTTGATCCGGATCAGATCTCCCTTTTCCACAAAATCCAGAATCCGCCGGTAATCGATCCCCAGTTCATTCAGCTGGCTCTTTTTCACCACACCGCCATTCTGATAGATGAACTCTTTGACACGATCCAGAATAAGTTCCCTCTTTTCGTTAATCACATAAGATTCTGACATATCGTTCCCCGTACCTTTCCTTTTGAGCCTTCCCCTCCTGCTACGCATTTTGGGGAAAGTTCTGTATAACTTCTCCGCTCAATGTATATGTTTGTGGTATTTATTGCTTATTTTTACTATAAAGGATACTCTGCTGTTTGTCAATTTATCGTTTCTGTCGTTTTCCGGCTGTTCACAGCTCTTGATTTGTCTTATAATGTCATAAAAGACAATTTTTTTGTCGTTTGCAGAAAGGAGTTCTCTATGGAAGCAAAATCACCCTCCCTGCGCAAGAATCCGTCCCGGGAAACCTGCGAGGGAATCATCCGCCGGATCCTGATGACCGAGGTCTTAGAAAAGGGAAAAAACGAGCATTTCCGCACGGCTGCCGATTTCATGAAATATTTTGAGTCTCTATACCCGGCGTCCGACGCTCTGACCAAACAGGTGCAGCGCGCCATCCGCTCTCTGAATATGCCGAAGGATGAACTCGGCTACTTCATTCCGAACAAGACTGCCGAACAGTTAGCGCACGAACAGGAGCTTACCTATATTCTAAAAAAGGCAAATGCCGACGTCTGCCGGATGGATGATTACCAGCCTCTGTTTTTAAAAGCGGACGATGCGGTCTCCTCCTACATGCTTTCCCGCATCACGGACTCCCCTCTGTTTCAGGGAAAATATCTGACCGCGCACACTGTGTCAGGCGGCATTCTTTTTTACACAAAGAACCCGAATCAACTTGAAATCCTGCTGAAAAGCTTAATTGTCAGATAATTTATTATCATTTTTTTCGTGTCCATAACGCAAAAAACGACAATATTCAACATGGAATATTGTCGTTTTTTGTTTCTCTATACTATCTTCTATGTCTTCTACGGCGTCTTGACTTGCTTTTTATCTGTCGGAACTGCTCTTTGCGGTTCCTGCGCACTTCCCGGTTGTGCCGGATAATATAATAGTTATCGTAGAACTTCTTTCCGGCAAAGATCAACCCTACTGCAAGCAGGATTCCGGCTACGATAAGCAAAATTGTGCGCGGTCTGATCCGCACCGTGGAGACCGTCTCCTCCTCGGTGTCTGTCTCCTGCTCTACCTCGCTCTGGTTGTTAAAAATATATCCGTCCACAACCGCACCGGTTGTCACTATGTCTGCTTTTCCGACCTGACGTCCCGCATAGGTGTAGGCAAGCGTTCCCACCACGTTCTCGCTGACGTCGTCATACGTGATCTCCGATGCCGCATCGTTAAAGTCGGTCGTCTTCGGAAGAACGATATTGGCATTCGCGTCGATGTCCACAAACGCCTTGTTGTTATTTAAGGCTCCAACTTCCACCGCCTCGGAATCCATGTATCTGGTCTCATTGTCCGCAATATTGAACAACTGGAAATTATCAAATGCATAGTCGAAAAGGTTCCGGCTGTCGGTCCACTGATTCGGCGATTCCGTATGCATCACGACGCATACCAGACTCATGCCGTCCTTCTCGGCGTAAGTGACCAGCGTGCTACGCGCGATATCCGTATATCCCGTCTTTCCTCCGGTACAATACTCATACCGGTACTTGAGCGTCTTGAACGGGTAGAGCATCTCATTGTGATTCTGCAGATCCGTCGGCTCATCATGCTTGTTCGTCGGCGGAATGGTGTAGCGTGCCGTCCCCGTAATAATCCGGAAGGTCTCGTTCTGGTATGCCGCTTTGGCAATCAGCGCCATATCGTGCGCCGTCGTGTAATGGTTCTCGTCAAACAGACCGTGCGGATTGGCAAAATGCGTGTTGGTACATCCCAGCTCCGCCGCTTTTTCGTTCATCATGTCCACAAAATGCTCCACCGTACCGCCAACATGCTCCGCCACTGCGTAGGCACATTCATTTGCCGAATTCAGCATAACCGCGTACAGGCATTGCTCCATCGTCATCTGCTCCCCGTAATCGCGGTAGATTCCGGAACCCTCAGTATTGTTGATCGCATCATCAGAAAATGTGACGACCTCATTCAGATCGGAATTCTCCAGCGCGAGAAGCGCCGTCATGATTTTCGTGATACTTGCCGGATAATTCCGCTCATCGCTGTTTTTTTCGTACAGAACCGTCCCCGTCGACATCTCCATCAGTATCACGGACGGTGACTGTACTTCCGGTCCTTCCGGCCAGTAATCTGCCGCCTGCACCACCTGCGGCTTTATCTGTAAAAAGTATAGTAAACTTAAGGCGACACATGCCGCCTTTTTCCACACATTCGCTCTTCGCATTGCTTATAACTCCATTCTATCCAGAAATCCTGTCCATTTCTTCCATATATATCCGGAACATAACTAGTATCAGTATAATCGCAGAAAAAAATACATGCAACAATTTTTCTGGCAAAAGCTCTTTTTTTATCCACAGATTTATTGTAGAATATCTTGTATGTCCACAATTATAGGACTTCCCGACATTTATTAAGATTTTCTTATGAGAGGCAGGAACAATATGAGACTTAGAAATATACCGGGTGCAGACGCCGCCATCACAGAGAGCGTCTACTGCATCAAAAGCCCCGAGACGCACAAAGGCCATTGGCAGGAGATTTTTCCGTCACAGCAGCCGCTTCACATTGAGATCGGTATGGGAAAGGGCCGCTTCATGATGGATCTTGCCGCAGCGCATCCCGACATCAATTATCTGGGAATCGAGCGCTACTCCAGCGTCCTGCTGCGCGCCCTGCAAAAAATGGAAGAGAATCCGCTCCCGAACCTGTTTTTCATCTGCATGGATGCCGCCGATGTCGCTGAGGTATTCGATCACGGAGAGGTAGACCGGATCTACTTAAACTTTTCCGATCCGTGGCCGAAGGACAGACACGCCAAGCGCCGTCTCACCTCCCGTCAGTTCTTCGCGCGCTACGATGAGGTTCTCGCACCGGAGGGACGTCTGGAGTTCAAGACCGACAATCAGGATCTTTTTACCTTTTCCCTGGAGGAGATCCCGGAAGCCGGCTGGCATCTGGACGCCTCCACCAGAGATCTGCATCACGATCCGGTGCTCAATGAAGGCAATATCATGACGGAGTACGAGGAGAAGTTCTCCTCCCTCGGCAATCCGATCTGCAAGCTGATCGCTTCCAGATAAAAAACACCCGCAGTCTGGATTTTTCTCGATCCGCCTGCGGGTGTTTTTTGTGTTCTGTTTTCTTTTATTCTTTGATCCGGAACTGGTTGACATTGTCGCTTAAATTTTCTGCAATGTCCACGAGGTTTTTCGTCTGTGCATTACAGTCCGTGACGATACCGCTCAGCTCTGTCATGGAAGCCGACGTCTCCTCGGTACTTGCCGCATTCTCCTGTGCAATCGCTGCCAGACTCTCCATGCTGCTCATAACATCATTCTTCGCCGTGTTGACAGTCTCGATCTCACGCCGGATATTGTCAATCGCAACTACCACATTGCCGACCTCCGTATTCAGTCCGTCGAATGCCTCTCTGGTGGTCGAAAGCTTCTCGTTCTGCTCATTGATCTCATCCAGCACACCGTTCATCGTCTCGACGCTCTTGTTAGAGTTCTTAATCAGTTCTTCCACAATATCACCGATCTTCTTCGCGGAGTCACTGGACTGATCCGCAAGCTGACGGATCTCATCCGCCACCACAGCAAATCCTTTTCCATGCTCTCCCGCACGCGCAGCCTCGATGCTCGCATTCAGGGACAACAGATTGGTCTGGCTTGCAATATCTGTGATCATCTGGATCGCGCTGCCGATCTCCATGACAGACTGGTTCGTCCTGTCTGTCTGACGGTTGACCTCATCCACCGATTCTCTGGTGCGGTCGCTGATCTCCACCAGATCTTTGATCGTGCCGTCGAGCTTATGATTCTGCTCTTTCATCTCCTCCGTGCTGCCCGTGAGATTTTCCACGTTCTTTGTCGTCTCGGCAATGGCTTCGTTCATGTCGCTGATCTGCTCATTGACCTTCTGCATCTCGCCCGCCTGATTCGTCGCTCCGTTCGCAATGTCCTCCATCGCTGTATTCACATTATGAATGGACTCATTGATCGTCGTAAAGCTGTTCTGGAACCTGGCGCTGAAATCATCCAGCGACTTTGCGGATGTCCGGATGTTTTTTACAATCATGGCCAGTCCGCCAATAAGTGAATACAGCGCACGCGCAATATTTCCGATCTCGTCCGAGCGGCTCGTCATGCGATCGCTGATCCTGCTGTCCAGATTTCCCTCCGCAACATCGTCCAGATGATCGATCATCGACATCATTGCCTTCACAATCTTCATCATCACAATTGCCAGAAAGATACATGCAAAGATTGCAAGCACTACCATAAATATTATATTTTTTTTCAATCGGTCATTGTAGATTTCGTGAACGGAAGTAGACGCCATACCGGTAAACACCAGACCCGCCATGGAACCGTCACTGTTGTACAATCCCTCATAATATCCGTAATATTTCTGACCGTCAATCACAGTATCGGACACAAAATAACTACCCTTTTCTTTCACAGCCTGATACACATCTGCTGCTATCTCCGTCCCGATCTCGCGGCTGCCGTCCTGACTCACAATGCTGGTCGCCATCCGGGTCGTATTCCAGCTGAGCGTAACATCCTGTCCGGTATTTTCCTTAAAAGCATCCAGCACATCCTGATGTTCCGAGAAATTGTAATCTCCCTTGTACAGC
>ENA-ORSO01000988-ORSO01000988.1-human-gut-metagenome-genome-assembly--contig:-NODE-988-length-19778-cov-3.587537_pt1 | contig 19778 bp, 15 predicted proteins | sample MGYA00241902_ERZ509168 | MGnify/ENA primary metagenome ERZ509168 (study PRJEB26280, sample SAMEA2338806) | human gut metagenome | biome: human gut; feature: human-associated habitat; material: faeces... | reverse complement strand
AACTCCTTCCGAGCTGCCATTTGATCTCCTTTGATGGGTGTATATGATTATATCACATACACCCATCACGGTACAAGAAAAAAGCCCCGATTAAACAGGGCTTTTAAGAGAAGTGTCTACTTCGTTTCTGGGTTTTGAGTGATCTTTTGACGACTTGCAGGTTTTAAACACAGACCGCAGAGCGTGGGACTAGGATGAACATCCCACGGTGCCTGTACATTCCAAACCAACGTAGCTCGCCTCCCTGAGGAGGTTTGCTGAGACTAGTCAACAAAGGCTCTTTCAAGCCTCCGCCTTTAGGCGGGGGTTATTGACCTCAACAAGAGGGTGCGAGACCAAATTGCGTTTATGTTTAACGTCGTCTAATACTTTTTCCAAATGTCGAATGTTGGAAGATGAGTAGAACGGATCAGACGTTGGTTTGAATGGATAGCCATTATCAACAACGATTTGGTTAAGCAATAGGCGTACAGCTGTTGCCATATCCATCCCTAACCGATTCAAAACGGCTACTGCTTCATCACGAAGCGCATCATCTACTCGGACTTGAATGTTTGCCATAGTTCGCCTCTCGATCCGCATTAATAAGACATTACTATTATAGCATTGACAGAGCAATGAATCAGCACTATTGTAAACTAATTTTCCGCTCGTGCCACCTCTGAAAACATCCCTGAGCCAGAGAAAGACACCATCGTCACGCAGGCCTTCCGCCGACACCACGGCAAGCGCAAAAGCAACCTTCCCTCTTGTCGGCACCGAAAGCCCCCTCGCCTGATCCATGAGTCCGGACGGCTCCTTTACAGGTTGCGACGACAGGCAGCAACTCATCAGGAACGACTTCACGTACGTCGACCTCGAAAAACAACGAGCGGCGCACATTTAGGCGGCTCCCGAGCGATCAGGAGCCGTTCTTTTCATCCCGCTGCCCTGCCGACCGAAGGCATTTTCAGCCGAAAAGGGCATCGGAAAACGCCTTCCGGAGCCCGCTGCGACGGCGTTTGGGGACCTTTCCGAAACGAGCATTTCGTTCTACTGACGGGCGCAAACGAGCCCTTCTCTCTCGCCGAACTGAAGGCCTCGCCAACGGCCTACTCCCGTACTTCTCCTTGAACACCATAGCAAATCCGGTTCTTCGCCATTTTCGACACGTTCTCTGTCGCACGACTTCAGGAGCCTGAGACTCTGCATGATCTGCTTCTTGCCGCGTTCAGTCGATCGTACGCACGTTGGAATACGGCATCAGCGCCACGAAGATCTCGGCCTTGTGCCGTTTCCCGTCACTGGTGGTGTAGTAAGTGGATCGCCCGAATAATCGATCATGGCAACCTGACTGTGATGCCATACTGACATCCTTCATGGACGCAGGAATATCTCGCTTGTATTCGTTGTACGCGCGGCCGAAGGTCGTGTAGCATATTACCCTGCCAAGGAGTTCTGTTCCCAGCAGACTTGAAGTCTCGCTGCTTACGTGGCCGCTCGTAGTTGAGGTACACCCTGCGCAGACACTCGCTGGAGACTCGTTAAAGTGTGTTTTTTAAGTCATTCGTGCAATAATCGACACATGTGTTTGAAAAACACCTCAAGAGGACATCAATGCGCATCGGATATGTCAGGGTCAGCTCACTTGATCAAAATCCAGACCGGCAGATTGAGGAACTGAAAATTCATCAGGTTGAGAAGGTTTTTATGGACAAGGTGTCTGGTAAGAATCTTGATCGTCCTGAGTTGCAGAAGATGCTCTCCTTCATCCGTGAGGGAGACGTCTTGATCGTTCACAGTCTCGATCCCCTGGCTCGTAATCTCGCCGATCTTTTGACGATGGTGCAGGATTTGACCGGTCGCGGCGTAAGCGTCACGTTCCTGAATGAACGGCTTTCTTTTGAGTCTGGAAAGGATGCTTCGCCTACGTCGAAACTCATGCTTTCCATGATTGGCGCATTTGCTGAATTTGAACGGTCCATGATTAAGCGCCGCCAGATGGAGGGCATTGCGCTTGCGAAGGAACGAGGTGTTTACAAAGGCCGGCAGCGTACCGTCACCGAGGAGCAGATTTCTAAGATCCGGTCACTGCTCGACGTAGGTGTTCCACTGGCTGCTGCAGCCAGAGAGGTTGGAGTGAGTCGATCGACGGCTTATAAGTACCTCAATATGTCTGAGGGGAATTGTCATGACTGAATTGAAGCCCGAAGAACGTGCTCGGCAGTGGATCGACCGTAAGTTGGAAGATTCCGGTTGGAAGGTCATCAACCGTGATGAATTTGCGCCAGACATGACGGCGGTTGCCGTCCGAGAAGCAGCCATGCGAGGCGGTCTTGAGGCTGACTACCTGCTGTTGATCAATGGAAAGGCTGCGGCAATTCTGGAAGCGAAGCGTGAAGAAATCGCGCTTGACAAGCCTCATCTGATTGCTCAGGCTGAAAACTACACAAAGCAAGTTCAACCTTGGTATCCGACCTGGGAGCTCCCGCTTCCGTTCGTCTATCTCTCGAATGGGAAGGAAATCGCCTTCAAGGATTGCCGGAAGGATGATGCTAAGTACACGCTTGTTCAGAAATTCATGCGCCCGTGGGACTTGGTGCGCCAGCTCAACCTCGGCGAGTTCGACGGGCTGCCCTACCTTTCTCCTGAAGGACTTCGCTCGTGTCAGTTCGAGGCGCTGACAAATCTTGAAAAATCCTTCAAGGAAGGCAAGCGTCGTGCCGTAATGGTGTTGGCAACGGGGTCGGGCAAGACTTTCACAGCCTGCATGATGACGTACCGCATGTTGGCCTACACGCCTATGAAGCGTGTGCTGTTCTTGGTTGACCGAAATAATCTAGGGACGGCTGCGGCTACGGCCCTGCACACGTTCAAGCTGACGGAAAGCGGCAAGCCTCTCTCCGAAATCTTCTGGGTCGAGCAACTCTCGAACCGTCCGATTGAGTCCAGGACGCGGGTCGTGGTCAGCACTATTCAGCGTCTCTATTCGCAGTTGACCGGGAACATGGATGCCTATTCCGAAGAGGATGAGGATGCCGGTTTGGGACATCAGGAAGGAATCGAGGTTGAACTGCCGGAGAATCCTGCTCTTCCGTCCGACTTCTTCGATCTCATCATCATCGACGAATGCCATCGTTCCATTTACAGCGACTGGCAGAAGGTGTTGACATACTTCAAGACGGCTCGATTGGTCGGCATGACGGCCACGCCGATTCCCGAGACACTTGCGTTCTTCGACAACAACCGCGTGGCGAACTACACCTACGAGAAGTCCGTCCTGGACGACGTGAACGTCGGGTATCGCATCTATCGCATCAAAACCGAGCTCACGGAAGAAGGCGGAAAGATTGATACTGGCGACGTGTTGGCCGTCACCAATCGTCTCGACGCGAAAAAGCATGAGCAGATTGCTGTTTCCGAGCGGGAATTTGACAAGAACAAATTGAACCGCAGTATTGTCGTGCGCGATCAGATCCGCAAGATCCTTCAGGAGTACAAGGACGCCGTCTACACAAAGTTCTATCCGGAACGAGAGCCTAACTTCGACTATCTGCCCAAGACGCTGATCTTCGCCGTCTCCGAAGCGCACGCACAGTTGATCGTCGAAATTGCGAAGGAAGTGTTCGGTCGCACGGACGGCAAATTTGTGCAGAAGATCACCTATTCGTGCGGGAATACTAATGAGCTGATCAAGTCGTTCCGCTATGACGTGGACTTCCGTATTGCCGTGACGGTGACGCTGGTTGCTACTGGTACGGACGTGCGTCCATTGGAGGTGCTGATCTTCCTCAATGACGTGCATTCCGAGACGCTGTACGCCCAGATGAAGGGACGAGGATGCCGAACCATTTCGCCATCGCAGCTCCAGAGTGTGACGCCCAATGCGGTCACAAAGGAGCTTTTCTATCTCATTGATGCGGTCGGTGTGACGGAAAGCGAGAAGTTTGTGCCTAGCCTGGATGAAAAGGACGAGCGGACGTTGAATCCTACGCTTGAAGCCTTGTTCGAAAAGATGGCTCTGGGTTATTTGCCGGATGACTACTTCCAACTGCTGGCTTCGAAACTGAGTTGCCTCGCCCATCGAGCAGATCCGGAAGATCTGCAGGAATATGACGAACTATCGAAGACCTCCCCTCTTGAATGGGCAAAGATCATCATGGATGTGCTGGAGGAAGGAAAGCTTCCGCCCTTCACGTCCGCGTCGGATGACAACCACGAACGCATGGCTGTCGTGTACGACCTGCTCACCAACATTCCTGCTCGCAAGAAACTGGTGGAGATTGCCAAGGGGTACGTGAAGGAAGTGGTCGGGAAAACCGATACGGTCATTTCTGCCGGCTTCTCAACGGAAGACGCGCAGGCCTCGACGCAAGCTTTTGAGGCGTATGTCGAAGCGCATCGAGACGATGTCGAAGCTCTGCGCTTGATCTACAACCAGGAGACTGGAAAACTCACGCGAGCCGCCATCGACGACCTCGAAAGAAAACTCTCGTTATCGATTCCCGGCTTCCGCGTCGGGCGTCTCTGGAACGATTATGCGTTGCTCAATCCCGATAAGATCAGGCCGTTGATGAGCGATCAGCAGGCTATCACGAACCTGATTCAATTGGTTCGCTATGCGTTCAAGCAGGTTGATTCCCTCTACACGCTCACCTCACTGGCTGCTCAGCGCTTCGCACTTTGGTGCGGTCAGGCGCAGCGTTCCATTACGCCGGAACAGCGCGAACTCTTCAAGAAAATCGCGGTCTACATTGCGCAGAACGGGAGTTGCGACATTCGCGGTCTGATTCAAACCATGCCGGAAGTGGCAGGTAGCCTGATTCGTTTCTGCAAGTCTGCGGATGCCGCGAATAAGGAACTCTTCACTCTCAACGAATTCATTCTCAAGGCAGCATAAGAAAAATGACTGCAACTCAAGCCAAGGAAGCTTCCATTACGAAAAAGGTCTGGCAGTTGGCCGACATCATGGCCGGCGCAGGCGTTGGCTTCACCGACTATCTCACGCAGCTCACCTATCTGCTCTTCTTGAAGATGGACCGTGAGCGCGTCGAGTTCTTCCTCGAAGCGTCAGCTGTCCCGGACGGCTACCGCTGGGAAGACCTGCTCAAGGAAACCGGGGAAGACCTGCTCGATCAATACGAACAGACACTGGATGTTCTGAGCCGTCAACACGGCCTTGTCGGCACGATTTTCACCAAGGCAGCCAATCGCATTGAAAGCCCTGTCTACCTTGAGAAGCTCATTTCCTTTATCGACCAGCAACAGTGGCTGCTGATGGACGGCGACGTGAAGGGCGCTTTGTATGAAAGCATTCTTCAGAAGAACGGCCAGGATAAGAAGAGTGGTGCTGGGCAGTATTTCACGCCGCGTCCCCTTGTTGATGCCATTGTTGATGTAGTGAATCCGAAGATCGGCGAAACAGTGACGGACCCGGCTTGCGGTACGGGGGGCTTCCTGCTTTCCGCTTTCGCGCACATGAAGGATCAGTCGATGGACGAAAAGTTGCAGCGCTTCCTGCGAAATGATGCACTGCACGGCTGCGACATTACGCCGCTTGTCGTCACGATGGGATCAATGAACATGTATCTGCATGGTGTCGGGATGAACAGCAGTCCGATCAAATGCGAAGACTCGCTTTTGAAGGAGCCTCAGGATCTGGCCAGAGTAGTGCTTGCGAATCCGCCATTCGGTGCCCGTCCTTCCGGTTCCGTTGAAATCAATCGTCCAGACTTCATCACCGAAACGAAGAACAACCAGCTGAATTTCGTTCAGCACATCATGGCCCTGCTTGAACGTGGTGGCCGTGCAGCCGTTGTCCTGCCTGACAATGTCTTGTTCGAACGTGAAGGTGCTGTCATTCGGGAGAAGCTTCTGAAAGACTTCAACCTTCATACGATCCTGCGTCTGCCCACGGGTATCTTTTACGCTCAAGGCGTTCAGACGAACGTACTGTTCTTCACGAAGGGTGAACCGACGAAGGATGTCTGGTACTACGACTATCGAACTGATGTCAAGCACACGCTCGTCTCCAATCCGTTGACGCGCAAGCATCTCGACGACTTCGTGGCGTGCTATTGCTCGGACGACATGACGAAGCGTAAGGAAACCTACGACAAGGACACGAACCCGAACGGTCGCTGGCGCAAGTATCCGGCTGAAGAACTTCTGAAACGTGATCAGGTCAACCTCGACATTACGTGGATGACGGAAGCCAAGAGCGAGGAAGCGTGTCTCACTATGGAAGAGGTGTTCGAGCGCATGGCTGAGCGCGTGCAGGTCATTCAAGACGCCTTCAGCAAGCTTCAGAAGGAGTTGCGCCATGATCTTTGATCAACTTCGTAAGAAAATCGTTGAGAAAGCAATTCGTGGACAGCTTGTTCCTCAGGTTCAAGGGGAGTGTTTATCTTCGAAAGGACCTTATGAAATACCAAAAACTTGGCGTTGGGTACGACTGGCAGATATTGCAACGAATATCGAATATGGAACATCCATCAAATGTCACGACGTTTTTGAAGATCAAGATATTCCTGTTATTAGAATGGGCAATATCAAAAATGGCAAATTGATTTTAGATGACCTGAAATTCGCACCAAGATCTTCGATTAATTTACAGAAGCTAAGCCTCAAAAACGGTGACATTATATTTAATCGAACAAATAGTAGGGAATTGATCGGCAAGTGTGCTGTTTTTTATGGCGAAGAGAACAAATTTTCCTTTGCGTCTTATATTATCCGTGCTCGTTGTTGTAAACAACAGGCGCGTTATATATCTGAATATATCAATTCCGACTTGTGCAGATCTACACAAATATTACCGTTTATTACTCAACAGGTCGGGCAGGCAAATTTCAATGGCACAAAACTGAAGAATGTTCTTATTCCTCTTCCCCCATTCGAAGAGCAAGTTCGTATTGTTGAAAAACTTGAAAAAACCTTTACTGAGATCGACCGCGCCGAGAAGGCCTATGAGGAACTTCAGACGCTTGCCGGTGTTCTCAGAGGGCAGATTCTTCAAGAAGCTATCCAAGGCAAGCTTGTTCCGCAGCTAGCGGAGGAAGGTGTTGTCGAGCAGATCGGAGCCGCGCCCAAGGAAGTGCCGTTTACGATTCCAGAATCGTGGAAGTGGTGCTATATGAAAGGGATTACCCAAAAAATTCATTATGGTTTTACGGCTTCTGCTGCGAATGCAGGGAATGCAAAGTTACTTCGTATCACCGATATTCAAGACGGACGTGTAAATTGGGATACGGTGCCATTTTGCGATGTTCCGGAGAAGAAACTTGCACCTTGCAAGCTTGGTGAAAGCGATGTTGTGATAGCTAGAACTGGTGGAACAATCGGAAAGTCATTTTTACTGACTGATGTGAGTGATGTAGCAGTATTTGCTTCGTACTTGATTCGGTTGATCCCCTGTGCTGAGGTTGTCAATCCGAGATATTTGATGGTGTTTCTCAATTCACAAGAGTATTGGAAGCAGTTGAAAGCAATGTCTCAGGGAACGGGGCAGCCGAATGTAAATGCAAAATCGTTATCGACATTGTTGCTTCCTTTGCCGCCGCTTGATGCACAAGCTCGTATTGTTGCTAAGGTTGAAGAACTGCTAAAGCATGTCGATGCTCTTTCAGCAAAATAACGTCGTAGAACGGCAGTTCTCCCAACTTCCCGCATCCCGCTTAATTAGATAAAACTTTCCCAAAGATTGGCACTATTGGATCTTACGCGGTCTGCCGCGTGGTCGCGGCGGGCCGTAGATGATCGGACGAGTCCGAGGGCGGCCTGGTTTACGATGAACTACGATGCCTTGGGCCGTGACCTCGGGTTTGGCCTTGGCATTAGGTTTCGGCTTCGAGAGTCCGAGTCTCTCGAGGAGATCAAAAACGCCTGGATAATCCGTCACCCAGTACGAGTCATCTGATGCCGGCGACAATGGTCCGTCAACTTCGCGCCATGCGGTCGCCAAGTCTTCCATCAGATCCTTGAACGAGCACTTGTTCAAGAGGCCGGCGCGCTTCGCGCGGCGGCGCAGGCGGCATGTGAGAACCGTAGCAAGGAAATTTACGGCTCTTCGCAGCTTTGAGTGGGTAAGTGCATGACTAAGTGGAATCATTCCGTCAGGGACTCCGCCCCCGACACCCCGGCGTTCGCCGCCACGTGGCTCGAGGGAAAGGCGGGCGTTAACGCCCTTACTTTCCCCGAACCACAGGCTATTTGCGCTGAATCACCTCGTCAATCTGCTTTCGCGGCATATGCTCGGCCTAACGGCCTGCGCTATTCCACGACAGCTTGACGATTCGATTCCGCGCGAGAATTGCCCACACGAATCTGCGAAAGGCCAAAAAAACAACTCCTATAGCCAGACCGTTAAACACAATTCTCCTTCCAGCTCTTAATCTTCAAAACGAGGTATAGCCTTTCTAGAATTACTCAAATATACCTTACCACCCAGCTCAAACACATCCCCAAGTATAATTCTCAGAATGATCACGGCACGATCAACCTGATTAGGAAACACCAGTAGCTCATCATCAAAGCATTTCATATTAAGAAGTTTATTAAATCGTTTCAAAGCTGACAACTTAGATGAGACATCGACCCCTGCATTATTAATCAGCCAAACCAATCTTTCAACTTTTTTCGACCCGCGATGCGCAATAGCTTTCGCAGAATCAGGCTCAAACATCGAATTACCCTCGAAGAAATGCTTAATCATCTCCTCATCGGCACCAGGGGCATAGACTTCATCGAAGCCAGGGATAGCCGACCGTATGGTCTGCATATTTCTAAAGCAAAACTTACCATCCCCAATAGAATAATAACCAGCCAACGAAGAACCAAAACAGAAAGAAGAACTACTAAGATCAGCGAAACGATTCCCATCAACAATCCCATAAAAACGCCCCCTCATAGCAACCAACGAACGAGAAAATTTCTGAATCAAAATTTTCCCAGGACATTCCGGGATATGAATCAGCAATGCGTGGCAATCATTAAGCTCCTCGACACCCTTCACTACATTACGGCACTCCCCATTACACAAATAAGCAAAACCCTCAATTGTGTCACGAGGATCGGAATACCCTTTAATACACAAGCATTCATCCTTGTCAGCCTTATAATGCCCATTGTACTCAACCTCTTTCATCTTCAAAAATGTTTGATACTGCTCATTCAGAAAATAACCAATATCCTTCCGAACACAATCCGCAAAGGGTACCATTCTCACCTCAACAGGGCCATCCCCATCACCAGTGAACGTAGCCGCAACCATAAAGACTTCTTGATCTATCGCTCTCACAACTACCTCAATCCATAAACACAAAAGTCTGAAATCCAAGCAGCTCCTTTCAACTTCAATGGAGACATCCTTGGGCCACGAATAAGCAATGTAACTGTTGTTTTATCAGCCAGACTTGCCTCATAAAATCTTAATCCACACAGGCTCAACAACGGAGAAAATGGGATAGTCATTGATGCAAAAGACAAGACATACAAAGCAACAGCGCCAATCAACCACCCCAAAGCTCCCTGCATATCACCTTGCATAATAAATAGCGGAAGAACTTATGGCAAGTACCCCAACAAACTGTCCCCCCCAAGAAGCTTTACCGCCTCCACCCTTATCGGCTCCGATCCAATCTTTCTAGCCACACAATCAAGGCACCAAACGATAACCTTTCCAAGTGCAAAATTACAAACCGCCATCAAGAAAACAAGAACAGCGGTAAGGTTAAGAAATGGCCATGTACCTAACGCATCCACCACAGACCGAGGAATATTTGCAATCAAAGATTCGGCGAAAATGTAGACAAACGGAATCGACAGTGGTATTACAGCTGATAGCGCCACAAGTGCTCTATAACACGCATTCATCTGAGCTCCCCATCACAGAAGGGTGAGCAGTCAACCAATAAACCACTCAACTACACAAAAGGATATTCAACCCAACCGTAAAAAAACAGATCTCGACAAAATAGACACCGTCTAAAAATTCGAGTCATATTTAGTGAACACCCTATACACAATAAAAACAAACTACCGCGTCATCAAAAGTTACTATCGGTAGTGCTATATATTTTGTTATTTTACATCACCTCAATAACACCCAAAGTTAAATTCAATAACGAAAGGCCTCCACTACCTATGTAGCTTCAGCGCCTTGTCGGCGTCCTCAATCTCAAACAGGCTGTCGCCCGCTCGAACTCCGCCGAACGAATCCATGTGGAGCCAGCCTTCCCCCGTCGAATGGTCCGTATGACCGACAGGAAACGGTCGATCCTCAACGTAGATATTGCCGAACACATCGACCCTCAGGCGTCCTTCGCTGCCGGGCTCGACCTGCCCGACGGGAATGCTCCAATCACCGTCGCAGACGTTGCCGAAGATGTCGGTGTGCAGATCGCCCGCCGAGGCACCCGCGACGATGACGCCAAAGCTGAAAAGCAACAGAATGGAACGACGCATGGTTGATCTCCATCAAACGAAAAAGTGTCGGGCACCCCGCCGCCGAAGCCGCTCAATGAGGAGGAAGCGGTCTCGACGGCAGGATGACCTCCTCCATCCTCATGATGCCTCTGGCTGCGTCAGCATGAGACGCACTCAGGCATGAACGACGCACAGACCTTCGACCACGAGTCGCCTCAAGGAGACATGACCTTTGGATCTGCGATAGGATTGAAGTTCACCCTGGCCTTTCCCGGAGCTTTCATGAAGAAGATTCTTCCCGCCGTCCTCATGCTTTGCGCCCTCGCCGCAGGCTCGCAGCCCGTCTGCGCGGCCACGGACAATCAACTCATGCGCGAGGAGATCACGGCCGGCATGACCGATCCCGCCGTGATAGAAGGAAGCGCCGACGCCTTCGGCTTCAGCGGAGAAAAGGCCGAGGCCTATGCCGACTTCATCCGCGACCTTGCAGCGAGCAGGCTCTTTCTCAACCACGTCGTCGAACAGTTCAAGAAGGCGGGCATTGACGGCGCGAAGCTGCGCGCCGTGCACGACCACGGCACGAGCGACGAGCTTGCGGCCCTCTCCGAGGAAATCCTTCAGGGAAGCCTTCTGCTCACTCAGCGCCTGATGGCCGAGGGTGTGCCCTATTCGAGTCCGAAGGTGATGGAGGCCGAGATGCGCACGACGAAGGCCCTCTGCGGCCGTCTGTCGGCCAAGGCCTGCCGAGACCTCAATCTCGTGGGTGCGCAGGGCCTTGCCTACGACGATCTGGATGCGGCGGCCAGAACGCTCACGGCCGACATGAGCGAAGAGGACGTGAGGAAGATGTTCAGGCTCAAGATCGAGAGCATCGAGAACGCTCTCAGGAGCCATGGCGAAAAGCCCGCGATGTCGGAGGAGAACGTCAGGCTCGCCAGGGCGGCCTATTCCGTCGCCCTTGAGGCCGCACTGGAAAGGCAGACGCCTCAGATGCGCGAGCGCTTCGAGAAGGCCATGGCGAACCTCGAGGGTTCGACCGACGGAGACGTCTGCGACGCGTTCGGGATCATCTACGGCGCCATTCTCGATACGGTGCCCGAAGATCCCGAGGGAAACGTCCTCAAGTCTTTCTTCACGGGCAAGCTTTTTTGAACGCCGCCCGACGTTCATCCGAACCTTTCACAAACATCTGCGCCGAAGCCTCCCGACGGGCTTCGGCCTTACTGATGAAGAAGGCACAAGCCTGGTGCCTCTTCAGAATCCCGCCTTCTCGTCGTCGTGCCGACGTCTGAATTGTGCGATCTCCTCCGAACTCGGAACGTGCGGCCCTCGATAGGCCGGATCGCTTGAAATGAAGCGGAGAAACTCAAGCTCGTGCTCGTCAAGCGTCGCAAAGGCCGCGAGACTTTCGACTTCGTCTTCCGACGTTGAAGAATCTTCCCTGTCGCCGGCCGGTACGGCCGCCATGTGAATCGAACGCGAATCCCGAAATGTTCGAACGGACATGACTGTTTCCCGACGTTTCTACCCTGCCTCCATCCTAGTCCCGTCCGATGCTCTTTGGCGGAAACGCCTTCAGGATATGCAATCAGGGGCAATCTTCAGACCGATCTTTGCCTTTCTCCCGAGCTGTGTTTCTCCCGAGCCATGCCCCGACGGCGAGTCCCCCGCCAACTGAGCGAAAGACAGCTTTCGCAAAACTGGCCTACCCCGCTCTACCGCAATGCAGAGGGCGCACGATTCGATGAACCGCGCGCCCTCTTTTCAGGTCAGGGACGGGTCCCGCCGGCGGGACCCGTGGCCGTGATTACAGGAGGCCCTTGCCGTCGCGGGCGCCCTTGTTCATCTTGACCTTGTCGTTTTCGACAGGCACCACGTCGAAGCCCGTCACGCGATGGCCGTTGATCTGGGTGTAGAGCCAGAGGTCCATGGCGGCGCCGGCAACGGCACCCTTCGTGACGTCCTTGGCCTTGAACGTGAAGACGACGTCGGTGATGCCGTCGTTGTTGACGTCCTTGTAGACCATCTTTTCAGCCGGAGCGAAGTTCTTCCACTGACGGGTGGAGTTGAGCTGGTTGGCGCTCATGCCGGCGCGAGTCGCCTCCATGTTGGCGCTCAGCACTTCGTGGCCCTTGGCGCCGAGCAGCGCGAAGTCGACCGTGCCATCGCCGTCGGCCTTGACGACGTCGGCGAGGATCTTGACCTTGTTGGGCATCAGGCGGGCGTTTTCGGCCTGCATGATCTTGAGGACATGGTCATAGGACTTCTGGTTGTAGTCGTGCAGGAACTTCGTGCGTTCCTCACCCTTGAGGCCGGCGGCCTTCTTCGTCACGGCGGCGCGGTCCTTCATGAATTTGTCTTCCTCAGCCTGGATGAGCTGCGTGCGCTTGGCGAGTTCGTCGCCGCGCAGGTAGTCGATGGCGTTGTTGGAGGCGCTGAAGACGCTGTGCGGCGTGAAGTCGGCGCGGTAGTCGAACATGGCGGGAGTGCCCGCGAAGTGTTCCTTCGTGGCCGTGGCCGGATCCGTGAAGGCGGTGCCCTTGGCGGGACCGGCGAGCGGATAGAGCGGCACGAAGACGGACTGACACGGACGGCCGAGCGTCTTCCAGGCTTCGGTGAGCGTCGGATCGGCCGTCAGGTTGTAGACGATCGAGTCATGGGACGTCGTGCGGCAGATGCCTTCGGACTTGGAGTGATAGAGCTCCTGGTCCTGACCGATGTAGTCCTCGTGCAGGCGCAGGAGGGCCATGGCGTCCTTGACGCCGAGCTTGCGGTCGATGACGGCGCTGTACGGGAACTTTTCAGGATCGTTGTATTCGACGCCCGTGAGGAACTTCCAGGCGAGGACGTTGCGGTTGGCGTTCCAGCGTTCGTGACGGACTGATTCCTGGGCCACCACCTTACGCCAGTTGAAAATCGGATTCTTGGCGTCGTGGCGGCCGTCCTTGACGGCACGCTCGACCTGCTTGGGCTCGATCCGCCAGGTTTCCTTGTCGTTGAGGTCCACCTTGTCCATCATGAAGTTGTTCGGGATGTAGACGACTTCGTTGTCATGGATCTTGCGGGCGGCCCAGCTATTGCCCTGATGGATGGCGAGCTGCCAGGCTTCGTTGGCGTCGGCGAACGTATACGTGCGCCCGTCGTGGAAGTAGCCGAATTCGGCGAGCAGCTTCGTCGCGATGTCCACTGCCTCGCGGGCGGAGTGAGCGCGCTCGGCCACCAGACGGCGAATGACGTAGCCGATGCCGCCGTTCTTCACCTCCATGCGGTCAGCGTCGAAGATTTCACCGCACCAGTTGGTGGCGACCACGACGCCCGCATCGTTGAAGAAGCCGTCAGCAAAGCTCGCGCCGTCGGGCACGAAGGTCTGCGTCCAGTAGAAGCCCAGCGTTTCCTCAACCTGCGGGATCTCGGCCGCGAACTTTTCGAACTTCACGGTCTCGCCCTTCTTGTGCTTGGCGGGCGGGACGTAGTGCTGCATGTTGAAGAGACGCCCGCCGTTGTCTTCGTTGTGGGCGACGATGATGTTGCCCGTTTCGGAAACGGCCTTGCCGATCACGAGCGTGCTGCAGGCCTGGGCCGTGCCAACGGCGGCAAGCAGCGAGGCAACGGCGATCAGAGACTTCTTGAACATATTCGAACTCCTTTGTCATGAGAACGGCGGGCCCGTGGTCGCAGGTCCGCCGAAATTGGTCGCCACGAAGTCTATAGACCCGCAAATGCAGGCACCACGGTGTTTCCGAGGGGTTGACAATGGCAAGAACATCAATTAAGAGCGACATATGCAGTCGCTTGAAGCATCAGCCCAAAAAACCAGACCGTCACCCAAATACATCACTTCAGCTGTACCGCCACGCCTGCAGACGTTTTGAGAAGCCCTGTCTCCTAGATACAACAAAGGATTCATTTCGCACGAAAAACCCCATAAGAGTTTATCCCGATGACGTTCACACCCTTGAGGAGATATGTTTTCAAGGAATCCATTTTTTCTCTCTGTAAGAGGATAAATATGTACAGAAAAACCTTTGTTGCGGGCACCGTGCTCGCTCTCTTCGCAGCCGTTTCGCTCGCCCAGTCCTTTGACGTCGTCGTTGTCGGCTCGGGCGGTGCAGGTCTCTCCGCCGCCATCATGGCCAAGGAGGCCGGCTCGAGCGTCGTCGTCCTCGAAAAGATGCCCTACATCGGCGGCAACTCCAACTTCGCCTCGGGAGGCATGAACGCAGCGTGCACGAAGCAGCAGATCGCAGGCGGCGTCACGAACGACAGTCCTGAAATCTTCTATCAGGACACGATGAAAGGCGGTCACAACCTCAACAATCCCGCGCTCTTGAAGACGCTCACGGAAAACGCACGATATGCGGAGGAATGGCTTGTCGATCTCGGCGCCAAGTTCTGCTTCCGCAAGGGCCGCGGTGGCGGTCAGTCCATTGCGCGCGGTCACGGCCCCTGCGACGGCTCCGCCGTCGGGCCTGAAGTTCTTCGCGTTCTGACCACCCGACTCAAGGCCGACAAGGTCGAAATCCTCAAGAACCATCAGGTCCTCGACATTCTGATGAAGGACGGCGCGGTCGCCGGCGTCAAGGTCAAGACGACAAAGGGAACCGAAACCATCGACACCAAGGCGATCGTGCTGGCCACAGGCGGCTTCGGTGCAAACCACGCCATGGTTGAAAAGTACCGCCCCGAACTCAAAGGCTTCGCGACCACGAACCATCCCGGTGCACTCGGCGAAGGCCTTGACCTTGCCGAAAAGGTCGGCGCATCCTTCACGGACATCGAACAGATCCAGATTCATCCGACCGTCGTACCAAAGAACGGCCACCTCATTTCCGAATCCATGCGTGCCCGCGGCGCCATCCTCGTCAACAAGGACGGCAAGCGCTTCACGAACGAGCTTCTCACCCGCGATGTGGTCTCTCAGAACGTGCTCAAGCAGAAGGACGGAGTCGCCTACCTGATCTACGATCAGTCCATCTACGACTCGAACAAGCTCTCCCGCGGATACTTTGAACAGGGCTACTCGGTAAAGGCATCGGACGTCAAGGATCTGGCCGCCAAGATCAACGTTCCTCTCGCAACGCTTGAGGCGACGATGAAGGCCTATCAGGAGGCCTACAAGCTCGGCAAGGATGAAACCTTCGGCCGTCCCGAAATGCTCATCCCGCTCGACAAGGCTCCCTACTACGCCGCCCTCGTCACCCCTGGCATCCATCACACGATGGGTGGCGTGACGATCAATCCGTCGGCTGAAGTACAGTCGAAGGCGGGCAAGTCCATTCCCGGCCTCTTCGCAGCAGGTGAAATCACGGGCGGAGTCCATGGCGGCAACCGCATCGGCGGCAATGCCGTCGCGGACATCGTGACCTTCGGCCGAATCGCAGGCACCAACGCCTCGGCATACGCCAAGGCACATTAATCGTCCCAGCCTCGAAATCGACGGCATTGACCTGAGCAAACAGGTCCAAGGCGAAAACAAGAGTCGCCCTCCCCAACGCACCGGCCGTCGAGAAAACAACAACCGCCCGCGCTGTTCACAACACAGGCGTTTTTTTCATGTCGCACCATATGTGCTCAACAGGCTTAACGCGGCGCCTTCATCTTCCAGGGGTCGATGTCGTGGCACTTTTCGCAGGTGACGGTGCTAAGACGATGTTCGCGATGGCAGTTGACGCACTGATCGGTACGACCGTAATGGAAGCTGTCATGCGGGTTGATGGCAACCTTCTTGCGGATTTCCGATCCGTCACGCGGATCCTTGAAATAAGACTCAAAGTTGAAGCGCTCTCCCGCTTTGGCGATGGACTCTTCGCTGTGCCAAGCGAGACAAGCCTTGGCGTCGGGCGGCGTAAGCTTGCCGTCGACGTGGCGGAGGCAACCGAATTAGGCCCGGTGAAAACCAGCGATCCAAAGGGCCCTTATTGGCGAAAGAAGCCGACGCAGGTAATCACGTTCTTCCAGTTTCCGGCTGAGATCCGTACGCTGCCCGGAAGTTGATTTACCCGGCCATCATGAATTTCACGGCCTACTACAGTCAGATGGTCTGCTGCCATGCCTCAATTCGCTCTGGTCTTTGGCGAGCGCTTTACAGGTGTCATGGCGCAAGACTAGAGATAGGATTAGACTTCCTGTGCTATCGCATCGGGTCTGGCATACTGATCACAAAAAACAAATGACAACCTCGTTGGGCTGCCCTTGGAATAACCTCCCCAAACCAAAAAATCTTGACACTCCCAAGGATTAATTATGAAGAAGATATGGTTTTTGCCTATGCTTGCATCATTGACGATGCTGACTGGTTGTGCGTCGTTGCTACAAGACTCGGCGACTTATGATCCAGAAGTAAGTCGCGCTGGTAATATTGGGAAAATTTTCGAAATTGAAATTGATGATCAAGAAGTTGCTCAAGGGATTGAGCTCGGAAATGATAGCTCGGTCATGCTTGATAGCTTAGTCTGGTCAGGTAGTCTGCAAACTGCGGGGCGTGTTGGTGGTCTTCCTGGAACGACAAGTTTTGGGAAGTCATTAGGTATTGGTTTTGGGCTAGCGCTTCTAGAAGATTCATTCAAATCGACTCCTGGCGAAAAGTACAACTCGATTTTTGGTTATGTTCGAGAAGAAGATGTTCCCGTGGTCGATGGGATCAAGGCACGTTATCTAGTTGCGCGAAAAATTTTCGTTGATCGTGCCGTTAATTCTATGAAAGCGATCATTCAAGAGGCCTATCCGAACGCGAGAGTTGTTGATAAAACATTTGATTACGCTTTCAATCGTAAAGTCCATACGGTCACTTTTAGTGATGATAAGTTAGGCTGTAAGAACTCGAATGAAAGTGACGACGACAATGAATGGTGTGGCGTGTATATCAACTCTTACAGTGCATGGGTGACTCCAAATCTGACTTCTAAGGTTTTGGGTGAACCTCAGTTCTCTGCTTACTCTTTTACAGCCGAAGGGAATGTCAACTATGTTGGTTTCTATGGTCTTGACAAACAGCTGCCCTGGGTTGAAACAATGATGAAGGGGGCACATCACCTACCCGAATATACGTTCATGTATCTCACGTCTAACTCTAAGATCAATGGTCGTACTACACCTCCAATGATCATCGAAAAAGATCGCGTGAACTTCTTTGCGAAACCCAAGGTTAATGAGGGGTCAAAATAGGCTTGCCAACCCAAATTGATAGAGCCGGCGACATCAGAATCGGATCGTCTGTTTCTTTTCGGGAGTAACTGGTACCAAATCGGGTAGGAACCCGTGGATCATTTCCGCGGGCGTCCTCCCACACCACGTGGCATACGGTTCTCGTACCACGCGGTTGCGATCAGCCCTCTCGATCTCTCAGGGCAAGATAATTCCACGGCAACCAAGGTTCAACATCGAAGCCTTCGGCCGATTCAGGCGTGAAGCCCATCAGCTTGTTGTCGAGTCTGCGACCGCTGTTGTTGACCTCATGCGTCAGCGTGGCGTTGGTTCGTAAGTTTGTTCAGTGAGACTGCCCTGGCCATGCTTGAACTCCAAAATTCAGAGGATTGTAGGAACGGCCCCCATCAGGCCGTTCAGATAGACATTTACGAATGTTTCTATCGCTTCTGATTTTTTTGAAGTCCCTGAATGAATAAAAAATGGGAGCGCCATCAGGTTTTTTGTCGATTCCCCACAATTCGTCACGACGGAAAAGGTCCTGCGTCAGGATGTTGACGTCGTGCGTAGTGAAAATGAGCTGATTGCGGCTGTCGGCATGGCATACGTCCAAAAAGTATTTCAGAAGCCATTCCGGCAACTGGGTATGCAAGCTTCGATCCAATTCGTCGATGACGAAAACAGTCCCCTGCCCTTTCTTCAGCTTTGCAAGGGCGGGGATGAGATCCCAAAGCCTCTTCGTACCATCGGATTCTTCACTCAGCTGAAATCGGACGTTCTCGCCGTGCAGGTTTTTATGAATGGCAAGGAGCTTTTCGAAAACCAGTTCATCATTTTCCATTCGAACGATGATATCATTGCTTCCATTGACGTCGTCCGGGCGGCTCATTTTTTTGTTTGATACCGCTCAATAACTTTTTAGGCAACAAAGAGTCAATATCGGCCAGTTTGACTGTTTCGAAATGGTCGATGCCGGTACCCTAAATGCGCATCAATTTGATGGTGTGTTCGCTGAGTACATCTCCAGGATCAGCCAAACGTTGAATTGAAATAAATTCACTGTTAGGGCTGATGACAGTCAATTTGGATTCGAACCAATCGTAGAGCGGGCGCAGCTTGACCATGTTCAGTTGAACGGCATTGGTCAGAAAAAGCTGATTGCTGCGGGTAGCCTTGGCAATGAAATTCAGAAAATCAATCTCTTCCTGATTGAAGTAGTCGGTGTCGTAGGACATCGCCTGCCCATCAATGCGGGTAAAGACGTCGTAGGCTGTGCACGAATTCTGAATAATCAGGCGTTCCTCCAGATTTTTTTTCCCGAAAGCAAGCTGATTTCGTATGTGTAGATGAGTTCGTCGATCAGAACGTCTAATGCGTATGCCCGGGCTTGACGACTATCCGTTCCACTCGTTGAGACATTTCAAAGACCGTTATTTCGAAGCCGCGCAGACAGCGTCTGCAACAGTTACATCCATTGGGATTTGGTGGTGGCGAATCATGGAAAAATGAGCACCAGAACCGTACTCAATACTATACAGCTGTAGCCGAGCTAACGCTCGGCCCGCTATCCATCCCCACCCAATGCGTCGCATTGGATGGGGAATTACGCGGGTTTTGTTAAAGGAGGATCCTCCAACATTTCAGGAGAAAAATTCTCCTGACGTGTAGTTATTCGGTTGGGATTTCGGCTTACATTCGCTTGAAGATGAGCGACGTATTGATGCCGCCGAAGGCGAAGTTGTTGCTCTGGACGAACTCGGTGTCGATCCTGCGCTCCGTGCCCGTGATGTAGTCGAGTTCGCCGCATTCGGGATCAATGTCGGTGAGGTTGATGGTCGGGCTGAACCAGCCTTCGCGCATCATCTCGATGGCAAGCCAGGCCTCGATCGAACCGCAGGCGCCGAGCGTGTGGCCGAAGAAGCTCTTGAGGGATGAGACGGGCGTCCTGTTGCCGAATAGCGACGCCGTGGCGTTCGACTCGGCGCAGTCGCCGCGCGAGGTGGCGGTGCCGTGGGCGGACAGGTAGCCGATGTCGGAGGGTGCGAGGCCTGCGGTCCTGAGCGCCTCCTCCATGCAGATGCGCATGGTTTTGCTGTTGGGCTGCGTGATGTGGGTGGCGTCACAGTTCGTCGCAAAGCCGACGAGTTCGGCGTGGATCCTGGCGCCGCGGGCGCGGGCGTGCTCGAGCTCCTCGAGCACGAGCGTGCAAGCGCCTTCGCCGATCACGAGGC